>Ga0316207_10000831_pt1 | contig 43698 bp, 29 predicted proteins | sample 6weekpyrite_MG_FD_204943 | JGI IMG/M metagenome (GOLD analysis project Ga0316207, IMG submission 204943) | Microbial mat bacterial communities from mineral coupon in-situ incubated in ocean water Damariscotta River, Maine, United States -... | ecosystem: Environmental > Aquatic > Marine >... | reverse complement strand
CAGGCTGGCCAAAGATTGGGAAGGCTCCATAGCCTCCGCCGACGCATGGACCCTCATCGCGGCGATCCGAAGATCAGCACGTCACATCGCAAGAAAAACAGCTTCAGAGTTTTGAGTCGGACTCTCAGAGTCTACTATGTCGTAAATCAAAGTTGTCATGCCTAACCTCCTCAGGTGATACCTTTAGATTCCAAACAACAAGTCTTCGATGTAATACTGAAAGTTATCCGCGTTTTTACGCGCCTTGTCAGGATCAGAAATCGCCAAAGCTTGTGTATCAGTAACCCCATACTCGTGGTCCCTTGTAGGTCCAACCGCCTCAATATGAGTAAGTTCATGAAAAATCACTCCAGCAAATGAATCTTTACCGGCCGCGCTCTGTTGAAAGAACTCCGGGGCCAAGTAGATATTTCCAGACCCATCCGGAAAATAAGCAGCAAGTTCATTTACACTGAACTCAAGCTCAGGTGAATTCGCTATCGGGCACCAAATATTCGAGATACTGGAGAACGTCTGCGCTAACTCAAAAGTTCTCTTTACCTCCTGCACAGCGTTTCCAGCATTCGTTCCAAACCATCTGGCAAATCGCTGCTCGTCTGCCAGATTGGAGAATGACATTGCATCAATTGACTTCGCAATCCCATCTCGTGCTGTCTTTAGTGCTTGCTCAACTACGTTTTGCTGCGTAGCCGAGCACGAATTTTGACTATCAGAAATATCTGATAGCGAAGCGTTTGGGATCGAAATTATGCATGCAAATATGAATACGAATCTCACTATTCAAGACTCCTCAGATTAGTTTTATGCAGGCTCGTCAGGTATAAATTTCAGGAGGTCGCAGATCACTTTCGCGTTCTTGGGCCCTCTCATTGAGGTGCCCCCAGTCTCCAATACGCTTGCCTTGCCCATTTTCTTTTGTTCCGTTTCAAAGTCAACTGTCGAAAGACCTAGGAGATGTTCGTCCGGCTGGCCTCGGGCGAGATGTCAAAAACCAAGAAGGCCCGGGATTGGGCGGTAATGAGCTTGTCCTCTGGCAGACCATGGCCGTGATGTGAAGCCAAGGTCCAGGAGTTTGACCGCTCCACCCGTTTTCTCTAGTCCAGTTCTTACGCATCTCTAGAGCTTTCTTTTTGAGCGTAAAACAGGTCGTAGATGAAGACCAAGACGGAAATCCAAGCAGCAAAAACTAGAGCAGCTAAAACGAGCGGCTCGACAACGGGGTACCAACTGACCGCACCCTGAATTTTGCCACTTTCATCGACGAAACCGCCGATCCTGTGGGATTTAGAAAAGATATCTGAGAACGGCACGATTTCCAGGGTAGAGACGGACCTATCCGTTTCCGATCCCAGCCAAACGGGTGCATCCAAAACCTTCCGACCGAAATGCGCCAACGACAGCGACGGCATGATTACGAACGCTGTCAGGAAGAAGCATTGATACCAGCGTCCGCCCTGCGTGGACGTATCGAGACCTTCAAGCCAGACCACTGGCAGCTTTGCATGCCACGCCTCCGTCCCGCGTTGTCGTGCATACGTCGTCCCTATTCGGCTGACCACAATCGTCAGAACGCCACAGATCGGGATCGCGACAAGGGAACCGACGCCGGGCCCGTCCTCGATAAGGTCGACATCAAAAATCGGATTCCCGCCTTGACTGATAATCCAGGCGTTTGAGGCATAGAATGCAAGAAGCGCTCCAAGAACGCCCCAAAGCTTGCAAAGATGTTCTGTACTCATCGTAGAATCCTGCCGACTAGTCTTCGTTGAAGGCGACGCAGGCCTCCTGTAGACCTTCTACAATCTCCTTTTTCAACGACCCTTCAATATTTGCGGAGAATGCTCTTAGCACACTAGCTTTAGATCCACCGAAATTGCTCAAGGTCACGGACACCATGGGAACCTCGCAGGTGTCGAGATGTGCGGTCGCCTCTGCTGATATGCGGACCGAGGCGTTGGCGCGTACAAACGCACCAGAAGATGTCTCGCAGGCCAATTGACCTTTGAACGCAGCGTCAACGACATCACCCGTGAGCAGGATAGCCGCCTCATCCACTCTCACGCTCTGAAGCCTGTCGATGCCAATGGAGAACACGCCTGCATCAAACTTCAACCCGCGACAGGGGTTTTCTTCGGCGATACGTTTCTCAATCACGGTGTTCGAATAAACTGGGGTCAAGCCAAGGGCGGAGACAACCACCGCCGCGGCAATCAGAAATCGCATGAACAGCGCTCCCCTCGATCATATGGCGTGCGCACAGAACCTAAGCTCTTTGTGCCCCTAGCAGCTTGAGTCATTGCACCTTATAGCCAGGTCGGCGTTTACGTCTTCGTCTGCAATGTAGTCGGACCTCTCATCGTATTTGGGTTGCCCGTCACAAGCGAAGGCCCGCCGTGCATTCACCATCCAAAAATGCGAAATCGTGCCGTCGGACAATCGCGTCTTAGAGATGCGTTCGGCATCCGCATCCCATGGAACGGTCTGCCAATCACCGTTTGAAGACACCTCGATTATAGTGAAAGCATCGGGCGACTGGTTGATCCGTGCAACACGCACTGAACGCCTAGGTCCAAAAGCGCCACCAGATAGTCTGGATACTCCTTCGACAGCCGCTCTTTCTTCTCTTTGAGCGTTGCGGGAATACGCGGATCATCGGTACACCAGTCGGGACCGGAACTGCAGGACGCCTGAGCTGCTCCCGCACCGATCAAGGCAACGCAAAATGCGGTTTCAAAAAGTCTCATCAATTCCTCCCGTTTGGTTATTCATCCACAACAGTTTCGCAATTGACGTCCTTGCTCACACCACCAAGCAAGCGCCCCAAATCAAGGCGCGCCGCGTAGCGAGCACCGGCAGGACGGAATATGTCAGTATCTGGTGACAGCGCCGCGCCTGTGGGAGCCGGTTCTATCGGATAACTGGCAGGCCGGAACCATGGCCGCTCTTCGACGTAAAGCACGAAAGTTTCACCCGGTGCCGGCGTTTCAAGAAGATTCAGTTCCCATGTCCACAGGCTAATCCAGCCGACCGGACTGTCCTTTGGCACAAGGCATCCAGCATTCGGGCGACCCAGAGGATCAGTGTCGGGTTGATCCAAGCGAACGGGCGTCCTCAAGAGGATACCGCCTGGCCCTTCTCGTTCTCGGAAAACCTCATAATGCAAACGTGGACGGTCGTGGAGTTTTTCATGCGCGAACAAAGCGTCTGCCGCACCTTCCTCCTTGCCATCCAAAACAGACCGATACGCCTCTCGGATTTCTTCGCCTTGATCCTCTGACGGATCGAAAGCCGACTTGCGGCTCAGTGCAGCCGCCCCGAACAAGCTCAGCGTGAGCCCGCCAAATTCGTTCTGGGTCACGGTCAAATGGCGGCTTGCCATGACATGCGCCCATTGCGTCACCGGTTCCGAGACGCGCAGGTCCGCTTTTGTATGGGGCTGATAGCGGACGAGGCCGAAGCGGACCATCGCCTCAGAAAGGACGCCAATATCCAGATCAACATCGACATACCACTCCTCAGTCTCGGGATCAAATAATGGTCGATAACAAATGAGACCTACGGTCAATGACTTGCCGGGAACCAATGCACCGACATCGCGCGCCTGTTCCACAGTTGGCATCTGCGCATTCGCCACATACGTTGCTTTGCGTGGATCACCCTCCTCGCGTCCAAGGTCGCGATGAAATGTATCTGGCCCTATGAAAAGACCCGGGCGGTTCGCCCGGCGCACCTGCCCTGCACGGAACTCTACTCCAAATTTCTCAAGCGGAACCTCACAGGCGAGCCCCTGCAACAATTGCTCGTCGTCCTGACCTGCAATCGGGTCGAGTCCCATTCGGGACACAAAGCGTCCGCCTGGTCCAAGATCATCATCAATGAACTGCGGAAGGTCCGCTTTTGGTCCCAACGCTCCTGTCGTCGGGTCCGGGATGGGAACACCATCGTCGCAGAACGGTGCCGGGTTCGTTTCGTCAAGATTGGGCGGCCAAAGCACAATGCCCAACTGTTCATCCTCGCCGGAAGAGAACCATTCCCGCGAGAGCCTTATCCGCGTAACGATCCGCCGTGACTGAAGCAATCCCTTGTTTTTGCCCCGCTCTTCGATCCGGCCGTGCCAGGCGAAAACCGGCTCGGGGGTGGGTGCGTTGCATTTGGCAGGGCGCTTGGTGGCCGGAAGAATGACTTCGGTCCAGTCACCATCTTTATACGTCACAGCCTGTGGGAGGGACTCGGATGTTCTGAAAATGCCTCCACGAACATAGTTCGCCGTATCGAGAAACGCAGCCGTCCGCCCAAAGACCCGAGGTTTAACTCGCAATTTGCGCGCTTTGTCGTCGGGGAAAACGTGCTTTCGCACAACTCGCCATTCGTCCGTCGTTTCACTGTCCGACAAAAAGAACGGGCGAAGTGGAAGTGTCGCATCGCCCCCAAATGTCTTTTTGATCTCGCGCGAAAGGCTCTCGACTCGCAAAAGCGGAAACGTGACTTCGTCATGCTTAGTCACACCTGTTTCATTGATCGCGAAACCAAAGATGTCTTTACCGGTCCTGTAAAGGACACGCCCATCGTCCAGCGCGAACTTTGGCCAATCTCCGTCTCTTTTCTTTGGTACACTCCGCCCGCGTTTCGGGTCATCAAAGGCTGACGCGCCCGGGAGGATGGCTTGCCCGATCAGTTCAAACCCATCGACCTGATCCAGACGAAAGCTAATCTGCCCATCAAGCGCAAACTCTGTCGCGAGGTGATCGATGGCGTCACCCCCTGTCAACTCTGTATCGTTCTCAAGCCGATTTCGCTCTGGGCGCAAAATACGCATCTCTGCCGTTTCAATCGGCGCGACCTTTTCTTCGAACCTAGGCCCATCACCCTCGGCCGGAGTGCTCGGAACACTGGGGATCCGGATCGGCCGATTTATGGCATGCGTCACCCGGACCGACCGAACGGACGCAAGTTCCGGTAGCGGGCGTTTCAGCATCATTTGATAGAGTTTCTCAGCCAGAGCTTGCAGCGCCTGCTTCGGCGGCGTCGTCTCGCCGCCAGGGCCGAAAAAGCTTGTACCTGGATCGGCTGCCGACGCGCCGCAGGCAAGACTTGCCAGCGCTTCGGCAAGAACCTCTGAGTTACACGCTGCCCCAAGCTTGGTCCCGGCCTCGGCCAAACAGTCTTCGCCCGTTGCGTCGCCCACGATACGATTTGCGTAGATCGCAAGCGACTGAATTAAAGAGAAGTTTCGGCAGAGATCGTCCGCACTTGGAACCGCCCAGCAGTCCAGCTCATAGTCTTCCCCCGGCGGTAGAGACACGATGATCCGCGACAGCAGGCTGTTAAATCCACCTGTCTCGACACGCACTTTCCGGCCGGCCAACCGAAGGCGGATATGGGCTTGTCCTGAGGCGGGCGTGGTCGCTTGTAGTAGGTCGACAACAACCGGCAACATCCGAGGATACAGCGTCGCGGGTTCGACTGAGACGAAAACAGGCTCACCGACATAGGTGCCTTCGGCAGGATGACGAAGGGCAAAAACGAGCTTTGACGCCATGGGATCCGGATAGTATCGCCCATTTGCATCAGCTCCGGTAACATCAAGAACCGCATCGCCTGCACCGTCGCTGCCTTCGTCGTTCGGGTCATACGGATAGCGACGATTGGCCAGATAGGCTTCGCCGTTGAACCCGCGCATGATAGCACTTCCAACAGTCGGGAAGCCACCCTCATCCGTCTTAGCAGCGCGCGGGATAAGCCCTTGTGGTCGTCTAGAGGACTGCAGTCGATCAAATACGCCGTGCCGCGTCGCTTCTTCGAAACTCACCTGCGGCGGCAGAAGGATTCGACGGGCCGCCCGTGGTTTTGCCCGACTGGCCAAGGCCCGTAATTCCGGGACCTTCCTTTCGTCCCGTGTCAGATCAACCGATCGGACCAACATATTGAGCGAGTGCTCTGGTCCCATCGGCAGATTCAATTTTTTGGCGTCATCGCGCAGCATCAAAACAGTTGGCACATCCAGTCGTGACTGTCGGAGGAAGCGAAAATACGGCTGCGCTGCGTCGTCGTCCTTAAGATCATTTCGGCCGGGAGGATAGGGTGTGTCCAACTGATCATCAGCAAGCGCATCAACGGGAACAGCTCCGCCACCCGAGAAGACCTGGCGCATCTTGAAACGATAAGCACAACCATAACGAAGTGGCGGCGGCAACAGATGATCATCGAAATCATCCGAATTGGGCAGGCTAATCGTCCGTCCGAAGCGAAGTCCCGCCTCCGAGACGCGACCCGGTCGCGAGGCACTGTCTGCACCCATCGGGTCACCGTTCCATTGTGCAATGGCCTCCTCCATAACGACATCGACAGGTTGCTTGTTTTCGCCATCCACTTTGTCGGTCGCGATCAACCGTGCAGGTACGGTCTGCATGGCGCTGTCAAGTTTTACACGTTCATCACTCTTGAAACTGCCAGCGATCCTTGGCAGCTTCTGATCTACAAAACGTCGCGCGCTGAATTCGCCAGAGGTCCCATAATCAACAACCCGACCCGTGAGTGACCGCCACTCCGTGGCAACTTCAGAGCTGTCATCGCCCTTCTTGACCGGCACGCCTACATCCAGCCGCGAACCAACCGTTAGGTCTGCGGCATCGAGGACCAACTGTTTTTGAAAGCCGCAAACGGCAAGGTCAGACTTGATCGATGCCCCGGCAAGTTTGGCAAGATCGGTGCCCTCCGGAAAGCTCTCCTCGGATTTCGCGATGCTTGCCGCAAGGTTGAGCGTCGATTGCTGCAGAACACCACGGTCAAGCAAAGCGAGCCCCGAAGTCTGAAGACTGGACGCCTCGCAAAGGTCTTCCCAAAGGCCGGCCTTCGCCCATATCTTAGGGCTTTTGACACCTTCATAATCTAATCTATCAGCAGCGGGAACAGCCAGCATATTGGCGCGTCGAATCTGGCGGCGCTGGCACTCAAGCTCCGTTGCCGTTCGGATATCAAGGCTGGTCAGGTCATACCGCAACCGATCTGGCGCTGCCGGATCAAGCGGCGCACCCATGCGGAAATGCCCGTCGCGTTCGGGCGATTCTTCTGCGCACTCCCACTCGGTCTCCGAAGCTGGATAGAACCAGCGACGTGCGCGATCCAGCTTTGCCAGCGTCAAAGGCAAAGCCCGAACACTGCGTTCCTCGTCACCGCAGGAAGGGTCGGGACAGGACACAAGCACAAAACCGTCGTTGACCGGTGGGGACGTGCCCTCAATCTCGTCAAGATTAATGCGCACATCGATCGCAAGACCGAACAGACGAGCCAACGCAGGGCTCGACTGCAAGGTAAAAAAGGCACGTTCAGCTGCCGCGAGGACCGGATTGGTCTCGTTGTGAACCCGTTTCGGGGCTTCTCCAGGGGCCGTATCCGCATACTCGGACCAACTGGCATATGACGCGATTTCTTCTGCGCGTTCGAACGTGCTTTGCGCCTCTTCACCAGCGACAAAAGCCTTCGGTGCCCCAATCCCTGTCGGTCGAGCGGAGCGGACGCATTTCTGGGTTGCTGTCGCGTCGGCGGCAGACTTGAGCGTCTTGGTAACAGTTTCCGATGCACTGACGACCTTCTCCCTTAACGCTTTGTGCCGCGCGATGGCCGCTTCCTTGCGTTTGGTTTTGACGTCCTCCTCGGAGATCACACTGTCCGTAGGCGGCAGGTGCTCTTCGGTGAGCGTTTCTGCAAGACATTCCAAACGCGCCAGTTCAGCCGCGCACCGCACGTCCCCACCCATTTCCGCCTCGGCATAGGAGATGAGAAGCTCTTCGACCCGCTGGAACTCAATCGAGACTGCAAGGTCCGAATGCGGCACCGCAGCCATCGCATGTAGAGCGCGTTCTGCATTGGGTTCGATCTTGAGCTTCAACTGCCCGTCATTCCCGTAAAGACGGCCGTCCTTCGCCGACTGCTGATCCTCGCTCAACGGAGCAGTTGGCGCGGTCGACTGGTCGAGAGCCGTCGGATTGACCGCAGTGCTGCCCAAAGAAGCGTCAATCCGTTTAGCAAGCTCAAGCCACTCGGTTTCATTCCCCTCGAACAAGCTTCGAAGCCAGATTCGGCGCAGGTCGTCGAGGTCCCTCGCACCGAACACGCTGTCGGCACGCCAAGCATCTGCTTCAACCTGACAGGGCGCCCCACATTTCCCGATATCGATTGGCACATTCCCGGGGTCGATCCCAAAAATGGCCAATGGAAACTTGAAATCGCTTTCTGCCAGTTTCTCAAACACGTGCTTGGGCCAGCTTTGAAGGGTATAACCCGTAGAAACCTCACCGCTTTCACCGGAAATCTCTGGTGTCAGAAGCACCGTGGCACGAAGGAACCTCCGGCCGCGCGAGCGAACAATTCCATTTGGAACGACCCGGGCGTAAGGGCGCACATAGATCGGTCTCGTATCGACCTCGCTAACAATGTCGGTGGAAAAATCGCGTGCCATCAGAACAAGTCCTCACACTTCAAATTCATGTCGTAGTACTTTCGGTGATCCCGCCAGTTGTCGTTCGGCGGATCGACTTGCACCCTGATGACCGGGTCGCCGGGATTGGCACCTTCGACGAACTCATTTGCGGTTTCGATCGAGGCAAGCCTCACACCGTCATGCAGCGCGCGTCGCAGACTGCGAAGTGATGGGTCGAGGCTCGCCTGCTGAGTCGGCTGGAAACCTTTGCCTTCCTTCTTCCATACCTGAACCGAGAACTCGAAGTCTTTGATCCCCATCGAGAACGAGAAGGTGAATACGGCCTCACCCGACATGTCACCATTGACCATGCCGAGCCGGACATAGAGGGACGACGAGAAGCTGAATATCCAGATATTGGCGCTTCCTCCGGCAAAGAACGTTCCTGAGATTTCAGTAACTTTGCCAACATCCGGCAGTGATGTCTGGCGGACATAAATACCCGCCATAATGCGCCCCTGTCCCGTGAGCGGTCCAAACGCAAAGGCCCCTGCACCACCGAACTCGAAGGACGCCTCGAACCCAACGATGCCCTTAGTATTCGCCTCGATGGCGAAGAACCCAGAACCTCCATAAGGTGCAATTGAAACCGTGAATGGTGATCGTCTGCGCGAGAGCGACGCACCAAAGCGTGCGTCCGCCCCGTCGAATGGCAACCGCGCGCTGGCGGTGATAGCCACATTGAAGAAAGACGCTGTCCCGATTGAAATTGTCGTCGATGGCAACGCATATCCCGCTTTCAAACCCAAGGGAGAGAAAGTGGGCTCTATAAAGAATCCGCTGTCACTCGATAGCGTGAAATAGGACGCAAGCTGCTGAACGAACTCCAGTTCCTTGCCGATCTCGAAATCCACAAAGTCGACTTTGAAGACGGGGTCTCGCCCGTCTTCCGTAATAAACCTCGCGCCCCCGAAAATCAGCTTTACAGCTTTGAAGTCACCGACCAAGTTGATGTCGAACGGGCCAAGCGACCCTTCCGCCTTGGCGGAAACTGAAGGTGGCGCGAACTCAGGGCTTCCGCTGCCAATGCCGTCTGTGACGCGCGAGATCGTGTCGGAAAAATCGATGACGATGGTGGCATCGACCCGGAACTTGGACTTGTTCCGAGGTTCAAAAATGCCCGCCGTGGCCTTCTTCATGTTTTCGGATAGCTCGGTGCCAAAGCCATAGCTCATCTCGATCTTCGACGGCACCAACTCCAAAATGTGTTCTTCGATCTGGTCGCGGACGACATCCAGCTTGATCTCGTCCAACAACCGCCCCTTCAGAAGCTGCCCGATCACCTCGGCCAGTCCAGTGAAGATCGCGACGGGTGCTGCATCGCCGTCGACCCAGCCTTGCACAAACTGGCGGATAAACTCGCGGTTTGTAGGGTCAGAGATGGGCTTTGCAGACGGTTCGAACGCCGTCGCCAACCCGTCGGTTGCCCAGGTCAATCGGTCCTTCGACACACCTTCCACGACGATTTGCGGTTGCAGCTTGTCGCTAAGATCCCCGAGAACGCCTTGGTCATCGTCGACGGCATCAAGAATAATTTCACGCAGAGCCACCAGTCCGACGTAGACCTCGTGAACAAGGCCCCGAGGTTGCTCTGCCTCGCCCGGTGCCTGACCAAGAACGCTGCCAAGATTTGGCATATCCGCGAATGGTATGAGCCGATCCGGCAAAGGATCGCCGGGGGTCAAGCCAAGCGAACTCGCCGTGATGGAGTTAGGCAAGACGCCGCCAATCGAGTCCCGTGCACGACTATCAACACGCTCATATATCTCTTCGACTGCATAACCCAGTATGTCCTCACCGACGCCGGCCAGTGATTTCACCGCGTTTTCGATCCCCTCTTCTTCGAGCTTTGTGAAGTCATCCGCGCGATCGGATATCCACTTTGCCGCGGTATCGGCGGCGGCACTGGGCGCAGCGGCCTGCAACTCTCCTTGCTGGGCCGTCTGAGCAAGATTGGTGTCAATGCCCTCGAAAATCGCCTGTAGCTTCTTCACCGCTTCGAAGCCGGTTTTGCCGTCCGGATACTTGTTCAGTTCGACCGCGAGCGCTTCAAGCTCCTCTCTGATCTTCTTGGCATCGTCTCTAAGCTTGATAACGTCGATCTTGTCGATGGTCTCGGCCAACAAGCGACGCTTGAGAACCGCCACTTGGTCATTCTCGCTTGAGCTGGGCCGCAGCGCTTCGATCTCGGCAATCGCTTCGTTCAAGGCTTTCTCGACTTCACCCGCCGTCTTCGCCAGTTGTTCGACAATCGGTTTCAGAAGACCAATCAACCAAGTGGCGGTGTCTTCTGCAACTTGCTCAAGATCATCGACCAGACCTTTGAACGTGTTGACGATGGTCTCGACGCGGTTGCCGCCGTCATCCGCGTCCAATTGGATCAAGACGCGAAGGCCTGCTCCAACGCCAGCAAGCGCAAGAACTTTGTCGATATGGTCGTCCTTGATCAAGTTCCCAGCGGCGTCGACAATCGCCTTGAAATTTGCCACCAACGATTTGAGAAGCTCCTGGCGACCCTTCAGGAAACTGTCGATTTGCCGCGTCGCCGGTGCCAGCTTGTTGTCTTTCAGAAGTGGCCCGATCTTGCAGAAATCGCCAAGCTGCCCCAGCGCCTGCTGAACACTCGCATCCAAGGCGTGTACGGCAAGCGCGTCGTTATGAAGATCGCAAAAGGTCTTGCCTGCCGCGGCGCGCGCGTTTGTCAGCTCGGTTTTCAGAACATCTGCAAACGTGACGAACCCATACACGCATTCTTTGACCTCTTCTTTCGCACTGGCCACAAAATTCTCAGCTTTGTCATTCACCTCCTCGCCGATTTCGTCGATATCAACCTCTTCAAGCTTCTCCAAAGCTTCCGCGAGCTTGCCATGAGCCTCGTGAACCGGCTTACACAGGTCGGGGTTTCCGCCAGCGACGGGCGTGATCGAAATCTCTCCGTCTTCGAAGACACAGAGATTGTCGGCGTCAGGATCAAGCGTCAGCTCTTCGATACGACAGTAAGCGAGCGCTTTCAGGTCGAGCGATTTGCCAACCTTTTCAAGCAGCGTCGTCCACCCGGTAAACGTGCAATAGTCTTCCGCATTGATGTCGAGCCGCCCAGTGTAGACTTCGATGAGTGCGATTAATCGGTTGGCCACGACATTGAGCCGTTCCGGTTCTTCTTCGATAGCCTTCTTCAGCGCCTGTGCGGCGTGGTAAGCCCTTCTCAGCCGCTCGTATTCTGTACGCCACATCTCGGTCATGGCGGGGGGCAAGTCCGCTGCAATGAAGATCCGGGCTAGGAAACTCCGCCCCTGATTCTGCAATCCGTACATTGCCTTCAGCGATGCAAACTGGCGGGCCAGATCGGGCGGCAAAGTGACTGAAAGCTCCTGTTTGGCAATACGGATCGCTTCGTCGATACGCTCCTGCAATGCGTCCCCAAGCGTCTCTGCCAATTCCACAGCCGCCGCCTCGAACACTTTTTCGAGGTCTTCGCCAGTGGGAGGGCTCTGCGGGTCGGCCAACTCAGTAAGAAGACGCTCGATAAAGGTCCGGACGGCCGTGCGTACATCGGCCCGGCGCAACATCAAGGCCTGCCGAATGCGATTCAATACATTTGGGTCGACGCCGGGAACGCTGTCTGGGAACGGTAGCGCAAGCCATGGGTATGGGTTGGTATTGCCGCCTCGAGCAACAATCAGATCTGCGATTTCCCGCGCCAATCTTGCCCGCGAGAACGGGCCCAGTATCTCAGAGACACCTTCAGAAATGACCTTCGAGATATCGAGATTCGCGCCACTAATCAGATCGACACGACTTATCAGCGTATCCGCGAATTTTTGAGCCGGGTTAGCTGCGGTGACCCGAATTGCGTTCAAGAAGCGTTGACCGGCTTCGTAAACCTCCGAGCAGGCAAAGGTGAATTCCAGCGGGTCCTCAGTGCCGACGGCTTTGTCAACAGCGGCACGGAGGGACTGAAAACCGCGCCAAAGCTCGGGAAAGACCTCCTGAAGTGTCACGGCGGGGATAAGCGTCGCGCTTGCGGATTGCAATTGAGACAGTCCTGTATCCAAGCCGGCCCAATGCTCCTGAACCGTTTCGAGCGCACCTTTCATTGGGCGAAGCACATTGTCTTTTACGAATTCCTGAGCGTTCCGAGCCGATTCTTCGGCGTCTGCAGCCGCACCAGCCACCTGTCCGGCCCCGTACTGGACCATTTCCACTAGTTCCGGTGCGCCGGACGCCGGGTCTTCAAGAAACTCTTCGGTGATGAATTTGAAGAGGTCCTTGATACTGACGAGACCAAGAATTTTCGCGTCGCTCGAAAATAAATCCTGATAGAGCTTCCGCGCCTTCTTCAAAGCGTCTGTGACATTATCTTCGGGTTTCTGATCAACGCCTGGAACCGCCGGGAGCGGTGCAGCTGGCTTGGCCGCAATCTCCTTCTTCGGTGGTAGGTTGTATTCTGCGGCAAGGCTTGGCCGCTTGACAGACACGTTATCGGCGCCCGGCGTCGGGGTTGGGATGTTCACCCAGTCGTTTTCGTTTCCGTTGAAATTTGTGACCGCGCCTTTTGACCGCGAGAGTGCCACGACATGCCCATCCGGGCGGAACACCGCGCCAGAATTATCTCCCTTGCCCCCCATGCTTTGCGTTTGGGGCGTCAGGACGCGCAGGAAGAGTTGCATGCCATTTCCAACATCCTTGGCCGCCTCAGCTATGGCTGCGAACGCCTCATCGCTTTCCTGGGCGTCGACACCTGGGCGATAGAGTGGAAGGCCATTCTTGATAAAGCGGCCGTCGAAACTAGCTATGACTGGCGTGTCGGGGACACGTCCGGTGAGGCGTTCATTCTGGCGCAGACGTATGTGACATGTATCGATCGCCGGATAGAACGGGGGCTGGTCGACACCCTGCAATACCGGCGTGAAGCGGAAACTGGTGTTGCGGAACTCCACGCTCCTGATGGTGTCGCCCCCTTCGGCGCGCTCACGCGGCACGGACCGCTCGCGGCCTTCGGCCATCAGCGTCCAGGCATTTGTCTCGATACTGGCCGACCCACTCTCAAGCTCCTGCGCGTAGCGCATCTTCGCTCCGCCGAAACGCAGGGTACGTCGATGAGTGATCGGATCGATGACATCTGACCGCGTCGGGACATCACTTCCCGGGTCAACGTCCTCCGGTTTTGTCTTAACGTCCGGTGTTTCAATCTTGTTGTAATGCTCAACCAGAATCGCCAGCGCGCCCTCGTCATTGGCCGCTGTATTGTCGACGAAGATCAACGGCAGATCCGCAAATTGTCCGCCAATATTCATCTCAAACCGCACTTCGGTTCCAGGAAGAGGCGTGAGGCTCGGCCAGAAGGCAAGGCCCGGCCGATATCCGAGACCAATGCGCCCGCCTCCTTCGTACGGATCAGCGATGTCGGGTGTGACGGTGGTCAACAGGGTGACTTGATCGGCGGGAAACGCTCGGCCGTCATTGGCCTGCCCCACGGCCGGGTAGACCTTCTCGGGCTTCGTGCAACGCACGAACATACGTTGTCGAAGATACGCGCGGATTAGATTAGGTTGGAGCCTATCCCGATAGAAGGTACGTTCGGTTACCTTGACCAGAGCGGCCCTGTGACCAAGCGGGAAGAGGAAACCCTTATAGACAACCTCGGTCGAAACATCGCGACCAAGAACGGTCCATTGAGTCCACTTTTCGACCGACAGTGCATCGAAAAGGGCACCTCCATCCGCCCGTCTTGCAGAGACCGGCGGGACAAAGGACGTATCGGCGCGCAGTGACCCACCGAGGCTTGTCAGCGCAAGCTCCGTGACATTGAGCGTTGGCGGTACGTAAAGCGCGGAACCCGGAAGAAGGTCGCCCAAGACATGGCGCGGTTCCGGTTCGCTTTGACCCGAGTTCGCGACAAGTTCTCCCGTCGTCTTTCGACGCCCCGTGACCGGAAGGCCGAACGCAGAACTCAACACAACCAGTTGGTGCCGATCGTTGGCGGACAAGGCGGCGCGGAACGCGCGCGCGCGCTTTAGAATGTTCTTCTCGTGATCGACCGTCAGACCCAAGCGGAGGCACATGCGGCGAACGATGTCTGGCAGCACCGCTGGCTTTTCGTCGGCCGCCGCGGCGAGAACAGCGGCACAATACGTTTCGTCATTTACATAGTCGCCAGGTTCGATCTTGGTGGTTTTCGTCGGGTCGATCTCAAGCTCTTTGAACTCCTCAGAATTGATCGCCCGCGCGCGTTCCATGAGAAGTCTCACACCAATGCCTTCAGCGTGCGTTTCCGAACTGGTCAACATCCAGGGCGCGATGTTGCCCGCCGGAGGCGGGCCGTATCCCGGCAGCCGTGCATGGGGTACGCCAAGGTTTCCGCCAGCATCGTCAGCGGCCCCTGTCCAGAGGAAGCTCGACCGGAAATCGGGCGACGCGACGGCACGGATGCCCGGATCAATGCCACCTACGAAAAGGCGCGCGCTGAACAAAGGTCGCAGATCACAGTTCGTATTGACGCGTTCGATCTTTTCCTCTGGCACCGGGACCTCGGAATAGACCGAGTTAAAGACAGGTTTGCGAGACAGAAAAACTGCGCGATCAGAAGGCGACAGGATCAGTCGGGCAGGCAGCTCGATGCTGGTCTCGAGCGCGTCAGGCGCGCGCATGGCATTCCGGACATCGGAGAGGCGTTCCAGAGAATTGACATTCTCCCGGAAACCAAGCGCATCCAATTTCGCTCCGGCGGACAGTTCTTCTGTACGATCACTCCTTGGTCCGAGCAGCCCTCCGGTTCCGGGCTTCCAGACAGAGGCCGCTCGACGCGTCACCGCAAGCTCCATCGAGGCCCAGTTGGTTAGGGCAGACAGCGAGAAGTCCATCCGTGACTTTCCGAGCTGGTTTTCCTCATCGACAGGCTGATCAAGGCGGGAGTGTTTGACACGCTCAACCGCAACGCTGTCGCGGCAGTCGATTTTGAACGCAAGTCGTGACGGCTCGGATGCGCGCGCCTCGGCAAGACCGCCCGGAGATGAAGGATCAGCCAATTGCTCGGCAATGCGTTTCAAGAGCGGCGCATCCGCGTTTAAGGGATGCCCGGAGATGGCTTTCGCCCATGTCCGGCTTGGAACAGGCGCTGGCGCCGGCGACACGCTGATATCAACGAAGTCAAAACCAAGGGCGAACTCGACATTCTGCATTTCCAGCGGCAAGGCAGAACTTTCCTCGATCAGCTTGATCGCTTCCTCGCGCCACAACTCACGAACCAGCGCGTATCTTGGAACGGCAGATGCAATTTGCTGTTCCAACGCCATGGCCGCGTCGAAATCGGCGTCGAACTTCTCTGTTTCTCGTGTCTTTTGAAACGACAGGATCCGGTTGGCCGCGTCGCGCGCATCGTCCAGCAGCTTGTCAAGCGCGGCGAGCACATCGACCTTTCTCAGTTGTCGCGATACCTCTCTTGCAACGGCGGAAGCTTGAGGGTCCATCGCCAGATTGCCGATGTAGATCAGTTGATCCCTTGGCAATTGTCGGTTTGTGAAGACGGTCTTGAACCGAAGATCGACAGCTGCCCCCGCATTCAGTGCTTGCGCAGTTTTTCGGAAGCGATCCGCGAAGACCGCCATCTCGTTTCGCTCATCCTTATCGATCTTTCGTCTGAGAACCTCCTCCCGAAAACTGGCACGCTTTCCGAGACTCAGACGCGAAAGCGCCAGCAAAACGTCATCGGTCACAAACGGATCGATTTCGATGCAGCCATCCGTGGTTGGACAGCTGCTCTGATAAGGTGACCAGTCCCATGTATCGCCATCAGGAAAGAGCTGCAGCAACTCATTTTCTTTGTCTTCGTCCTTGACGGCACCTTCCCGTGCAACGTCTGGAGGATCGGCTTCCTTTGGATGAAAGAACGCTTGTTCCAACAAATGCTGGGGCGGGAACTCGACGACAAGCGTCGGACGATTGTCGAGGATATCAGGCGCGCGCGGATTATCTCCTGGACGCGCAATGACCATGCATTCGTTGGTGAGTCCCACGATCTCGTGACCGTCTCTGACGAATTCGAGCGCAAGACCAGCGAATCGGAAATTCAGATTCAACAGATCCCAGGCCCGCGCCGCCTTTAACTTTGCCAGAGTCAAATCTATTCGGCACCACGCGCCATCGGCTGTATTGCCACGACCGAGCACATAGTAGCTGCCACCGATAGGTTCGGAAAATCCGCCGCGGTGGTAAAGCAGCTGAAACGCAGCATGATCAAACGTCAGTCGGCTGAACTGAGCATCTTTCAGCGCAAAACCTGCCTCGATCAATTCAAGAGCAACTTCCGCCCATTCCAGCGTGACACCGGAACCCGTGCCTGACCCGGTCGAAAACATCGCAAACCGCACGGGCAATCCGGCCCGATCGCGGAAAATCGATCCATATGCAGGGCCTTCTGACGGCGTATCGCTTGCGGGCGGCGTGTCGACAATTAGGGGACCGAGCGGGGTCTCAAGTCTCCGTGCTTTACGCGCAACATGCGTGCCACCGAATGTCACATCGTTCCGGAACCGGTCGGTATCACTTTCGGGGCGCACACCCCTGCGAAGGCGCGAGATCCGCCGGAGAGCACCTGAAAGACCAGGTAATGGACCAACCGCGTCGGCGCCAATTTCAAGATTGGTTGTCCAATCGCCCAGGACATAAAGCGCTGCTTCGCGCGGCATTCTCGATTGAGCGGTGTCGCCGTCGCGCTCGTCTGCTCGCAAAATAATCTCGTCGTATAGTCGGCCAGTGTCGCGTGTCTTCCGGTCGATATGGTACGAAAGCCCGACCTTGGGCGCAGCGTCGGCGCCGAAGGTGAGCCCGCGTGTCTCGCCCGCCTCGCGCTCCGGCTCGGAGAATTGGCCAAGCGCCACTACCGCTCCGCCTGGCACACCATCGAGTCTGGTCTCTAACCGTTGCAAATCAGATGGCAAGACCGCGTCGTCCGTTGTCGGTCGCGTAACACTTGCCAAAGGCAGAGCCCAGCCCACTTGTAACGAAGAAAACCGCAAATCAGGATGACCGGCGGCAAGCGGCGCGGTCCCTGGTAGACGCGCATTGAGTGACCAGTCACCGTCGGCCCAAAGCCCCACATGCAAAGTCGCTCGCGACGACACCAGGCTATTGAAAATACGACGCATCGTGCCATTGACCCGTGTTCTCGACAGGTCCTGAATCAACTTGACGCGGCGCCGCGCGAAGGATCTCAGATCCAAGAAGCCACCGGTCGTGAGAGCGTTCAGACCAAACTGGCTGCCTGGACGACCGGTCGACCAAAAATCAGTAAGGGCCCGGACGTGCCAGCACAGGCGACCTCCAATGTCTTCCCGTTTGAAGCGAAACTGAACAAAGCGGCCGAAATCTCGACCAAACCTTACGTTTCTCACGCTGAGAAGGTGCTCGCGCCCATCATCTCCACTGTCGGCCGAAACAACATCGAGCTGGAAATAAGCTTCCGGACCATAGCGGAGGACATCAAGCTCCCAAAGAAATTCAGTTTCCCTAGACGCGGCAAACTCGTTCAGAAGTCTTTGCTTCTCGTGACGAAGAGCTACGGCCTCATCTTTGGCGGCTGTCTGCAACTGAAGATCAATTGCTTCAGCTTCCCGCTTGGCTTGGAGTTTCCCAAGTTCTGCGTAGACACGGACAAATCGCCTGTCTTCCGACCGCTCAAAGAATAGGCCGATGTCATCAAGATCATCGCCTCTCGCAGCAAATGCCGGCGCGGCAGTTACTGCGAGGCTGGATCCCAGAAACGCACGGCGGGAAATCTTGCACCAGGTGGTCCAGGACGCGACCTGACCTTCTTCAAGAAAGCCTTCACCATTCAGCAGCTCATCTTTCAAAAATTGCCCCAATCAAATTTAAAAAGTTTCCACGTACAATGCAGAGAAAAGCTCGAAAATCAGGTAACTGATTTTGGCGGATTGCCGTTGTGCGCGAACAATCGCGAAATTAAATGGTTTTTGGGCCGCCCCCTTTCTCGAACCTCAAATTTAGAGTTTGCAGGTACTGAAAGTTCTCATGCAGTGATCCCACGGTAGGAAGCAATAACTCCTTCCGTCAATATTTTTGTTGGAGGGCCCACGCGATATTATCGTATAATCCCTTGAAATATATGTGACAAATAGATTCCAATTTTTATCCATTCCGAAACGATGAACGTTTCCCAAATCCCATGGGAAGCCGAGTGTCGAAGATCGGCGTGTGTTGAGTGGGGTTATCTTCATCCGCATGAAGTGCGTGTCCGCCATTACGGCATACTATCCTTCGTGTATTTCTTAGGTTAGGTCGCGGGCGAGGCCGCGATCGCTTGAACCAGCGGTCAGCCGGGTCTCCGCTCCGCTCTGACCCGGCTGGCAGGTTTTCCAATATGAAATCCGCCTGCCATCCGGCCGGCGCCCCGAACAGGGGCTCTGGTGTCGCGTTCCGCGCCAGCCTTCTCGGAGAAATCCGGTTCCTCCCGCTGTCGCGGGTCCCTCCCGATTTCACCGCTCCGGCCCCCTGTGTCGGGTCGCCGTCCGGCCACAGGTCGGGCGATGCCCTCCCCTGCTCTGCCCAGCCGAAAAGCACGGGGGCTTTTCGGGCTGTGAGATCAGTCGAGGCCTCCGCCCAACGGCGGAACGCAGGGCCAGACCAGACGGTCGGACAAACGAGCCATGCGCCGCTCCAACCACGAAGGAAAGGAGCCTCTGAAATGGGCCTCGATCAATACGCATATGTCAAAACCGCCAAGACCGGCGAAGAAGGCGAAAGCCCGAAATTCGTCTGGCGCAAGCATTCCAAGCTGCAGACGTTCATGGAAACGCTCTATGAGAAACGCACGGGGCTTTCCGCAACCGACCTCAATTGCGGCGAACTCACGCTGGAAATCGGTGATATCGACACGCTGGAAGAAGCGATCTAAGGCAGTGCCCTGCCCAATTGCGAGGGCGGGTTTTTCTACGGACACCAGTTCCAGGACGAGCAAGCCACGGAATACCGCGCCTACGATCTTGAATTCTGCGCATGGGCGCGGGCCGAGATGCACGCCGGATCGACTGTGATCTATTCCTGCTGGTGGTAACGGCCACTGGCCGGGGCGCTCAGGCGCGTCGGCCCCCTGCCCCACTCCAACACCTATCAAATCGGCTTCAAAGCGCTCTCTGGCGCTCTGTGAGGCCCTGACACCTCATCAAAGGACCAAACCCATGACCAAGCAACAAACCATCCCCACAGACACCGCCAGCGCCATCATCCTGCAAATCCCATTGGAATCGCTGACCATCTCCCCTCTGAACCCGCGCAAAGCCGTGTCCGAGGCGCATATCGAAAGCCTTGCGGGCAGCATCGAGCGCTTTGGTCTCATTCACAATCTCGCAGGCCTCATGGAGGAAGACGGCCAAGTCGGGATCGTCGCGGGCGGGTGCCGCCTGCGCGCCATCCAGATGATTGCTGAACGGACCAAGGACCACCCCTTTGCCACGGTGCCGGTCAAGCTTGCTACAGATGCCGCCGAGGCCGAGGATTGGGCCAGCGCCGAGAATGCCGCCCGCGAGGATATGACCCCGGCAGACGAAATCCGTGCTTTCGGTCGCATGAAGACGCGCGGGGCATCGGTGCCGGAAATCGCCCTTGCCTTCGCCGTGACCGAGGCGCGTGTCTACCAACGGCTGGCGCTTGCCGGCCTGCCCGAACCGGTGCTCGATGCATTGGCCGCAGGCGAAATCAGTCTCGGAACCGCCAAGGCCTTCACTCTTTCCGATGATGAGGCGCTCACCTTAAGCCTTCTCGATCAGGTCAAATGTCAGGCCGTCTCTGAGTCGGCGATCAAAAACGCGCTGCATCCCGATGCGATCAAGGCCACAGATCGCCGCGCCAAGTTTATTGGCCTCGAGGTCTATGAGGCTGAGGGAGGCGCGGTCACGCGCGATCTCTTTTCCGACGAGGTCTTTCTCGCCTCCCCTGCCCTGCTGGACCGGCTTTTTGCCGAGAAGCTGGACGCGGCCCGCGCCGATCTGGTCGAGACGCAAGGCTGGGCATGGGCCGAGGCCCGCAGCGAGGCCTGGCTCAACTACTACGAGCTCGATCAGATGAAGCTGGCCCGGCTCTACCCCATCGAAGGCGATCTGACCGAGGACGAGGCCGAGCAATATGAAGAACTGGCCGATCTCGCCAATGGCGGCGTTCTGGACGAAGACGGAGAAGCGCGGCTCGCGGAATTGCAAGCCATCCTCGACGGCGATTACTCCGAGGACCAGAAAGCCCATGCGGGCTGCATTCTCCTCGTCAACGGGTCGGGCAAGGTGGAAGTGACCGCAGGGCTGGTGCGCCCCGACGACAAGAAGGCCGCCATCGAGGCCGGTGTCTTGCAGGCCCCGCAGTCCTCCAAACCAGACGCCCCGAAATCCCCCTATTCGCAGAAGCTGGTGGCCGACATGCAGGCGATCCGGCTCGCTTCGGTGCAAGCAGCCCTACTGGCCAAACCGGAACTGGTGCTTGACCTACTGGGCTTTGGCCTGTCGGAGGCCTCGGGCAGCTTCGAGAGCGTCTTCGGTATCCGGCTGGATCGCCCGACCAATGCGCCGAGCGTCGAGGACGGTTTCGCCCGTGAGCCGCGCCTCGCGCATGGGATCGATGCCAGCGACTACTGGCAGAAAGGCACCCGCGTCGAGGACCCGACCGAGGCATTCACCGCTTTCCGTGAGGACGGCAAGAAGGCCCGCAATGCGCGTATCACCGAAGCCATCACGCGCACCCTGCCCTATCAGGCCGGAGGTGCCGCGTTCTTCGCTGCGATCGCCGAGGAAGCCGGGGCCGATATTCGCAAGCATTGGACACCCACGGCGGAGAATTTTTTCTCGCGGGTGTCTGCATCCTATCTCATTGATTTATTGTGTGAAATTCTCGAATGCGATGCGCGTGACGACCGGGTCACCGGTTTCGCCAAACTCAAGAAGGCGGAAAAGGCCGAGAAGATGGAAAAGCTCGTGAGCGATCCGACGACCCAGAAGCTGATGGGATTAACCTCAGAGCAAAAAACCAAGCTCGACACATGGGTGCCGGACTGCACCTGACGGCTCCTTCGTGGGAGACCCAACTGGCCCCGCTTTGGCGGGGCTCTTTTTGTCCAGCGATCACACGAGGGCCTGGGCCAGAAGAATTGTCCGGTGGCGGGGCAGCAGGCGAGGCCCCCTGCCCCGCCACCGGACCGGCGCTGTCCGCGCCGGAGCACCGCAGGCGCGGTGCGGTGCAAGTCGAGCACAATGGTCACCAACTGGCTTGAGTTCGTGATATAGGCTCTGCATGTCAAAGAACGAGCTCCCGTCGGCAAGCGTCTTGCGCGTCGCGCCGGTCCTGGACGTCAACAGCCGAAGCGTGCGAAAAATGCGCGACTTTTTCGTGGACCAACTTGGGTTCACGGTCGGCACCGAAGTCGGATCGGGTCCCAAGTTCGTCACGCTCGATAGAGATGGCCAGACCATCATGCTGAACTGCCGCTTTTTGTTCGGCTTCCGAAAGCGTGATTGGGCCGCCTATTTCTGGACGGATGATGTTTCAGGGTTGCTCGATGAGGTCAGGTCGCGCGGCGCAGAGATCAAGTCCGGCCTGGTGACCAAAGACTACGGTTGTGAGGAATTCGTTGTCATTGCGCCAGACGGCAGAGAAGTCGTCTTCGGTCAGCTCCTGCCCGAGTGACGGTCCAACCCGATCGGTGCCAGGGGACGTCTTGACCGCTCTACCCGGCCTCGTGTCACTCAGCGCTTTGCAGAATGGTGTTCGCGTCCTTTCAGGTCCCTCTTCTGGGACGTCGCCATCGAAAAAGCCGGTTGGCGGGGTTTCCGTGTCCTTTTTGGTGTTGCATGACATGCTGGTCGCAGGGTCTGACCCGATCACAAAGGGCGGTTGCCAGAATTGTCCCCTGCCCTTCGGTCATTCCTCGCGGGTCAAAATTCAGGCTCCCTGCCCTTCTCCGCTCCGCTGCGCCTTCGGTGTGCTCGGGCCTCAAGCCCCTGCCGATCGACCATCATTGCAACACCAGATGAAGGAGCACAGCAATGACCACCAACTGCATCAAATTCGAAAGCGCGAAAATCGAGACCGCCAAAGGCACCGGATCAATCTCCACCCTGACCTTCGATATCGACATCACCGTCGAGCCGGTCGCCAGCGACAACCCAATGGCACCAACGCACCGCGTGCTCGGTCGCTCGCCGCGGGGCCGACTGGTCGAATGCGGCGGCATCTGGAAAAAACAGAACCGCGATACTGGCGCCGACTACTTCACGCTGACAATCCGAGATCATGGCTTCAACGCCAATCTCGGCAAGTCCGCGAACCAGGATGACGACACGCTGCAGGCAGTGATCCCATGGGGTCCAAAAGACGTGGCCTGAGACTAAGCGCTGGCCGGAAAGACCGGCCAGCGCTGTAAAAGCCGCTTAGAATCGGTCGGGCGATTCTCTCTCGGATTGCTTGCGATCGTCGCATTGGTCGGCCTGGGTTGGCTTGTGGGACAAATCACGTTGTTTCTCGGAATATCGTCCAGCGCGCCTTTCGCATCTCCGTAGAGCCGCGGACATCACGCGATCAGATAGTCGGCGGCTGATGCTTGAGTGAACTTGTTTGACAGCCGTGCAGAATGGAAAAGAACAAATAAAAACAATATGATATGTCGAAATTGCAGTTACTTCATTGCTGAGAAAACCAGATGAAATGGCGCTGCTCGCAAGATCTAGTGGTCACCCTAGGGACTTCCACGTTCTATTGTGTTAGCGACGAGAACGCCCTCGCGCGCCTGGGTCGCCGTACCGCACGGAAAAAATCGTTGTGGATAAACCGATTCCGGGTTAAGTCACAGTTTAACGATAGAAATCGCGCAAAAAGCGATATTAAGCGAGGCGGCGGCATGAGGGCAGCACCGTTCCAGGGCGATCAAGGGAGCACTCCCTTCGATGAAATCATCCTCCGGCAGGGTGAGCTGATCTCTGATCGACTCAATATCTTGCGTCAGGAACAATATCCACCCGACGCGCAAAAAGGATTGCGCCAGTTCACGCTGGCCGAAGTCGCCTACTATCTCGGCGTCACACAATCCACGATCAAGAAGTTGCATCTCGAGGGGAAAGGCCCCGAGCCTGAGACCTCATCCTCCGGGCGCAGGTCCTATTCTGCCGAGCAGATGCTGGAGTTGCGGGCCTACCTCGATGAGCATGGGCGCCCCGGCAAGCGTCGCTACCTGCCCATCAGGACCGAGGATGATGATCTCCACGTGATTTCCGTCGTGAACTTCAAAGGCGGCAGCGGTAAGACGACGACGGCGGCACATCTCGCCCAACACCTGGCCCTCAAAGGCCATCGCGTGCTTGCGATTGATCTCGATCCGCAGGCCTCTCTGACGGCGCTTCATGGCATTCAGCCTGAATTAGACGCTGTTTCCTCGCTCTACGAGACCCTGCGCTATGATGAGGAACGCCAGCCGATCAGTGCGGTGATCCGGCCCACGAACTTTCCAAACCTCGATATCGTTCCCGCAAGCCTCGATCTGCAGGAATACGAGTATGACACGCCGGTCGCGCTCACCAGCCGCGATCCGTCCGAGGGTCGCGCGTTCTTCACGCGGATTTCGAAGGCGCTCGAGGAAGTCGATGATCGCTACGATATCGTCGTGATCGACTGCCCTCCGCAGCTCGGATATTTGACCCTAACCGCCCTTACAGCCTCTTCTTCTGTGCTGGTGACGGTACACCCGCAGATGCTCGATGTGATGTCGATGAGCCAGTTCCTCCTCATGCTCGGCGGCATCCTGCGGACGATCCGTGAAGCCGGTGCCGAAATGAAACTCAAATGGTTCCGCTACCTCGTCACGCGGTTCGAGCCGACGGACGGTCCGCAGCGGCAGATGGTTGGGTTCCTGCAGGCCATGTTCCCCGATCAGATGCTTGAAGCCCAGATGGTGAAATCCACCGCGATCTCGGATGCAGGGATTACCAAGCAGACACTTTACGAGGTCGAGCGCGCGCAATTCGTGCGGTCGACCTATGACCGGGCGATCACATCGCTGAACGCTGTGAACGATGAAATTGCCGGTCTCGTGCATCAAGCATGGGGGCGCGATTTGCCATGAGTTTGACAGCCGTGCAGATGCGTTTTGACAGCCGTGCAGACGAGGACATGAGAGCCTCGGAAAGGAGGGCGACATGGCCAGAAAAGACCTGTTGAAATCCGTGATCGGACAACCGACCGACACACCCGTCGATGGGGGGCGCTCGAGCTATGCCATGCGCGGGGCCTCGAAATCCATGAAAGTCTCAATCGACAGTCTTGCCGAGAACTCCAAGCGGCTCCTCGAGGGCGAAACCATTGTCGAAATCGATGCCGCTCTGATCGACGCCTCTTTCGTCAATGATCGTTTGAGCGGTGATGATGGTGCCTTTGAAGAGCTCAAGGGATCGATCGCGGCGAGTGGGCAGGACACGCCGGTCCTGCTGCGGCCGCACCCGGAAGCCTCGGGTCGCTACATGGTCGTCTTTGGCCATCGCCGCGTCCGCGTTGCACGCGCCCTGGGCCGTCCGGTGCGCGCTGTGGTCAAGGATATGGACGATGTCGCCCATGTCCTGGCGCAGGGTCAGGAGAACACCGCCCGCGCGGATCTGTCCTTCATCGAGAAGGCGCTTTTCGCAAAGAACCTGCGCGATGTTGGCCAGGACAAAGAGGTCATCCAGCGGGCGCTGACGATCGACGGAACACTTCTGTCGCGCATGCTCTCTGTCACAAGCACCATTCCAGGTCACGTGATCGAAGCGATCGGGCCGGCAAAGCAGATCGGGCGCGACCGCTGGGAGGATTTGAAGAAGCTGATGGCTGAAAAGGCCAACCTCAAAGTTGCAGATCGCATCATCGCAACGGACGGGTTTGGCCAGCTCGACAGCGACACGAAGTTCGAGATTTTACACAGCAAAGTAGCGGAGGCGGGCAGGGCACCCAAACGGCGCAGCGCCAAGGCCGCACCCGCCAAGCGCACCTGGACGGCCGGGGAAGGTCGCATCAAGGGCGTGATCGGCCGGTCAGGCCGGGCCTACAATATCTCGCTAACGTCCAAGGATTCCGCAGGGTTTGGTGAGTTTCTCTCGGAGAACCTCGATCAGCTCTACGCGGATTATCTCGCTCAATCTGAGGAGACATCGACACCATGACCTGAGGCAAAAGAAAAGCCCCCAAGCCGATCCGGCCCGAGAGCTTATCCGATTAGATTAGACACCTACTGGATACCGCTCCCGCGAATCACTGTCAACGAAAGAACGTCGTTTTGGCGAACGGGATCCTTTTGCCTCCATAAACCACGGAGGTGAAATACAGGCATGACACAGAGCGGTTGGCGCAAGCCGACGCCGGGACTTCTACAAGCCGAACGGTTTGCAGAAGTCGGCGAACGGTTATCTATACCTAAATCCCAGGCTATCGTCGCGGTAAAGAAAGTCGCGGCAGCCATTGGTCTGAAATCACAGGACCTGCTGCTTCTCGATACTTTTGGGGCGGTCACACAGCCACAGGATTGGGAGCCGGGCAGGCGGCCCATTGTCTGGGCATCGAACCATTTCCTGATGGAGCAGACCGGGTTCTCGCTCGCCACACTCAGACGCCATGTGCGGCGGCTCTGGGAGGTTGGGGTGATCTCGATGAAGGACAGCCCCAATGGCAAACGTTGGGGGCGCCGGGACGCGGACGGCGTGATTGTCGAGGCCTATGGCTTCGATCTCGCGCCTCTTGCGGCACGCGCAGAGGAGTTTGAGGCGCTCTATGCGCACCTCCAGGCCGAAAGGGCTGCCTGTGCGACCTTGCGCAACGCGATCACCGTGACGCGGCGGATGATCCGCGCGAAGATCGAGAAGGCGCTGGAAGTGGGTCTGCGTGGGCCCTGGCAGAACCTACAAGCAGCCTACAGCGGGCTCCTGGAGGGCCTTCCAGCCCGGTCTGAGGGGGCAGGGCGGTTGGAAAGCTTCCTGACCCGCATCAAGGCGCTCCTGGCTTCCGTGGAGAAAACCTTCGAAGCGGCTTTCGATTGGCCAGCTGAATCTGACGCAATGCAGGCCTCTAAAGGAACAAAGGAACAACAAGATACTGAAAATATGATACCCACGAGTCTCGTCAGTGAGACCCACATACGAACTACAAATGAACCTATATCTGTAAATAGTAATCGCTTTGAAACAAAGCACACGGCGGGTGTTGCGCCAGACGGGCAGGGGAGGGAGCGGGTTGAAAGGCCTGAAGAGGTCGATCTTGATATCAGCTGGAGCACACATGGCCAAAAACGCGGGTCCGACGTTGATATCCCGATGCTGATGGCCTCCTGTCCGCATTTTGCGGAGATGGCGCGAAGCACCCAGGGCTTTATGCGGGATTGGAACGATGTGCACCGGGCCGCCGCAGCGCTGAGGCCGATCGTCGGTATCTCTGAGGACGCCTGGAATGTGGCCAACAAGGTGCTTGGGCCGGCTATGGCAGCCGCTTCGATTGCGCTGATCCTCGACAAATCGACCGACGGCGAGGTCAAATCGCCCGGCGGATACCTCCGCGGGCTCGTGGAACGCGCGCAAGTCGGTGAACTGCACCTTGATCGCAGTTTTTATGGCCGTTTGAGCGGGGCAGGGGCCTAGGATGCGGTGTTGATTATGACGAAGGCAATCGGGTCAAAGGCCCTGCAGCGAAGAGCGCCTGACACTGGTTTTTGGTTGTTTGGCACTGGCAAAGGCGTTTCATCGCGGCCTTTGAATATCCGCAGTTGTCGACACTCCGCACTCCGGTGGTTGAGTGATTTAACCTTGCAAAACTTCCAACACATGGAATAAATGCAAGGTATGATCGGGCGCAGGCACAGAAAGTCGGTTGAAGACGCATTGGAGAGCCAGGCGGGCGTTGTCCTGCTTGGGCCAAGGCAAGTCGGTAAGACAACGCTGGCCCAGGACATCGCGGAAAGCCGCGACGCGGTCTATCTCGACATGGAACGGGTTGCGGATCGCCAGGTGCTGGAAGAGCCGGACCTCTATCTCGACGAGCAGGTGGGCCGTCTCGTGGTGATCGACGAGGTCCAGCTGATGCCCGATCTGTTCAAGGCCTTGCGCGGGCAAATCGACCGTCGGCGCAGGCAAGGGCATCGGACCGGGCAATTCCTGTTGTTGGGATCGGCGTCGAACACACTTCTGCATCAAAGTGCGGAATCGCTGGCCGGACGGGTCAGCTACCACGAGTTGACCCCGTTCACGCTGCCGGAGATTGGGGTGGATGCGATGTCCGACCTCTGGTTGCGTGGGGGCTTTCCGGACAGTTTTCTTGCGACCTCAGATCGGGCCAGCCTCACATGGCGGGAAGACTTCATCCGGACCTATCTGGAGCGCGACATCCCTTCGTTCGGGCTGCGCATCCCGTCTGAGACGCTGCGCCGGTTCTGGACCATGCTTGCGCATGAGCAAGGGGGGCTTTTGAACGCGGCCAAGCTTGCAGGCAATCTTGGCGTCTCGGGGCAAAGCGTGGCCCGCTACCTCGATCTGCTGGTTGACCTGATGTTGGTGCGCCGCTTGCCGCCCTGGCATTCGAACGCAGGCAAGCGGCTGATCAAATCGCCCAAGGTCTATATCCGCGATCCCGGGCTGTGCCATGCGCTGCTTGGAATCGAGACACAGGAAGACCTGTTGGGGCATCCGGTTGTTGGCGGCAGTTGGGAAGGGTTCTGCATCGAGAACCTGATCGCTGCCGCGCCACGCGGAACCGAGGCAAGTTTCTACCGCTCGTCCGCCGGTGCAGAGATCGATCTGGTTCTGAAACTCCCACGCGGTCAGATTTGGGCCATCGAGATCAAACGGTCGACGTCGCCGAAAGTCACGCGCGGATTCCATATCGCGGCTGAAGAGCTGGATGTATCGGAGCGCATTCTCGTTTACGCGGACGAAAGGCAAGTGCCTGGTCAAGGCGGTGTCCGAGCAATGCCCTTGATCGACGCGTTGAAACGATTGTCTTCGGAATGAGTCCGGCGCGTAGACAAGCAATGACGATCTCTCGCAAACTATGACGTCGTTTCGTGCGCGCTGAAACGAGCGCCACTGGTGCCTCCAATTAGGCGCGGTTTCGTCGAGGACGGGGCCGTCAGCGATGTCGGAAACATGCCAACCCTGATCAGCTTGCGGCGCGGGATGTCAGAGCGGATTTGGCGCGGCGAGTTTTTCTCGGCGCATGGCTTGTGGAGGCCTGTCTGACACCGGCCGGCGGGGCGGTTCAGTCCGTTAACCCAAGCCACATCCGGGCTCTGGTCGTTTTCTTCCTGATGCAATCTCCGTGACCTGACCCGGCTGCCGGTTGCGGGCCGGTGGCCCGCGCCCTTCAAGCAGAACTTTCCCCTGTTCGCTTCGCGCCCATTCCGCGCGGAGCAAAGTTCCGCCTGACAGCCGGGTCGGGCGGTCCCGTGTTCCCGTTTGCATCGAAAACGAAAGGAACCCGATATGGCCAAGTATTACACAGTCACCACCCCGGACACCGGCAAGGACGGCAAGACGCGTTTCCACAAGGTGGGCGTCGCCTTCCCTCAAAACGAGGGCGCCAAATCCTTCATGACGATCCAGCTCTTCGCCAACCCGGTGAACGGTGAATTGGTCCTCTTCGAACCCAAGGCGGACGACGAACCAGTCGTCGACTGACCGCCTTCCGCGGGGAGGGCGCACAGCCCTCCCGCAGCCTTGCACCCGAACTTCAAAGGACCTCCTTCATGACCCTTTTTCCGAAACACATCCTCGACCAACTCATCGCTAATGGCCGTGCCAACAAACTACGCATGGAGGCCGGTGACGACACCATCGATCACATGCCCGTCGTCAAGCTCTTCACCCCCGATGCCGGGGCCACATGGCTCTTGAGCGAGATCGATCCGGACCTGCCGGACCTCGCCTTCGGGCTCTGCGATCTGGGCCTCGGTTATCCCGAACTTGGCTCGGTCAGTATCACCGAGCTCAAGGCACTGCGCGGCAAGCTAGGACTTCCGGTCGAGCGCGATCTGCACTTCGAAGCGAATGCTCCGATCAGCGTCTACGCCGAGCGCGCTCGCTGCGCCGGAGGGATCCTGGCATGAGCACGAATATCCGCCCCGATCACATCAGCGCGTATCAAGCGCTGACATCCGGCGAGCACGGGAATTTCGCGCTGTTCTCGTGCTTTCTGAATGGTGAGCCTGCCGCTGCCATCGTTGCCGTGACGCCACCAGATTGCGAACCTGGTGAATACAAAATCACACCGCTGTTCGTGAGCGTCACTGACGCGATGGTGCTGACCGATCACGACGGCGCATAGGCTTAGAAAGCCGACATCAGAGCAACCGTCTTTGTGGCGGTTGGTCTAATCATCTTCGAAATTGGCCGATCTTGTTTGCAGGTCGGATCGGGTCGTTTTTCTGCGCTCTGGTCGTCCGCTTCGCCACTAATTGTCGAAGCCCCGTTTCTTAAAGATCCGTAGCTGAGCCAGAGGTCCTCGCGCCTTTGGGCGCTCGGATTGAAACGGAATACAAGGCTGCAGCACCCTAACCAACATAAGTATATTATTGACAATCGGATATAGTATCGTATTGTGGAGCAGCCTTGTATGAAGTTGGCTGGAAATAGGGGGTCTTTCTTCCGCATGTCTCGAACAAAGCGCCTGACGGAGATAGAGAAGATGCAGATCGTCCGCGAAGCAGCGGAAGGTGTCTCAACGTCTGAGCTGGCGGAGCGTTTCGGGGTCACATCGCGTGCCGTGCGCTACGTCCTGAAAGCCGATGCCGAGCGGCAGGCAGATGCCGCCATTCCGGTCGCCGCTGTCAGCGTGAAGGTGACGGCTGAGGAGCTTGCAGCCCTTGATGAGGTGCTGGCGACAGTCGGGATCGAGAGCCGGGCCGAGGGGCTACGGCGGCTCATCCAGGCGGCGGGTGGCGTGTTCGTTCCGGACGCGCAGATGGCAGCCGAGATGGCGCGCTACAGGGTCTCGCTGCACGAGGTCGGCAATGGGGTTGCGCAGATCGCCAAGCAGATGACGCTGGCCAACCGGCAGGGGCAGGGGGCCGTGGGCGGCACGAGTGCCGAGTTCACCGAATTGCGCCTTGCGCAGATGCGCGGGCTGGCACGGTTCATCCTCGATTCCGCCGACGAGATCGACCTACTGCTGCGGCGTCGGCGCGACGCGATGCAGCTGCAGGCCACGGCCGCGCTGAGGGAGTTTGCCCATGCGGCTGAATGATGCCGTCCATGCCGTCACGGGCGAGGTCTTCCGGGATGGCTGGAGCCGCGTCCGGGGCTCGATGCAAGGTCTGCACGTGGCCAAGCAGACCCAGCTTACCCGCGCTGCGGCAGGGCACCGGCCGGCGGTCTTCAAGGCGATCCGGGGCGGGGGCACGCATACCAAGTCGCAGCTGATGAACCAGCTCGACTACCTCACCACCAAGTCCACCCATATCGTCGACAGTAGCGGGTTTCTGGATGGCAAGGCGAAGCTCGAAGCGGGTGACATCAAGGATCTGACCGCGCGCTTTGCCAAGCGGTGGGATGCGGGCTTCAAGCCCAAGCTGGGCCAGACGACCCACATGCTCATGTCCTTCCCCATTGGCACGCGCGGCGAGGATGTGCGCGACATCGCAACGGATGTGGCCGAGCGGTTCTTCCAGACTGACGATGGGCATTTCGACTACATCATCGCGGTGCATGAGGACCGCGATCACCCCCATGCGCATCTGGTGCTGAACCGCCGCTCGCAGGAAGGTGAGTTCTTCTTTCTGGGGCGCAATCACCGCTTCAACTACGACGACTTCCGTCTGGCGATGGTCGAGGAGGCGGAGAAATACGGCGTGCGCCTGGAAGCCACGCGGCGGGTGGATCGCGGGGTTGTGCATTACCCCGCCCGAACCAGCGAGGTCTATGCCGCGAAAGAAGAGGGTCGCGCGCCCCGCGAGCGGGAACGTGTGGGGACCGACCTGACCCGGACGCTGGCGGAGATCGCCAACACCAGAACTGTCTACCATTCGCTTGCTGCGGAGGCTTCGCGCGAAGCGCGCGAGGATATTGCTGCAGCACTCTTCCGTGCGGCCGAGGTGTTGGCCAAGGGTGGGCAGCTGGACCGAACAGGAGATGTGTATATGGCCGAGGATCAAAGCTTCGAGGATCTGAGAAGCCTCTATGCGGAGAAGCTCGCGCGGGTGCAGGGCATGATCGCCGAGAAGTCCGACGCGGAACGTCCCGTGCTGGAAAAACGCCTCATCGAGATCCAGACGCAGGTCCAGCACATGCAGCCTCTCGGTTTGCGATCATCCACGCTGTCAGAGGCCCCCTCGGAGGGCGCGATCTATTCCGAGGCCAATATCAACGCCAGCCAGCGCGAGCGTCTGGCAGAGCCCGACCTGAGATCGCGCATTGACGCGGCACTACGGGGCACCGGGATCAGCACATCGGAAGTGGTGGCCCGGATCGAGACGGGCGCCTCAAATGCAGCGCTCGAGCATCAATGGATCGCCAATGATCTCTCCAAAGTAGCTGACGCGCGCGATCTGAACCTTGAACGCCGCGCCGATCTGGAACAGGCGCGCGACATTCTCAACGATGTGCACGTCGAACTCGGCACGCTGCTGGAACGGGAGAAGTTGCTGCGCCGGGATGGCATCGTGGAGGAGGACGCGGTCAGCGAGCGGTTCCATTATCACGAGGGTGCAGTCCGGGCGATGGAAGGGACACTCCGTCAGGAGATGCGCGCGGAGGGTCTGACAGCGCAGCAGATCGAGGACCGGAACTGGGAGGTTGTCTCGCGGGCGGAGCGACGGATCGAGACGGAGCAGCGCGCATATCTCGAGGCATATCCGGAGCTGCTCGCACGTACCGGCGATGTGATCGACCGGTCCGCGCCCTACAGGGAGACCATCACCGATGCGGCCCGCGCCAGCGAGATCACGAGCGAAGTCGATCGGATCATGGAGGGACGTTACGTCCGCACGCCCGTTGCAGATGCTGTCACGGATGACTTGCGCGCGCGCTATCCGGACATGCCGTCCCACCTCGCCCGCGGGCTTGGCGCGACCTATGCGGCCGTCGCCCGGATACGCGACACGGAGGTCATCAATCAGGTCCGTCGCGAAAACGAGATGCGCGACGGGCCTGGGACTGGCACGCGCGACGCACTCCTCGCAGCCCGCGGTCAAACTGCTTCGCAGTCTGGCCGTGCCGACCGCCTCGCAGACGAGATTGCGCGCGTCCTGGACCATGAGCGGGCGGGGGAGTTGTCCGCGCCCTTCGAGACCGAGGCGGAGCGGGACGCTTTCCGCGGCGAGATCGCGCGGGTGCTGGATGACCGCCAATTGGGCCGGCTCACATCCGGCGATGCCGATGCGCTGGAAAAGGTTCTCGAGGACCGCCTCGACCGGCTCTATGTCGCCAAGGTCTACCTGCAATCCGATGCCGCGACGGCCAACACGGAGGCCTTGCGCCAGGTGGTCGATGATCTCGCCGAGGCCGAGTATGAAAAACACCGCGCTACAGACGTGGATGGCGAGACCGAGCGGGGTCAGGTCCATTGAGCGCCGCCATGGGAAAAGCGCGGATCGCCACGGGCGTCCTGCTGGTGACGCTTGTGACCGGGGCCATGGGCTATACCATCGCCTCGGCGGTGCTGACCTACCAGGATCTGGGCTTCGGGGCCGAGATCGACTTTGCCTATATCGCGCAGAACTATCTGGCGATCCTCGATCGCCGCCCGGAGGATGCCCAACTCATTCACCTGATCATCGGCAGCTTCGCCGCCGCCGGCCTGATGCTGAGCCTCGCCCTCTCAGGGTCCGCCCTGACACGCTTTGGCCAGACCCATTGGCAGACCGCGCGCGAGATGAAGGCCAACGGCTTCTTCGGGGCGCCCGGGACCGGGTTCATCCTCGGCAAGCTGGGGCCGCCGGGCTCCCGCGCCAATTACATCTGCTCGCAGGTTTTCCCGCACGCGCTGATCGTGGCGCCCACGGGCCGTGGCAAGACCACGGGCTTTGTCATTCCGAACCTGCTGACCTGGCAAGGCTCCGCCGTAACGCTCGATGTGAAGGGCGAGTGTTTCGAGGCAACGGCCCGCCACCGGGCCTCCCAAGGCGACAAAGTGTACCGTTTTGCACCTACGGATTGGGAGGGCAAGCGCACGCATCGCTACAACCCGCTCCTGCGCATCTATGAGTTGAAAGATCCCGCGCGCCAGCAGATGGAATTGCAGCTCCTGGCGACGCTGTTCCTGCAAAGTGACAACGACCGGGTTCAGGGCCTCCTCAAGGGCGGGATCGATCTCTTCGTGGCGGCAGGGCTTTTGGCCTTCCAGCGCAAGCGCCCCACCTTGGGCGAGATCTACCGCATCGCCGCTTCGGGCGGGAACAAGCAGAAGGAATACTTCGCGCGCGGCCATGAGGTCGATAACAGGGCCGCCAAGTTGATCTTCACCCGGCTCGCCTCAACTAACAACGATACCCTGACCTCTTACGTCTCGCTCCTGATGACCTCGGGGCTCGATCAATGGCAGAACCCGGCCATCGATGAAGCGACGGCAGTCTCTGACTTTGATTTCCGGACGATCCGCAAGAAGCCCTTCTCGGTCTACCTCGTCGTCCAGCCGCTGATGGTCAAACCCCTCGCACCGTTGATACGGCTGTTCTTCTCCGATTTGCTCTCGGCCATGCAGGAAAAGGACGCCGGACCGGATGAGCCCTGGCCGGTGATGATCATGCTCGACGAGTTCAATCGCCTCGGCAAGATGCCGATCGTGGTTGAAAGCATTGAGACCTTGCGGACCTATCGCGGCCACCTGGCCATAGTCACCCAAACCATCCCCGCCCTCGATGAAATCTATGGCGAGAACACCCGCCGCGCCCTGCAGGGCAACGCCGGCGTGAAGCTCTACCTGACGCCCTCCGACGAAAAGACGGTCGAAGAGCTCAGCAAAGCCGTGGGCAAGACCACGAAGACTGTCGTCACGCGCTCGCGGTCCATCGGCAAGAATCCCTTCGAAGGGCGCAGCCAGTCCACCCGCACTGAGGAAACTTCGCTTCTGCCCGAGGACGAGGCTCGCCGCCTGCCGCTCGACGAGATTGTCATGGTCGTCGATGCGCAGATGCCGATCCGGGCGAAACGGATCCAGTATTTCGACGACCGGCTGTTCAAAGCAATCTATGATGTGCAGACTGGGGAACTGCCGTTTCCGGAACCGGGGGGAGGGGTGCCGCAGGGTACGCTGCCTTTGAGCGTTCAAGCGATGCCGATGGCTCCGCGGTCGACGGGTGGCGATGTAAATGAAACCGCCGTGGCTAGCGCGGATGAGGCGCGGAGCGAGTCAAGGTCAGCGCAGGCAACAGCTGGCGCACCAAAGAAGACTGCAGCCGTGGTGCAGGCGGTGGTCGCAGAAGAGCAGCGGCAGATGGAGATGGATTTTGTGGGGTCGGTGTCTGAATTCGATCATCCAGAAAAAATGGTTGGCAAGCTCGCGCAAAATGCTTTGGACGGCTTGGAAGATCTTGAAACTGCGCTTTCTTCGCAAACTAAAGACGGGGGCTGATCATTAAGGAAACTGCTATCTGGGAGCCAACTAAATAACGGGCGGCACGCTGTTTTTCGCGATATAGTGTCCAGTTCAACTAAGCAAATTGGACTTCAACCTTGGAAGTGCTGTCAATGACACAACTATGTTGGCTTGAGGGACAGCAGCCATCGAAATCTTGTCGCCTAAGAAATCCAAGCCCAAGCATACTAGCGTGTGGACTTCCTAGCTAACGTCCTTTAACTTCCTCACAGGAGGAAGCGATGGCGAACGAACTGACATTTGAGGCGATCCGGGGCGTCCAGTCTCGTACAGCATATTACACCGTTATGGTCCCCATGAAAATGGTGCCGAGGCTGTTCATCTTCGACGGTGATGATCTGCCACCTGATCTGCGCGCCCAGCGGGTGCTGTCAAAGGCAAGAGTACCCCAGATTGCGCATTATCTCGCTGAGAACTGGGACAACTATATTCTTTCGTCACTTTGCGCTTCTGTTGATGGTGACCTGACATTCAAACCGGCTGGTAAGGATGGGGCACTGAGGAATGTCGGCACACTCAGCTTTGCGATGGATGCGCGGATCGTTTTGAATGATGGCCAACACCGCAGAGCAGCAATTGAAGATGCATTAAAGACAAGGCCGGCTCTCGAAAATGAAACGATATCCGTTGTAATCTTCGCGGATCGTGGACTTGAGCGCAGTCAACAGATGTTTGCCGATTTGAACATGAACGCCGTTCGCCCATCAAACTCGCTGAATATACTATACGACAAACGGGACCCTCTTGCCGGACTATCAGTCGACGTTTTTCGGAACGTGCCTTTCTTCAATCGATTCTTAGAGCTTGAGAAGAAATCACTCTCAAACCGAACCACCAAACTCTACACATTATCCAGTTTGCAGCAGGCTCATGAATGGATGGTTGGTCCGACAGGAGACAGGTTTGGCGAGGAAACGCTCGACCTCGTGGTACGATTCTGGAATGCGCTCTACGACGTTTTGGACGACTGGCAAAGACTGGATGGCGGAAGCCTGAACGCGCATGATCTTCGGCAAAATATGGTGCACTCTCACGGCGTTTTGTTGCAAGCCTTCGGCGTTCTCGGCGGGACCTTGATTGATTCCTATCCTCAGGAATGGCCCGGAAAGCTAAAGTCGCTTTCTTCCTTAGATTGGTCGCGACGCAATTCGGAACTCTGGGAAGGGAAGGTAATGAACGACGCACGCATGAATGGCCAGCGCAGGAGCGTACTTCTTGGAGCGGCTGTCTTGTTCGAAACTATTGGATTGCCGTTGGAAGCACGAATGAAGGCGGCCATGGAAGCGCAAGGTCAGGTCGCAGCATGAATACAGAAAAAGCGGCGAACGAACCTGGCACAGCGCTTACATTCGATGCACTCGAAGAACGGATTCGCGTTGCCTATTGCAACGATAACCGCCCTTGGGTGATCGGCTACAGTGGTGGGAAGGACTCGACCTGCGCGTTGCAGATGATTTGGCGGGCACTGCAGGCACTCCCGAAATCCGAACGCGAAAAACCAATCTATGTCTTGAGCTCTGATACGCTGGTCGAGACACCCGTTATTGTGGACTATATCGATAGTGCACTCACTCGCATTAACGACGCGGCGGAAGCACAGGGCATGCCGATTTCAGCGCACAAGGTTGTACCTGATGTAAATGACAGCTTCTGGGTAAACCTCATAGGACGCGGCTATCCGGCACCTTCACGTCGCTTCCGGTGGTGCACTGAACGATTGAAGATCGACCCCGCCAATGCATTCATCAAAAGCCGCGTCGCAGAATTCGGCGAAGTTGTCATGGTTCTTGGTGTCCGGAGTGCGGAAAGTGCAACGCGCGCGCAGGTTATGGCGCTCCATAAACTAGAGGGGAGTCTATTCTCTCGTCATTCCTCACTATTGGGGGCTTATGTTTTCACGCCGATTGAAGCGCTATCAGTGGACGACGTTTGGGACTATATCCTGCAAACGCCGTCACCCTGGGGAGCTGACAATCGTCAACTTCTCAAAATGTATCGCAACGCTCAGGCGGGTGAGTGCCCCTTGGTTGTCGACAAAAACACCGAAAGCTGCGGTAACTCCCGATTTGGCTGCTGGGTATGCACTGTCGTCACAAAGGACAAAGCCATGGAGGCGATGGTCGACAACGGCGAGGAATGGCTCGAACCACTCTTGGACGTCAGAGACTTCCTGGCGGAGACGCTGGATCCAGAGCGAAAGAAAGTTGTACGAGATTTCCGCAGGCGCACTGGGAAGATAACGCTCAATCGTTCGGGCGACGGGTTGATACCCGGCCCCTACAAGCGCGAATTCCGCCAAGAGGTGCTCAAGAGACTGTTGGAAGCGCAGAGGGAGGCGGCAGGCCTCGTCACAGATGAGCCTGCTCCGACACTGATCCATGAAGCCGAAATCCACGAAATTCAGCGCATTTGGCGACGTGAGTTGGGCGATTGGGGCAATAGTGCCTATCAGATCGTAAAGGATGTGCTCGGCAAAGAACTCCATGCAGACGACGCTGACGACTTTGAGTTCTCGTCAGCCGACGGCGACATTTTGCGCCAGGTTTGCCAGAAACACGATCTTCCAATCCAAATGATGGGCGAGCTACTGGATGCCGAACGTTCGGTCCAAGGCATGCGTCGCAGGACATCGATCCACACGCGTATCGCAAGCATCCTGGAAAAGGAATGGCGCTCGGAGGATGAAGTTCTGGCGGATTTGGCTGTCGAGCTGGCAGAAGAGGGTGCGGCAATCGAGGCGTCGAATTTATGAGGTTTCGTGAGTTGGTCCTTGAGAACGTTGGTCTGTACGACGGTCGCCACACGTTCGACCTTGAGACCGCGCCGGCAGACGGGGCAAATGTAGTTGCCATCTTGGGGCATAATGGCGGTGGAAAAACAACCTTCCTCGATGCAATCCGGCTCGTGTTGTACGGCCGCAGAGCGCTTGGCACACGCACGGCACAATCAACATATGAAGAGCATCTATTAAGAAAAATCAGTGCGACAGCGGCGGTGCGCGAGGCCGCCATCACGCTGTCATTCGTTCGTGTGGAGAATGGTCAGCAAGTCAATTACTCGGTCAAACGAGCTTGGTCATCCCGCGGAAAGTCCGTGGTCGAAACGCTTGACCTTATTCGGGAAGGTCACCCGATCTCCGACCTGGAACGGGCTGAATATGCTCAGTATGTCGAAGAACTTGTGCCCCCCGGTCTCTCACAATTGTTCTTCTTTGATGGCGAGAAGATACAAGAGATTGCGGATGACGATGGCAGTCTCGGGCTGAGAGATGCGATCCGATCACTTCTCGGATTGGATATTATCGACCAACTGCAGACAGACCTGACTGTCTATACCAGTCGGCGGGCAGACCAGGATTCAACCGGTAATTTTGATCGCCTCTTGGCCGAGCAGGAGCGCCTCAGACAAGAGCTTGCAGCGCAACAGGATCTTCGCGCCGAGCTGCAAAGCAAGTGCGATCAAGCCGCGCGACGGGTGGAGCGGTCCGAAGCCGCCTATCGCAACGAAGGTGGTCGGCAGGCATTGTCGCGCGAAGACGTCCTAACCCAGCTCCGAAGCGCAGAGACGGACCAGACCGATTTAGGCACGCAACTGAAGCGTGCTGCCAACGATCTGTTACCGCTGAGTCTGGCGCCCGCATTGGTGCAGCAGTTCTACCGAACTTGTACTGAGGCGCGACAAGGCACTCACGCGAACGCAATTCGCGCGTTCATTGATGCTTTTGAGCAGCAAGCAACTACACGCAAGGGAAAAGGCAGCATCTGGTCCGGTCAGCATTTTGATGATTTGCGCGCTGTGACGAAAGGAGATGCAAAAGGGCAGGGACCCCGTCTCTTGGCAGAGCCAGATTGGATTTTACGGCGTCTGGACTGTCTGACTGATGGGCGACAGGAAGAGGTGGCAAGCTTGGCCGACAAGTTTGACAGAAACAGAGAGCTTCGTGCCAAATTAAGAAGGGAACTCGAGGGGTTCGACGCGGGACAAGCCGAACAAGCACTTTCCGCTTTGAAAGAGGCTGAACGCACCCTTGGCGGTTTGGAACGTGATCTGCAGTTCTGCGACGAAGGAATAGATCGGCTTCTGCGCGATATTGAAACGATAGAGCGCAAGTTCAAGTCAGAGGAAACTGCCCTGAAGAAATTGGCGCAAGAAGAGCGCGGGACCGCTCTCGCGGTGCGCGCGCAAACCGCGCTTTCTTCTTTTGGCGCGGCGCTCCTGGCGGATAGGATCAGCAGATTGAGGGCTGAGTTTGTAGACTGCTTCAACCGATTGAGCCGAAAGAAATCATTGGTTGCCAGCGTCGAAATCGACCCGGCAGATTTCAGCGTAAGACTGGTTGGCAGTGATGGAATTACAATCGAGAAGAACAGCCTGTCTGCAGGAGAACGGCAGATTTATGCGATTTCCATGCTTTGGGCTTTGGGAAAGACGAGCGGCCGTCAGTTGCCAATCGTGATCGACACGCCGTTCTCAAGGCTCGACCAAAGCCACCGATTGGCAATTGTTCGCGACTATCTGCCGACCGCAAGCCATCAGGTGATCTTGCTTTGCACCGATACGGAAATGACACCCTCACTAGCCAAGTCCCTTGGGGCGCATGTTGCACGGACCTACAAGCTTGAGGCGACTGCGGAAGCAAGACGCACGACACTCTTTCCCGTCGGCAATCTCTCAGCGGAGTTGGTCTGATGCATTTTACAAAGCTCAGAGTATCAAATGAGGCAACTGGTCGGCTCCGTATGTTACGTCAACGCAGCGGCCTCACACCGAACCTCTTGTGCCGAATGGCTCTGACCTCCTCGCTGGAGACAGGACCAGTTGGCGACATGGTCCCACCCGAGGACAATGGACAGGAATTTAACGCCTATACACTCTTTGGGTCTGACCAATCGATATTTCTGTCAATGCTGATTCATGTCGAGCAAGGGCAAGGCGGAGTAGAATTAGATGACGAAGACCTGATGCGACGCCTGAGATGCCACATCGACCGCGGCATTGGTTACATCGCCATTCGCATAAACGCGCCAGCTGATGCTGCAAGGCTTCTAGCAGGAGAGGCGGCATGACCTCAGGGTCAGTATATCTTGATCACAATGCCTCTACGCCAGTTGATGAGATGGTGATTGATCGTGTCGTTGCGGCCATGCGGGAATTGCCAGGCAACCCCTCAGCAATAGATCACCCCGATGGCGCTGCCGCAGCCGCAGCGATCGAAGGCGCGCGCGAACATATTGCGAAAGGCATTGGCGCAAGACCGGCCGACATCGTCTTTGTAAGCGGCGCAACTGAGGCGAACAATCTCGCCATCAAAGGTGTGGTCGCCAGTCCGCGCCGAACGGAGCACCGACGCGTTATCACGGTCGCCACTGAACATCCCTCTGTGCTTGAAGCTACACAACATGCAATTTCCGCCGAAGACGTGATCGTCCTTTCGGTGGACGCACATGGGCGGATTGATCTTGATCAGCTCGAGGCAGAACTCAGGAAAGGGGCGGCTCTCGTAAGCTGTATGGCCGCCAACAACGAGACCGGCGTCCGCCATCCGCTTTCCGAAATCGGATACCTATGTGAGCGATACGGTGCTCTCTTTCATAGCGATCTGACACAGTTGACCGCCTACGAGAAGATCGATGTTCAAGACACAAACATCCATCTTGCAAGTCTATCTGGTCACAAAATGTATGGTCCCAAGGGCATCGGGGTCCTTTATTGCCGTCGGCGACGCCCGCATGTGGCGCTTGAGCCGAGTATCCGGGGAGGCGGGCAGGAGCGAGGGCTGCGCTCTGGAACGCTCAACACTGCCGGGATTGTTGGGCTGGGGGCGGCTTTCGAATTGCGGCAATCCCGCCTCGGCGATGCTGACAACATAAAGGACCTGAGAGACATGTTGGAGCGCCGACTGGTAGAAGAGACTGGGGCATGGGTGAATGGGGACAGAGCATCTCGAATTCCCAATTCTCTGAATCTTTCGATCCCATCGGTTGAGCCATTTGCGCTGATGCGGCGCCTGACCGAGCAGATCACTTTTTCAAGCTCCAGCGCTTGTTCGACGCAATCAGTAGAGGACTCTCACGTCCTTGAGGCCATGTTTGGTGCAGGAACGGAGCGTACAAAGAACGCGTTTCGACTGGGCTTGGGCTATGGCACGACCGAGGAACAGATCGAGAGGACGGCCGAACTGTTCATTCAAGCGGTTGCTGACATAAGACAGGGCCGCGTTGGCAGCGCGGCCTGAACTCAAAAGGCCAAGTCGAACACTCTCATCGCTTGATCTCGCAATGCGTGTTGTCGCGCGGTGGCCTGCTCGGCCCCCCATTCATCATGCTCGGCGATCTTTGTGTTGATGGAAAGTCGGGATCCTTCAAGGACGGGCTTCTTGTCAGCAAATGGTCTGTTGCGCGCACGGTTGTTCTCGTCCTCGCTGAGCAGGGTGAGGTTCCCGAGTTTATGCAGGTGCGGCAGCATCTCAGCGCCTGCATCTTCGGGATTTTGCGGACTGATATGCTCCAATGTCATTGCGCGGATATCGATCGATACATTGGGCGCCAGAACAGTTGGTCGACCGTTCGCCTCACCTTCATACCAGGTCGACATGAATTCGGTCATGGCAAGGATGTACTTCAGTTCTTTTTTGTTACGGTCATACTCCAACCCATCGAGCTGGCGTCTGAGCGCATCATCGGTTGCATAGCGATTTAACAGTTCCTTCAGAACCGCCTCTACTTCAGGAAGACGGTATTCACCCGGACTGTTTTGAAGAAGTGTGATTATCGGGCCGATTTTGCGGTCGTACTCACCGATCCGCGCGCGTGCTAAAACCCCATAACGGAATGCAAACCGCTCCAAAACACAAAGCAGTCGCTCGCGATGATTGGCATTGAGGCTTCGCGATGCACAGACCAGGGGGAGTATCCAGTGCTGCTTTAGGTCTCCCAGGGTGAATGTCAGTCGATGAGCCATGACCGGTGTCAATTGCAGGCCCCCACCGGCGATATCGCCATCGGTCAAAGCCTTCATCATTACCATGTCGGTCTTCAGGGTCTGCACACTTTGAAGAAGTGACCTTGCCTCTGCTGCACCGAGAAGCTCACCGCTTGAAAGCTCCTCAAAATGCATCGCTTCAAACTCTGTTGATGTCCTGGCTGTGTTGAAGCGTTTTCCCGTGCGAGTCTGATACGCCAATTGAAGATAGGTGTCGGGGTTGTCGGCAATGCCACCGATTTCCTTCCAAGCATCGGATAGCTCATCTCGCTCTGCAGGTTCCAGCCTTTGTTCTGCGCGCTCCATGGTAGTTGCCCGGAGGAGATCGCAATCGCTGACGGGAAGGCCTCTGTTGTTCAACACCCTGAAAATGAGGCTGGCGTGCTCCGGTGCATTGGCCTCGATGTGGACGACTTCCCAATCTTCGAGAGCACTGGCGTAGAAGTGGTTCAACGCATTAAATTCAAGCACCGTTGACCCGGTCGCCTCGCGATGCCCTTGAAGCATTGCAAAACAAGCGTCAAACGCAGCCTTAAGCAGGTAGTGAGATTGGGCTGCTTCTTCTACATGATCGCCTCGCAACAGTGCTTTGAAATAGGCATCATCGGTTTCATTCAAGGTCAGGGGATAGACGTCCCTGGTCTGCATGAAATCGAGATCTCTGCTCATGATGAAACGGAACTGGAGGGTTTCTGCCATTGTGCTCAAGGCGGTTCCGCGCTGTGCATCATCCGCTCCAAGCTCGACCGCTGCCAGCAAACAGTGTTGCCGTAGCGCCGCCACGAAAAGGAGGAAAGTGGCAAACCGCTGCTGCCCGTCTATCACATCCCTTTGTGGGCGAACCAGACCGCCAGGGTCTCGAGGTGCGGTTACCACAGATCCAAAAAAGTGTCGCTCACGTTCACCGTTGATACGCTTTTGCCAACACCTGCGAACATCGTCGATGAAGGCGTCTATCTGCTCATCCGTCCACTCATATGCACGCTGGTACGCGGGCACGCGAAAGAGCGTCATTCCACCAAAAAGACCAGATACAGTAGTCGGTGTCGCGCGCTGGCAAAGTAGGTCCGAGACTCGTTCCATCAAAAATTACTGCCCAATTTCATTTTCGAGTAAGATTTGGTAGCGAATTAAGAAATTTGACGGATCAGACGGCTTGGCACCCATCTTGCTACGAAGAAGCTCAAAGCCTCCCGCGGCATAAAGGTTGAGGATGTGCATGCCTTCCGGGGACAAGCGCGTTGGAGAGGCGACTTGAAGAAGCTTCGCGATCGACTTCTCAAGTTGTTGTTCGGAGTAATCTTCAGAATGAAGAGCAGTTACCTCTGCATCAACGAGCAAGCCCGCAATGTACTCGCGGTACGGCTCATATTCATTCGGATAAGTCTGAATGAATATGCCCGCCCGATCAAGCATCTCAGGAGTACCTGTTTTCCTGCAGGTAAGGCCCAGCATGAGTCCTGCGTAGTAGGCATCAAAGAGAATAAGCGAACCGCGCGCTGCATCTGACGATCTGGTTCTGCTAAACATTCTTTGATCGATGTAGCCAAAGTAGCCGCGTGCGGCTTCGTGGAGCACAAATCCACGTGCACGTGTGACCAGTTCAGAACTCATGAGGACACCCCTCCGCTTTGGAATTGGAAGAAGGTGCT
>Ga0316207_10000830_pt1 | contig 43730 bp, 41 predicted proteins | sample 6weekpyrite_MG_FD_204943 | JGI IMG/M metagenome (GOLD analysis project Ga0316207, IMG submission 204943) | Microbial mat bacterial communities from mineral coupon in-situ incubated in ocean water Damariscotta River, Maine, United States -... | ecosystem: Environmental > Aquatic > Marine >... | reverse complement strand
GTCAGCGAAGCCATCTACATGACGCAGGGCTTTGTCTATGACAGCGCCGAAGCAGCCGAGACGCGGTTTATCGAAAGCGGCCCGGATGAGTTCATCTATGCCCGCTACGGCAACCCGACGGTCGCCATGTTCGAGGATCGCATGGCCGATCTGGAGGGCACCGAGGATGCCTTTGCGACGGCCTCGGGGATGGCTGCGGTGAACGCCGCGCTGACCTCGATGTTGCGCGCGGGCGATCACGTCGTCTCGGCCAAGGCGCTTTTTGGCTCCTGCCTTTATATTCTGGAGGAGGTGCTGACCCGCTTTGGCGTCGAGGTCAGCTTTGTCGATGGCACCGATCTGGCCGCCTGGGCCGATGCAATCCGCCCCGATACCAAGGCGGTGTTCTTCGAATCGATGTCGAACCCGACGCTGGAGGTGATCGATATCCGGGGCGTGTCGGATCTTGCCCATGCCGTGGGCGCGGTGGTGGTCGTGGACAATGTCTTTGCCACCCCGGTTCTGCAACGTTCGGGCGATCTGGGGGCCGATGTGATCGTCTATTCGGCCACCAAACATATCGACGGCCAGGGGCGCTGTCTGGGTGGGGTGATCTGCGGCACGCGCGATTTCATCCGCAAAACGGTCGAGCCCTACCTGAAACATACCGGTGGGTCGCTCTCGCCCTTCAACGCCTGGGTCATGCTGAAGGCGCTCGAGACGATGGATTTGCGGGTGCGGGCGCAGGCCGAAGGCGCGCAGATTCTGGCGGGGGCCCTGCAAGACCTGCCGGGGCTGTCGCAGGTGATCTATCCCGGCCTGCCCGGCCATCCGCAGCATGAGCTGAACGCCCGCCAGATGCAGGGCGGTGGCACCGTGCTGGCGCTGGAGGTGGCGGGCGGCAAAGCGGCGGCGTTCCGGGTGCTCAACGCGCTACAGATCATCCTCATTTCCAACAATCTGGGCGATGCGAAATCGATCGTCACCCATCCCGCCACCACGACGCATCAACGCCTCAGCGATCCGCAGCGCGCCGCGCTTGGCATCACCGACGGGCTGCTCAGGCTGAGCGTGGGGCTGGAAGATCCCGCCGATCTGATTGCCGATCTGAAACAGGCGCTGGCGGCAGCGGGATAACCGCCCGCCTGCCGCGAAACGCACTGGTCAAACCCGGCCCGGTTCCCTTAAGGAATACGGACCTTCTCGACGCGACGGACCAAACGCCGATGAAACCCTTTCTGATCCTGCAACTGCGCCCCGAGGATGAGGCCGCGGATGAGGAATTTACCAGCCTGATCACCAAATCGGGGCTCAGCGCCGATCAGGTGCATCGTATCCGGCTGGATCTCGATCCGCTGCCCGCCGATCTGGATCTCTCTGCCTATTCCGGCGTCATCGTCGGTGGCGGCCCCGGTTGCGTCAGCGACCCGGTGGAAAAGAAATCACCGCAGGAGGCGCTGATCGAGGCCGAGATCATGAGCCTGATGCCCGCAATCACCGAACGCGACATCCCCTATCTGGGCTGCTGCTATGGGCTTGGCATCCTGGCCCATCATCTGGGCGGCGAGGTCAGCCAGCACCGCTTTGGCGAGCCCATCGGCGGCGTTGATTGCACGTTATCGGATGCCGGTGTGACCGATCCGCTGTTTCAGGGTCTGCCGCGCAAATTCCGTGCGCTGGTCGGCCATAAGGAGGCGGTGCAGGATGTGCCCCCCGGCGCGGTGCATCTGGCGGCAGCCGAGGCCTGCCCGATCCAGGTCATCCGTTATGGCCAGAATGTCTATGCCACGCAGTTTCATCCCGAGGCCAATGGCGAAAGCTTTGCCACCCGCATCCGCATCTATCGCGGCAAGGGCTATTTCCACCCCGATGAGGCCGACGCCCTGACGGCGGCCTGTCTGGCCGAAGAGATCACCGTGCCCGAGCGGATCCTGCGCAATTTCGTGACCCGCTATCGCAGCGTGGGGGCTTGATGCAGCGGGCGCGCCCTTGCCCGCCCCGGGCCGATCACGCAGCTGCGGCTTGGAAAACGCGCCCGCGTGGCGCATATTGGCGCATCGCTTGCATAGGGAAGGGCGTGTCATGAACCTCCATCTGGCCGATATCATCGATGCCCCCGATGCTGACGCCGCGCGCGCCGCCATCGAGCTGCTCAAGATCTGGGCGCGCAGCGCCTCGGCCGAGGATCTGGCCGCGCTCGACCCGGCGGTCGCGCGCTATCTGCCCAACCATGCCGAATACCCGACCCTGTCGCGGCACTACCCGGAAGATTTTGTCGCCGATGCCGCCTACAAGGCCACGCTGCCCGATCTGCAAAACGGCCCGGCCTCGCTTATTCGCGGCCAGAAACGGGTCATCCAGCATGTCGGCATCTCGAATTTTCGCCTGCCGATCCGCTATCACCGGCGCGATGGCGGCGATCTGACGCTGGAAACCTCGGTCACGGGGTCGGTCAGCCTGGAGGCCGAGAAAAAGGGCATCAACATGTCCCGCATCATGCGCAGTTTCTACAACCACGCCGAGCAGGTCTTCAGCTTTGACGTGATGGAGGCCGCGCTCGATGCCTACAAGGCCGACCTGGACAGTTTCGATGCCCGCATCCAGATGCGGTTTTCCTTTCCGATGCGGATCGAAAGCCTGCGATCAGAGCTCAGCGGGTATCAGTATTACGACATCGCGCTGGAGCTTATTGAACAGGCCGGCGCGCGGCGCAAGATCATCCATCTCGATTACGTCTACAGCTCGACCTGCCCCTGTTCGCTGGAGCTGGCTGAACATGCGCGCGAGACCCGCGGCCAGCTGGCCACGCCGCATTCGCAGCGCTCGGTGGCGCGGATCTCGGCCGAGCTGACCTCCGATCCCCGTTGCCTGTGGTATGAGGATCTGATCGACATGGCGCGCGCCGCCGTGCCCACCGAGACGCAGGTGATGGTCAAGCGCGAGGATGAACAGGCCTTTGCCGAGCTGAACGCCGCCAACCCAATCTTCGTCGAGGATGCGGCGCGTCTTTTTGCGCAGATGCTGCATGATGACGCCCGGATCGGCGATTTCCGGGTCGTGGCCAGCCATCAGGAAAGCCTGCACAGCCATGACGCGGTATCGGTGCTGACCGAAGGCGAGACCTTTGCCGCCGCCAGCCTCGACCCCAAGCTCTTTTCGACGCTGTTTCATACCGATTGAGCCCTGCGTTCGGCGCAACCCTGACTTGCGGGATCAGCGCTACTGCCCGGTCGGTGGGCGCTCTATCTTGAGCCCAGGGGAGGAGACCTGACCTTTCAAGAAAGGGGTTTCCAATGGCTGTAGCGACTGTTTACCAGGCATATCGTCCGGGAGTGTTTCGCCGGGCTCTCACGTCCATCGGTGCCGGGTTTTCGGCGCTTCTGACCGCGCAATCACGCCAGGCGGAACTGGAGCGGCTGCACGCGAAATCGGATGCCGATCTGGCGGCGATGGGTCTGACGCGCGACCAGATCGCGGAATATGTGTTCCGTGATTTGATCCATCTCTGAGCCTATCGGCGGTTGACAGGGCAGGGGCGCCGGGCCAACGGTGCGCCCCATGTTTGACCCGCGCCCCGTTGGATATGTGATTGGCCTTCTGGTCCTTGTCCTCGGTCTGACCATGCTGGTGCCGATGGCTCTGGATATCTATCTGGCCAATCATCACTGGCAGGCGTTTTTCGACAGCGCGGTTCTGACATCGCTGGCTGGCGCGCTCTTGGCGCTGGCCTGCGCCAACGGTGTCGAAAAACGCCTGACGATCCAGCAGACCTTTCTTCTGACCACCGGTGTCTGGCTGGCGTTGCCGGTCTTTGGCGCGCTGCCTTTCGTGTTCGGGGCCACCGAGGCGCGCTATGTCGATGCATTTTTCGAGGCGATGTCGGGGCTGACCACCACCGGCGCGACCGTGTTCACAGGGCTTGAGACGCTGCCCGAGGGGCTGCTATTGTGGCGCGGGCTGATGCAGTGGTTCGGCGGTATCGGCATCATCGTCGTGGCCATGGTGTTCCTGCCCGAACTGCGCGTTGGCGGCATGCAGATCTTTCGCTCGGAAGGCTTCGAGACGATGGGCAAGATCCTGCCCCGTGCCGCCGAAATCGCCAAGCAGATCTCGGGCATCTATGTGGCGCTTACGGTGGCCGCTGGTGTGGTCTATGCCGCCCTGGGCATGACGCCGTTCGATGCCGTGGTGCATGCCATGACGACGGTGTCGACGGGCGGGTTTTCGACCATGGACGCCTCGTTCGGGGCGTTTCAGGGGCCGCTGGAATATGCCGCCGTGATCTTCATGATCCTCGCCAGCCTGCCTTTCGTGCGCTACGTTCAGATGCTGGCCGGTTCGGCCCGGCCCTTTTTCGCCGATACCCAGGCGCGGGCCTATCTGGCCACCATCCTGATCCTGACGCTGTTTTTCGCGATCTACCGGTTTGCGATCAACGGCGACTTTCTGGAAACCGGCCTGCGCGAGGCGCTGTTCAACGTCACCTCGATCATCAGCGGCACCGGCTATTCCAGCACCGATTACCAGCGCTGGGGGGCCGAGGCGGTGGTGCTGTTCTTTTTCATCGGCCTGATCGGCGGCTGCGCCGGGTCGACGTCATGCTCGATCAAGGTGTTTCGCTACCAGCTATTGATGACCTCGATCTCGACCCAGCTGAAGCGGCTCTATGCACCACATGGCATTTTCGAGCCGCGCTATGAGGGGCGTAAGGTGTCCGAGGAGGTGCTGTCCTCGGTAATGGCGTTTTTCGTGATGTTTTTCGTGACGCTTGGAGTGTTTTCCATCCTGCTGGGGCTGACGGGCCTGGATTTCATGACTTCGGTTTCGGGGGCGGCGGCGGCACTTGGCAATATCGGCCCGGGGCTGGGGCCGGTCATTGGCCCGGCAGGCACATTTGCCACGCTCGATGACAGCGCCAAGTGGATCCTGTCGGCGGCGATGCTGATCGGGCGGCTGGAGCTGATGGCGGTGTTTGTCCTCTTTACCACCCGGTTCTGGCGGGCTTGAGGCGCGCCCGGGGTTTCCTGACCCTAGTTCCAGCAGGTCACCAGAACTGCCAGATCCATGCCATAACGCGCCAGCGCGGTGCGGTTGAGCACGGGCCCGGGATCAGCGGCCGGACCGGGCGTGATGCCCGCCTCGGTCAGCAGATTCGCCAATGCGCCCCCGCCAAGCGCAAAGCTGACGCCTTGCGGCAATGCCCGGCCGGTCGCGGGTTCGGGCAGCACCATGCCAAGCACCGCACCGGTGGCGTCAAGCACCGGCGCGCCAGCCTCCGATGGTTCGGTCGTCATCGCCAGACGCTGGATGCTCTCTTCGCCGTTCAGCCCGCGCAGATCTTCAAGCGTGCCGAAATTGAGCGAGGCCGCGCCAAGCGTGCCGTCATAGGGAAACCCCGCCACCACGATGTCAGAGCGCAACCGCGCCGGAACCACCGCAAGCGCCGCATAAGCCCGGGGGGCCAGCGGCTGCACGGGGCTGAGCACCGCGATGCCGGCAGCAGGATCGTCCAGCGCCACGGCCATTTCATATTGACCGTCGACCATCACGCGGGTGCACCCGGCGACGGCCTCGGATGTGGTCGCCACGGCACCATTGGCATCGACGTAAAACCCGCTGCGCGCCAGCGCTGGGCGGCGCACCTCCAGCCCGGCCATCAGGTCCGCGCCCTGATCCATGCCGGGATCGACCGCGCCGGGATCGAGCGTGCCGCCATAGGGGGTAAAGCTGGCCTGCAGCATCGGCAAGACCCGCGCCATCGCGGCGTCGCGCTCGGGGGTCCAGATCAGGGTAAAGCCCTTGATCTGGCCGTCTTCCAGGCGCGCCTCGGTATGGCTGCGCAGGCTGTCGCTCTGGCCGGTCAGGGTAAAGCCATTGGCGTCGCGCCGGCGCGCGCCGTCCAGCGGTACGATCTCCAGCGTCTGCATGATTTCATAGAGCCCGCCAAGCGTGGTGCTGCTGCCCGGCTGGCTGATCAGCAGCACGCGCAGGCCTGATGCGTTCAGGCCGTCATACTGCGCAAAAGGATATTCGTAGCGGGCAAATTCGACCATCGCCATCGGCAGATCAATCTCGATCCCGGCGCGGTCGTCGCGCACCGTTGCCATCCCCAGCGCAGCCAGCTCGCCCTGATAAAGATCCAAAAGCTGCGCGCGTTGGCGGCTGGTTAGCACACCGGTTTCCTCCAGCCCCATCGCCGCCTGCCACGCGGTCATCGCGCCGCGTGTGCCGGGGCCAAACGCCCCGTCGATGCCGGATGTATAATGGCCAAACCATTGCAGCGCGATCTGCAGCGCCTCGCGCGCGGGGCGATCCAGCGCGGCCTCGCTGGTGCGGGCCTCGGCCAGGGTTTCCTCTGGCGTTTCAACCGGGGCAGGGGCGGCGGCGGGTGCCGCTGCGCCCGCGATGTCGGGACCGGTCAGGGTGCTGACCCCGATCGGCCAGAATTGCTGCTGGTAGATCTCGCTGCCGGTCAGATAGGTATCGGCGGGGATCAGGCCCTGCGCGCCAAGCGCGGTCAGCGCGGCGGTCGCCTCGACCTCGGAATAAGGGCCAAGCGCGACGCCATACCAGCCCGATTGCAGGCTGAAGCCATAGACGTTGGGCACCACCCGGGCATAAGCGCGCACACGGGTCTCGGCGGTGGCCAGATCGGGATGCACCTCAAGCTGTAGCCAGACCCGATCTGTCTGAGCCTCTGCTGCGCCAAGCGCCGCAAGCGCCGCCACAGTCGCAATGAAAAGGCTCAGGAAAATCCGCCGGATGGCCATGTTCATCATCTCAAATCCCCATGCGATGCGCAGGTGTGGGCCTGCGTCACTTCGAGATACCCTATCAGACCACACGAAGGGCGCAGCAGAAAATTGCAGGCGCTGCCGATTGACCCTGCCAAGGCGGGCACGTATGGAACCCCTGCCTTCTCAGAACTCCCGGATGCCCCCATGGCCGAGACCGCCCCGCACCCCCGCAGCTTTCAGGAGATCATCCTGCGCCTCCAGACCTATTGGGCGGAAAAAGGCTGCGCGATCCTGCAACCCTATGACATGGAGGTCGGTGCTGGCACGTTTCACCCGGCAACCACTCTGCGTTCGCTCGGGCCCATGCCCTGGGCCGCGGCCTATGTGCAGCCCTCGCGCCGCCCGACCGACGGGCGCTATGGTGAAAACCCGAACCGGTTGCAGCATTATTATCAGTATCAGGTGTTGATCAAACCTTCGCCGCCTGACCTGCAGGCGCTCTATCTGGGCTCGCTTGCGGCCATCGGCATCGACATGGATCTGCACGATATCCGCTTTGTCGAGGATGATTGGGAAAGCCCCACCCTCGGGGCCTGGGGCCTGGGCTGGGAGGTCTGGTGCGACGGGATGGAGGTCAGCCAGTTCACCTATTTCCAGCAGGTCGGCGGGCATGATTGCAGGCCGGTCTCGGGGGAACTGACCTACGGGCTGGAGCGGCTGGCGATGTATGTTCTGGGCGTTGATCACGTCATGGACATGCCGTTCAACGACCCGGACGCGCCGATCGCGCTGAGCTATGGCGATGTTTTCCGCCAGACCGAACAGGAATACAGCCGCTGGAATTTCGACACGGCCAATACCGAGGCATTGCTGGGGCATTTCGAAGATGCCGAGGCCGAATGCCAGGCCATCCTGGCGGCAGGTGCTGATGATCCCAAGACGGGCCTGCGCATCGTGATGGCCCATCCCGCCTATGATCAGGCCATCAAGGCCAGCCATGTGTTCAACCTTCTGGATGCGCGCGGCGTGATTTCCGTAACCGAGCGGCAGGCCTATATCGGGCGGGTGCGGGCGCTGACCCGGGCCTGCGCGGATGCCTTCCTGTTAACCGAAGCGGGCGGGTTCTCCGCCAAAGAAAGCAGCGCATCATGAAGGGTAAATACCTGATCTCCGGGATGGCCATCTTTACCATCGTCTTTACCGCCGCTTTGTGGTGGGCCCAGACCCGCGCCTATTACGCGCCGGTGCCCGCCGATGCGCCGGCCGCCCAGATCCGGGTGACCACGCTGGCAGGCATCCCCGAGCTGCTGCCGATCGACGATTTCGAAGGCATCGACGCCTATACCTCGCCGCTGCGCTTTCGCGGCTGTTTCACCACACCGCTCAGCCTGTCGGAAATGGACGCGAGCTATCAACCCTACCCTGAGGCGACGCCCCTGGGCACGCCCGGCTGGTTCGACTGTTTCGATGCCGAAACCCTGACCTCGGCGCTGGCAGATGGCACCGCGCGCGCCTATCTGGGCGAGGCCAATTATGTCTATGGCTTTGACCGCGTCATCATCGTGACCGAAACCGGGCAGGGCTATGCCTGGCACCAGACCAACCCCTGCGGCGAGGCCCTATACGAGGGCGACCCCGCCCCCGAAACCTGCCCGCCGCCGCCGGAAAGAAACTGACATGCCCGATCTGCTGCTCGAACTCTTTTCCGAGGAAATCCCGGCCCGGATGCAGGCGCGCGCCGCCGCCGACCTGAAAAAGCTGGTCACCGACGGGTTGGTCGAAGCCGGGCTGACCTATGCCAGCGCGGGCGCGTTTTCGACGCCGCGCCGTTTGACCCTGACCATTGAAGGGCTGACCGGCGAAAGCCCCACGCTGACCGAGGACCGCAAGGGCCCGCGCGCCGACGCGCCCGAACAGGCGCTTGCCGGGTTTCTGCGCGCCACCGGCCTGACCCGCGATCAGCTGGAGATCCGCGACGACAAGAAGGGCCAGATTTTCTTTGCCCGCATCACCAAACCGGGCCGCAAGGCAGATAAGATCGTTGGTGAGGTTGTAGAAGCTGCCATCTACAATTTCCCTTGGCCTAAATCCATGCGATGGGGGTTCAGCTCCTTTAAATGGGTCCGTCCACTACATTCAATTCTCTGCATACTTTACGATGAAAATGGCAGTGAAATAGTTGGCGATATGGGGGTGCCGCCCGGTGTGCATTTGGGACACACGACCGAAGGCCACCGCTTCATGGCACCGGATCGATTCATTGTCACCTCGTTTGACGACTACGCCACCAAGCTCAAGCGCGCCCATGTCATTCTCTCGGCCCAGGACCGCGCCGATCATATCTGGCACGATGCCACCAATATGGCGTTTGCCGCCGGACTGGAGGTTGTCGAGGATAAGGGCCTGCTGGCCGAGGTTGCGGGGCTGGTGGAATGGCCCGTCGTGCTGATGGGCGAAATCGGTGCCGAATTCCTCGATCTGCCGCCCGAAGTGCTGCAAACCTCGATGCGCGAACACCAGAAATTTTTCTCGGTCCGCAACCCGGCCACGGGGCGCATCGAACGCTTCATCACCGTCGCCAACCGCGAGACCGCCGATCACGGCGCGACCATCCTGGCGGGCAATGCCAAGGTGCTGTCGGCGCGGCTCTCGGATGCCAAGTTCTTCTGGGAAAACGATCTGCGCGTGGCCAAATCGGACATGTCGCAATGGACCAGGGCGCTGGAAAACGTGACCTTTCACGGCCGCCTCGGCACCCAGGCCGCCCGCATCACCCGGATCGCCGCTCTGGCGCGCGATCTGGCCCCGGTGGTCGGGGCCGATGCCGATGAGGCCGAACAGGCCGCGCGCATCGCCAAGGCCGATCTCAGCTCGGAAATGGTCTATGAATTCCCTGAGCTACAGGGGTTGATGGGCCGCTATTATGCGCAGGCCGCCGGCTATGGCGCGGAGGTGGCGCAAGCCGCCGAGGAGCATTACGCCCCCCTGGGCCCTTCAGATGATGTGCCAACCGGCCCGGTCTCGGTCACCGTCGCGCTGGCCGACAAGCTCGACACGCTGGCCGGGTTCTGGGCCATCGACGAAAAACCGACCGGCTCCAAGGATCCCTTCGCGCTGCGGCGTGCAGCCCTTGGCGTTATCCGCCTGATCCTGACCAATAATCTGCGTTTCTCGCTGGATCGGTTCCTTGATGCGCAATTGCTACGGGCCAAGGCCGTGGCGATTGCCGATCTCTCGGATGAAACGGTCATGGCGCTGCTCGAAGAGATCGCCGATCACGGCGTATTCGGGGCCGCCTGGCAGGCTGTCAAGGATCGCCTCGATGCCGGCTCGGACGCGGCCTTTGCCGATCTCGAAACCGCCGTGCCCGATAAATCGGTCGATCTTTTGCGCTTTTTCCATGACCGGCTCAAGGTCCACCTGAAGGGCGAGGGCGTCGCCCATGACGTGATCGACGCCTGCCTTGCCATGCCGGGCAATGATGATCTCACCCTACTGGTCAAACGCGCCGAGGCGCTTTCCGCCTTCCTCAAATCCGACGATGGCGAAAACCTCGTGCAGGGCTTCAAGCGGGCCGCCAATATCCTGGCCCAGGCCGAGGCAAAGGACGGGGTCGAATACCGCTACGGGGCCGATGCCAAATTCGCCGAGACCGACGAGGAACGCGCGCTGTTCGCGGCGCTCGAAGAGGCCGGGACCATCGCTACCCCGGCGCTGGAGCGCGATGATTTCGCCGCCGCGATGACGGCGCTGGCCGGTCTGCGTGCGCCGATCGATGCCTTTTTCGAGGCCGTGCAGGTCAATGCCGAGAGCGAGATCCTGCGCCGCAACCGCCTCAATCTGCTGCACGAGATCACCAGCGCCTGCGCCCGCATCGCCGATCTCTCGATGATCGAGGGCTAAGCTCGCGCCCCGGCGGCCTGTGCGTCGTGATGTCAGGTTGCGCAGTCCGGCCTCTGCGCAACCTTGCTCAGCGCCAGCCGATCGCCTCAATCCAGCCCATGACCGCGCGAAACCGGGCATAGTGATGTTGCGCGCGCGGGCTCAGCAGCCAGACCTCGCGCGATGGCGGCACCGGCAGGTCGGGGCGGGCGATTTCGGCAAGCCCCGGGCACGCCGCCGCGATGCGTCGCGGCAGGACGGCAATGCCCGCGCCCTGACAGGCGGCGGCCATCGCGGTCTCTGAGTCTGCGGCCAGGACATCGCCGCGCAGCCCGCATTTGCGCATCCACACCGCCTGTGGCAGCGCAGCCTGCGCCGCGTCGAACCCGATCCAGGGGCCCGCAGGGTCGTGGCCGTCGCGGGCAAAAAGACCATAGTCCAGCTGCCCCAGTTTGCGCCCCGCCAAAGCGGTGCCGCCGGTTTCGGGACGCGCCAGGCGCAGCGCCAGATCGGCCTCGCGCCCGGGCAGGTTCATGGCGCGGGCGTCGGCCAGCAGGCTCAGCGTCAGATGCGGGTGGCGGGCGCTCAGCCGCGCCAGGGCAGGCAGCAGGATATGATTGACCACCAGCGGCACGGCGGTAACGCGCACGGTGCCCCGGATCGCAGAGGCAAGGCCCGCGTGATCATCTGCTATCGCCAGAATACTGGCCTCAGCGGTTTCTGCGCGGGCCAGCACGCGTTCGCCCAGTTCGGTTAAGGTCGCGGCCCCGCTACGGGTCATCAGCGGTGCGCCAAGGGACCGCGAGATCGCAGTGATCCGCCGCGCCACTGTTGTCTCATCAACGCCCAGCTGCCGCGCCGCCCCGGCAAAGGATCCGGCACGGGCATAGGCAAGGAAATGGCGCAGGTCGTCCCAGTTAAGATCCGGCATAAATGCAGGTTAAACCTGCGCGTTTTCCAATTCCAGTGGTGAATAAGCCGGGCCAGGATGGGCGAGGTCCGCAATCGGAGGCCCTGCCCATGCCCATCATCGTCCTTTTCACCGACAATCCCACCGCTGACCCGGGCCTCCGGGCGGCGCATATGCGCGACCATCTGGCCTTTCTGCAGGATCACGCCGGCATGATATCGGCGGCCGGGCCGCTAACGACCGAGGCAGGCGCGGGCGATGGCGGGTTGTGGGTGATCGAAGCCGAAGATTTCGCCACAGCCGAGGCGCTGGTGCGCGCCGATCCGTTTTGGTCCACGGGGCTGCGCCATTCGCATCGAGTGCTGCATTGGCGGCGGGTGTTTCACAGCAACCAGGGGCCGGATTAACCCCGGCGCGCCCTCAACGCCTGCGGTCGCGGCGGCTGCTCATCGGTTGAAAGGCGACGCCGACATGGGCCTCGCAATAGGGTTTGCCCTGCTGCACCGGCAGGCCGCAGAAATAGAAATCATCGGTCGCCGGATCGCCGATCGGCCATTTGCAGGTCCGTTCGGTCAGCTCCATAAGGCTGATGCGCTTGGCGTGTTTTTCGACCTCGCTGACCTTGGCCAACGCTTCGGGGCTGATCTCATTGGCCGACGGTTGCGGCGGCAGGGGTTGGCCTGCCGGCACGATCGGTTTGCGCAGCGGCGTGACGTTTGTGGGCCGCGCGGCCGGTTCAGGTGCGGGGGCTGCTTCCTTGGCGCGTGGCGCGGCTGGTTTCTGGGCAGGCTCTGGCTTGGCCGTGGGTTTTGCGGCAGCTTCCTTGGCGGCGGCGGCTGGTTTGGCCGTGGCCCCCGCCGTGCGGTTGGACAGGCCCAGGCGGTGCACTTTGCCGATCACGGCATTGCGCGTCACGCCACCCAGTTCCTTGGCAATTTGCGAGGCTGACTGCCCCTCGCCCCACATTTTTTTGAGAAGCTCAACCCGCTCGTCGGTCCAGGACATGGCTGTCCCTCCTGATCCTTAGCCCCAAGTGCAGCCTCTGGTTATATGGGCCCCGGGCGGGGATGGAAAGGGGCAAGCGGCGGCTTTGGCCCGCGGGCCTGCGCAAATTTGCCTCTCGCGGGTTTCCGGGCGTTGCGCGGCCCGCATTGCACCCCGCCGCTCGCGGCTTCATCTTGGTATAAATACCTGATCCGACGGCACGCTGGCGATCACGATCCTTGGGTCGGAGAACCCATCGCGCGACGGATGGCCCCTCTTGGGGCCTGACGCCGCGCGACCCCCGGTCGACGCGCCAGCGCGTCGAAGCCTTTCAGACCCCCAGGCACCAACGCATGATCGCCTTTTGCGCATGCAGGCGGTTTTCGGCCTCATCGAAAATCACCGAATGCGGCCCGTCCATCACGGCACTGGTTGCCTCATCGTCGCGATGGGCCGGCAGGCAATGCATGAAAAGCGCGTCGGGTTTGGCCGCCGCCATCAGGTGTTCGTTGACCTGATAACCGCGCAGCTGGTTGTGGCGGCGCTCGCGGGCCGATTGCGGGTCATGCATCGAAACCCAGGTATCGGTGACCACCAGATCGGCCCCCTCTACGGCCTTATGCGCGTCCCGCTCGATGGTGATGCCGGGAATAAGATGCGGCTCGGGGTCCAGGGTTTCGGGCCCGGTAAAGGTCAGGTCAAAGTCAAATTGCTTGGCGGCATGCGCAAAGCTGGCAAAGACATTGTTGCCATCGCCTGACCACACCACCTTTTTGCCCGCGATGGGGCCGTGATGTTCCTCGAAAGTCAGGATATCGGCCATGATCTGGCAGGGATGGGTACGGTTGGTCAGGCCGTTGATCACCGGCACCGTGGCATATTCGGCCATTTCAAGAAGCGTTTGCTCCTCGAAGGTGCGGATCATGATCAGATCGACATAGCGGCTCAACACGCGGGCAGTGTCGGCGATGGTTTCGCCATGGCCAAGCTGCATGTCCGAGCCCGACAGAACCATGGTCTGCCCGCCCATCTGGCGCACACCCACATCAAAGCTGACACGGGTCCGGGTCGAGGGTTTCTCAAAGATCAGCGCCACCATGTGATTTGCCAGCGGCTGATCGGCATCGGGCGTGCCCTTGGGCAGGCCCTTGCGGGCGGTTTTCATCGTGGCGGCCTGGGTCAGCATCTGGCGCAGATCGGCGGGGGTGGTTTGGTCGATATCAAGAAAATGTGTCATTGGGTTTTCGGTGCTTTTGGCTGGTGGCGGGGGCTTTCTCCGGCCGCCCGCGCCTGCAGGGATATGTGTGGCTCAACGAAGACGCGGCTATTCGGCCGCCGCGCGGCGCTCCAACGCGGTGGCTGCGGCATCAAGCCGGGATACGCCCTGCCTGATTTCATCCTCAGAGATGGTGAGCGCCGGCAACAAGCGCACGACATTGTCGCCACCCGGCACGGTCAGGACAAGCGCGTCATAGCCTGCATTCACCACATCGAGATTGGGCACCCGGCACATCAGACCCAGCATCAGGCCCTGGCCACGAATGCCGGTAAAGATGTCGGGGTGGCTGGCGATGAGCCCCTCAAGCTGTTGCCGCAGCAACCCCGCGCGCCGGTTCACATCATCGAGAAAACCGTCGCGGGTGATCTCATCGACCACGGCGGCCCCCACGGCACAGCCCAGAGGGTTGCCGCCATAGGTCGAGCCATGCGTGCCCGGCGTCATGCCAAGCGCGGCGCTTTCGGTGGCCAGAAGCGCGCCAAGAGGGAAACCACCGCCAATGCCCTTGGCGACCATCATGATATCGGGCGAGATCCCGGCCCATTCATGCGCAAAAAGCTTGCCGGTCCGGCCCATGCCGCATTGGATCTCATCCAGGATCAACAGCGCGCCGGTCTCATCGCAGAGATCGCGCATGCCTTTGAGACAAGCATCCGACAGTGGCCGGATGCCCCCTTCGCCCTGCACCGGCTCGACCATGATCGCGGCCACATCGGAGGATTTCGCGGCCTCGGCCAGCGCCTCGTGATCGCCAAAGGGCAGGTGGCGGAACCCGGGCAAAAGCGGGCCAAACCCCTTGGTCAGCTTTTCGCCGCCCGCAGCCGAGATCATGCCGGTCGACCGGCCATGAAACGCACCCTCGAAGGTCAGGATGACATGGCGCTCGGGCTGGCCCTGTTCATGCCAGTATTTGCGCGCCATCTTGATGGCCAGTTCGCCCGCCTCGGTGCCGGAATTGCAGAAAAACACGGTATCGGCAAAGGTATGATCGACCAGCTTTTCAGCCAGCGCCTGCTGCCCCGGCACGTTATAAAGGTTCGACGTGTGCCAAAGCGCATTGGCCTGATCGGTCAGCGCCTTGACCAGTGCCGGATGCGCATGACCAAGCGCCGTCACCGCGATGCCCGCGCCGAAATCCAGAAAACGTCGACCATCGGCCTCGATCATCCAGGCCCCTTCGCCTTTGACGAAGGAAAGCGGTGCGCGCGAATAGCTGGGCAGGACCGGCGTGATCATGGGGTGTCTCCATGCGGTTGAGTGAAGAAAACGGCCATGCCGCAACGGAACCCGAAAGTCAATGAAATCGGGCGCGGACAAGATTTTTCGGACACCGTCAGGGCATTTTCATGATGATGCAGGTGGTGGACCCGGTGGCGTAGAGCCTGCCATCCTCGACGCCCCGGATCGTGCCCTCGGCCACGCCGGTCGATCGCCCGCTATGCGAGGTGATGCCTTCGGCCACGATCTCTGTCCCCAGGGGGATCGGACGGATGATGTTTATCTTGTATTCCAGCGTCGTATAGACTGAACCCTGGGGCACCTTTGTCATCACCGCACAGCCCATGCAGCTATCCAGCAGGGTGCCATACCAGCCACCATGCACGACGCCCATCGGATTACCATGTTCTGCATGGGGTGCCGCCAGAAACGTAACGCGGCCCTCCTCGACCTCGCCGATGCGGTAGCGCAGGGTGTCGGCGATCGGGGCAGGTGGCAGGGTGCCGTCGCGAATGCCCTGCATGAAGGCCAGTCCGGACATCGACAAAAGCGTGTCACGGTCGGCCGTTATCGCGGCGGTGGGGGCAGTGTTGGGCATGGGCGGCATTCCTGGTGGCTGAACTCATGCGCACCCTGCCGCCGCGCGCGCCCCGGGGCAAGCCACGGCCCGCACCCACGACGCCACGTTTTTTCGATCAGGCGACCTGCGCCAGTTTTGCCTGCGGCACGAGCCCGAGCGCGGCACAGACGGTGCGGGTCAGATCGGGGCTGTTGAGGGTATAGAAATGCAGATCCTCCACGCCGCCCTCGATCAGGTCCGAGCAGAGCTCGGCGCAGAGCGCGACCGACAGCAGATCCTCGCGCCCGTCGCGGATGGCGGTGCCATAGGCTTCTTCCAGCCAGGCCGGGATATGCGCGCCGCATTGTGCCGCGAACCGGCGCACGCGGGTCCAGTTGGTGATCGGCAGAATGCCGGGGATGATCGGGGCGCTGATACCCGCCGCGGCACAGGCGTCGCGGAAGCGAAAGAAGGTTTCAGCCTCGAAAAAGAACTGCGTGATGGCCGATGTCGCCCCGGCGTCGATCTTGGCCTTGAGGTAATCGACACAGGCCGCCATATCCGCGGCCTCGGGATGCGGATCGGGATAGGCCCCGACGCGGATGTCGAACTTGCCCGTCTCGGCCAGCGCGCCCACCAGCTCGACCGAGGAGGCAAAGCCGTCGGGATGGGCACGAAACCCGGTCGCGCCCTTGGGCGGGTCACCGCGCAGCGCCACGATCTGGGACACGCCGGCGACGGCATAGGTTTCGGCGATCTCAAGCGTTTCGGCGCGGCTGGCATCGACGCAGGTCAGGTGGGCGGCCACCGGCACGCCGGTATGCGACTGGATGGTCCTGACCGCCTCATGGGTCAGATCGCGGGTGGTGCCGCCCGCACCATAGGTGACCGAGACAAATTCAGGGGCCAGCGGGGCCAGCGTCGCCAGCGTGTCCCAGAGCCGGAAAGACGCCTCCAGCGATTGCGGCGGGAAAAACTCGAACGAGACGCGCGGGGCAGGCAGGGTCGGCGACAATCGGCGGGGCATGGCGGGGTTCCTTGAACAGTTGCCCCGGATGTCGCATAGATGTAATTGTGAGGCAAACTCATAACTCTCATCATTTACATGAGCCAAACTAATGCATATCGAATTTCGCCACCTGCGCACCATCAAGGCCATCCATCAGGAGGGTGGCCTCGCGCGTGCTGCTGACCGGCTGCACATCACGCAAAGCGCGCTCAGCCACCAGATCAAGGGGCTGGAGGAACAGGCCGGGATGGAGCTGTTCGTACGCCGCTCAAAGCCGATGAAGCTGTCCAGCGCGGGCCTGCGCCTCTTGCGTCTGGCCGATCAGATCCTGCCGCAGATGGCGGCGATGGAGGAGGAGTTTCGCGCGCTCCGCTCCGGCAAATCGGGGCGGCTGCATATCGCCATAGAATGCCATGCCTGTTTCGACTGGCTGTTGCCGGTGCTGGAGGCGTTTCGCGTGGCCTGGCCCGAGGTCGATGTCGATATCCGCCCCGGCCTGCAATTCGAGGCGCTGCCCGCCCTGATGCGCGAAGAGGTCGATCTGGTGATCTCATCGGACCCCGAGGATCTGCCGGGCATCGATTTCACCCCGCTTTTTGACTATGAGCCGGTTTTCGTGGCCGCAGCCGAGCATCCGCTGGCCGCCAAGCCCTATATCGAGGCCGAGGATTTCGCGGGCGAGATGCTGATCACCTACCCGGTGGAACGCAATCGGCTGGATGTGTTCAGCCAGCTCTTGAACCCGGCAGGGGTTGAACCGCGCGCGGTGCGCCAGGTAGAACTTTCTGCCGTTATCCTGCTCCTGGTGGCCTCAAATCGCGGGGTCTCTGTCCTGCCCGATTGGGTGGTGCGCGAATTGCGCAACAACGCAAGCTATGTCACCCGGCCCCTGACCAAGGGCGGCCTGACCCGGCGGCTCTATGGGGCGACGCGCAGCGACGAGACGACCAAGCCCTTCATGGCCCATGTCCTGCGCCTGGCCCGCAGCGAGCCGGTCAAGCTGCAGCGCGGCTAGGGCCGGGTCCAAAAAACCGCGCGACCTGCCCTTGGCAGCACCGCAAGCGGGGTCTATACGCACGGGCTTGGACCAGACAGGGGACGACCATGCAGGGCAGTGCCAACCTTAACATCATGATCAAAGCCGCGCGCAAGGCCGGTCGCAGCCTGGTGAAGGATTTCCGCGAGGTCGAGAACCTGCAGGTCAGCGCCAAGGGCCCCGGTGATTTTGTCTCCAAGGCCGATATGGCCGCCGAAGAGATCCTGCGCGACGAACTGATGAGCGCGCGGCCCAATTATGGCTGGCTGGGCGAGGAAAGCGGCGAAACGCCGGGCACCGACCCGACCCGCCGCTGGATCGTCGACCCGCTGGACGGGACCACGAATTTTCTGCATGGCATGCCGCATTGGGCGGTGTCGGTGGCGCTGGAACATAAGGGCGAGATCGTCGCCGGTGTGGTCTTTGACGCCGCCAAGGACGAGATGTTCTATGCCGAAAAAGGAGCCGGTGCCTGGCTCAATGATTCGCAGCGTCTGCGCGTTTCGGGCCGCAGCCGCCTGATCGAGAGCGTGTTTGCCACCGGCGTGCCCTTTGCGGGTGGCAAATATCTGCCCGCCACTTTGCAGGATCTGGCCCGGCTGATGCCCGAATGCGCCGGTGTGCGGCGCTGGGGGGCGGCAGCACTCGATCTCGCCTATGTCGCGGCCGGGCGCTATGACGGCTACTGGGAACGCGGGCTGCATGCCTGGGATATCGCCGCAGGCATCGTGATCGCCCGCGAGGCCGGGGCTATGGTCGAACCGCTGCGCCAGGGGCAGAATATGCTGGAGGGTGGCCATCTGATCGCCGGGGCCGAAGCCATCTTTGATCCCTTCGCCAAGATCATCCGCGCCCGCCCCGACGCGTAAGGGTCGCATTCCCGGCGCAATTTGCCTCGGTTTTTTCAAGAATTTGCCCGTTTGCCCCGCTAGCCCCCCGTTTGGGGGCCGAGGCAAGGGGAAAGCCATGCCAGAGGGCAGAATAAGGGCGATGGCCGTGGGTGTCCGAAGTGCCATGCGCGTGGATTGGATTGCGTTGTCGGCCGGTATCATCGGGGCCGGGATCGCGATGATTGCTTTGATGATCCTGCTGGAGCGCAATAGCGTGCAATCGCCTGATTGCGCGCCGCATCTCGAGCAGGCCCATACCGAGGCCACAGTCGATCCCTGCGCGCCTTGATGAATGGGCGAATGGGTGTGCCAGCCTCACGGGGGTCCGACATCCCCACCCGCCCGTAAAGGGTTTCGTCATGAAAAATCCGTGTGCGCGATCCGGCGCTTGAAGCCTGGCGCGCTGTGGGTGTTACTTATACACTTTTTTGATCCGAGCGCAAGGGCAACTGTGTCTGATAAACACTAATTATCGCAGATCCTGTCGGGGTTTCGCGTGTCGCGCGGCGGCGTGTCGGGCCCGCGCCTCTGTCAACCAATTGATCACAGACGGTTATCGATGCCCATGCGCCGTGATCGCGCGCGATCTGGCCGCCCGGACGCCGGCCGCCCGCACTGCGGCCAGCGCGGCTTCTGTGATCGTTCCTCTAAAAAGTGACGTTTGCGCCCTATAGTTAATCGGGTAAGAGGTGACTCGAATAACAAAGGATACTGGCCCATGCCCGACCCCTCCGCCCCCACCGGGCCAATGCCGGATACCCGGCGCGCGCCCCGCGACTGGGTCAAGGTTCTGGCCGCCTATCGCGCCCCGAGCGCGACGCGCAGCTGGTTCGAGCTGGCCGTCACGGTGGGGCCGTTCGTGGCCTTTTGGATCCTGGCCTGGTGGTCACTGACGGTCAGTTACTGGCTGACTTTCATGATATCCTCGTTCAACGCGGCGTTTTTGCTGCGCCTTTTCGCCATTCAGCACGATTGCGGCCATGGCGCGTTTTTCGACAACCGCAACTTGAGCGACTGGCTGGGCCGGGTGATCGGTGTGCTGACGCTGACGCCCTATGATGTCTGGCGGCGGTCGCATTCCATCCACCACAGCTCGGCCGGCAATCTGGGGCGGCGCGGCATCGGCGATATCCACACGCTTACAGTGGCCGAATATCAGGCGATGGGCGCGTTCGGGCGTTGGAAATACCGGCTCTACCGGCATCCTGTCATCCTCTTTGGTCTGGGGCCGGGATACCTGTTTTTCCTGCAAAACCGCCTGCCTCTGGGTTTGATGGCCAAGGCGCGCTACTGGGTCAGCGCCATGTGCACCAATGCCGCGATCATCGTGGCGCTCGGGCTGATCGTCTACTTTGGCGGCTTGATGCCGATCCTGCTGATTTTCCTGCCCTCGACGCTGCTGGCGGCGACCGCCGGAGTGTGGCTCTTTTACGTCCAGCACCAGTTCGAGACCACACATTGGGATAGCGAAGAGAATTGGCAATTGCATGACGCGGCGCTGAAGGGCAGCTCGCATTATGTGCTGCCCACACCCCTGCAATGGGTCAGCGCCAATATCGGCATTCACCACGTGCATCACCTCTATAGCCGGATCCCGTTTTACCGATTGCCCGAGGTGCTGCGCGATCACGATGAGCTGGCGGTTGGCAACCGGATGACGATCCGCGAAAGCCTGGTCAATGCGCGGCTGCATCTGTGGGATGAGGATACGAAACGATTGCTATCCTTCGCGCAGGCCCGGGCGCGATATTCCTAGCCCGTTCTTTTGGCCGGGATGATCTGCTGCACGATCCCGGCAAAGGCCAGATAGACCGAGGTCACGATCAGCCCCCAAAGCGCCCAGGATTGCGGGTGAAACTCAACCAGCGCCGCCCAACCGGCAAACCCGGTCCAGGCGATGGCGATGGGCAGCGACAGCGCGCGCCAACGGACGGTGCGCACCGGGTGGATGAACTTGAAAGGCAGGAACATGCCCACGGTAAAGAGGATCACCACCGCCAGGCTCACGGGCGGCGGCGGGCTGATGGCAAAGAGGACCAGCACCACCATGTTCCAGCAGCCGGGAAATCCGGCAAAGGAATTATCCTTTGTTTTCATCCGTGTATCGGCGAAATAGACCACGCTGGCAAAGGTGATGAGGATGATCACCAGCCAACCGGGCCAACCCGGCAATAGCCCCGATTTAAAGAGCGCATAGGCCGGGATGAAGACATAGGTCAGATAGTCGATGATCAGATCCATCAACACGCCGTCAAACTCGGGCGCGTTGGATTTCACGTGATATTTGCGCGCCAGCGGCCCATCGATGCCATCGACGATAAAGGCCACAACCAGCCACAAAAACATCAGCGGCCATTTCTCCTCGACCGCGGCCAGCATGGCCAGCATGGCGAAAACCGCGCCGGTGGCGGTGAAGAGATGCACGGAAAGGGCTTTGAGGCGAAGTGTCATCGGACTCACATGGCCCATCGGCCGCGATTGCGCAACCCGATCAGGCCTTGGGATGGGCGTTGGCGTAAACCTCCAGCAGCCGGGCGGTATCGACCGCCGTATAGGCCTGGGTGGTCGACAGCGACGCATGACCCAGCAATTCCTGGATCGCGCGCAGATCACCGCCGGCATCCAGCAGATGAGTGGCAAAGCTGTGGCGCATGGCATGCGGCGTGGCGCTGGCGGGCAGGCCAAGCTGCATTCGCGCCGCCTCGACCACCTTGGCGATCATCCGCGGGTTGAGCGGCCCGCCCCTGATGCCGCGAAACAGCGCCGTGCCCGGGGTCAGATCATGCGGGCAGAAATCGACATAGCGGCCCACGGCGGCGCGCGCGGCGGGCAGAACCGGCAGTTCGCGTTCCTTGCCGCCTTTGCCCCGAATGCGCAGCACATCCGCGACCGGCAGCACATCGGCCCGCAGCCCCAGCGCCTCGGATATGCGCATGCCACAGCCATATAGCAGCGTCACCACCGCCACATCGCGCGCCGAAACCCAATCGCGGGCATCCTGCATCTCGATTGTATCGAGCATATCCCGGGCGGCCGAAACCGATAGCGGGCGGGGCAGCTTGCGCTGAAATTTGGGCGCGCGGATGGACAAAACCGGCGTGGCGTCAAACCCGTCACGCTCGGCCCACCAACGGTAGAAGGATTTCACCGATGAAAGCTGGCGCGCCAGCGATCGGGCCGAAACACCGCGCCCACGTTCGCCCGCCATCCAGGCACGCATGTCGCGGGTCGTGAGTGTCTGCAGGGGCCCAAGCCCCATCTGATCGCCGAAATGGCCCGCCTGAAAGGCCAGAAACCCTGTGGCATCACGGCCATAGGCGGTGACGGTGGCATCTGATCCGCCGCGCAATGCGCCCACATCGGCCAGCCACGCGGCCAGCAGATCACGGGCGGCGGGGCTGATCGCGAGGGTCATGATCCTAGCCCAGATACCGGCGCATATTGCGTTCAAAGACGCCGGTGAAAAAGGTCAGCAGATCGGTGCCCTGGCTGGGGCGGAACTGGTGCGGATCCTCGGACCCGATCACCAAGAGCGCGGGCAGGCGGCCTTCGCCAAGGTCGAGCCTCAGCAAGGCCTCGGACGCGATCCAATCGGCGGCCTCGCCATAGATGCGGCCGGAACTGTCACCGACCTGGCGCAATGTCACGGTGCGTTCCGGGATGGCGCGCCCGGCGGTCAGGTATTCATCGACAAAACCGGGGGCCACGACGGTCAGCACATCCTCTAGCTTCTGCACTTTCGGCGCGCTGTCATCCGAGGCCTCGGCGCTTTCCAGAACCAGACGGATACGGTCAACCCGCAGGATGGCGGCCACTTCGGTGCCCAGAACCTTGAGAAACGCCTCGAAATCGGGCTGTTCCAGCAGGGTCAGGATGGCGCGGTGGATCTGGTTGGTGCCGGCCAGGTTCTCATAGGCCGCCGCAATCACCGAGCGATGCGTATCCTCCAGCCGGTCCAGCCGGTTTTCCAGCCGTTCCATGGCAATGCCGCGCATATCGACGATATTGCCGCCCATCTGGCGGTCATTTGCCGTGATCAGCGCGCGCATCACGTCGCGGTCATCCAAAATCAGATCCGGGTCGCTCAATACCCGTTCGCGCCAATCCTGCAACGGCTCTGCCCTCTCGCCCATATCGTCTGCCCTCATGTTCGTTTTTTAGCTTTGGGCAGAGCTTACACCATGGTTACAGGATTTTCTGCCCTGTTTTTGCCCAATCTTTCATAAAGGCATCCAAACCCTTGTCGGTCAGCACATGATTTGCCATCGCCTTGATCACATTTGGCGGCGCGGTGGCGACATCGGCCCCGATAAGCGCGGCGTCTTTCATATGGTTGGCCGACCGGATCGAGGCGGCCAGGATCTGCGTCTCGAACCCGTAATTGTCATAGATCGCGCGGATATCGGCGATCAGCTCCATGCCATCGGTGTTGATATCGTCGAGCCGGCCAATAAAGGGTGAGATATACGTGGCCCCGGCCTTGGCGGCCAAAAGCGCCTGATTGGCCGAAAAGCACAGCGTCACATTGGTCTGGTAACCTTCGCCGGTCAGGATCTTGCAGGCCTTTAGCCCGTCCCATGTCAGCGGCAGCTTGATGCAGATATTGGGCGCGATTTCGGCCAGCTTGCGGCCCTCGGCCAGCATCGCATCGGCCTCCAGCGCGACCACTTCGGCGGAAACCGGGCCATCGACCAGATCGCAGATCTCTTTCGTGACCTCCAGAATGTCGCGCCCCGATTTCAGAATCAGCGACGGGTTGGTGGTGACGCCGTCGACCATGCCGATATCGTTCAGCTCGGCAATGGCATCGACTTCGGCGGTATCGACAAAGAATTTCATGATCTGCTCCTCTCGGGCGTGATGCGGTTTGCGCATCTCTTAGCGCAGGAATAGGGTGGCGGGAACCCTGTTGATGTTTGCGCTATCATGACCAGCCCCATGTTTTTTGAGGAAGCCACCCTGGTGGGGGTGCTGACGGCCGAGCCGCTGGATCGGGTGCTTGATTACAAGGCCCCCGAAGGCGGCTGCTGGCTGGGGGCGTTCGTGATGGTGCCGCTTGGCCCGCGCCAGGTGATCGGCGTGGTCTGGGGGGCCGGGCGCGGCGATTGGGATCCGGCCAAGATCAGGGCCGTGGCCAAGGTGCTCGACGTGGCCCCGATGCGCCAGGAAATGCGCGCCTTTCTGACCCGTGCGGGCGATTACACGCTGACGCCGCTCTCGGCGATGCTGCGGCTGGCGACGCGCGCCCCGGGGCTGGCTGATCCGCCCTCGATGCGCAAGCTTTTGCGGCTGGGCCCGGAAGAACCTGACCGGATGACCGATGCCCGCACCCGGGTTTTGGCCGTGCTGGAGGAATATGGCGGCGTGGCCTTCACCCAATCGGAACTGGCCGAGATGGCGGGCACATCGGGCTCGGTCATCAAAGGGTTGGTCAAACTGGGCGCGGTCGAGGAGGTCGATACCCCCCGCGACGCGCCTTATCTGCCGCTCGATCCCGACCGCCCGGGCAAGCTGCTGACACCCGATCAGGCGGCGGCGGTTGCCCCTCTGGTCGCGGGGCTGCAGGCCGGGGATTATGGCACAACGCTGCTCAAGGGCGTCACCGGATCGGGCAAGACCGAGGTTTATCTGGAGGCGGTCGCCGAATGCCTGCGGCAGGGGCGCCAGGCGCTGGTGCTGTTGCCCGAGATTGCCCTGACCTCGGAATTTCTGACCCGGGTCAAGGCGCGGTTCGGGGCAGATCCGGCGGAATGGCATTCCGGCGTGACCATGACCGAGCGGCGGCGCTGCTGGCGCATGGTGGGGCAGGGTGCCGCCGGGTTGGTGGTGGGCGCCCGTTCGGCGCTTTACCTGCCGTTTCGCGATCTGGGTCTGATCGTGGTCGATGAGGAACATGACACCAGCTACAAGCAGGAAGATGGCGCGCTTTATAACGCCCGCGACATGGCCGTCCTGCGCGCCTCGCTCAATGGGGCGCAAGTGGTGCTGGCCTCGGCCACGCCATCCTTGGAAAGCTGGTGGAACGCCGAAAGCGGCAAATATGCGCGGATCGATCTTGCGGATCGGTTCGGGGCTGCCGTGATGCCCGAGATGCGCGCCATCGACATGCGCGTCGAGGATCTGCCCGGCAACCGGTGGGTTTCACCCAGTTTGCAGGCCGAGGTCCGGGCGCGGCTGGCGCGTGGCGAACAATCGCTCTTGTTTCTCAACCGGCGCGGCTATGCGCCGGTCACGATCTGCCGGGCCTGCGGCGAACAGATCGGTTGCGATCATTGCGATGCGCGCATGGTCGAACACCGGTTCCAGAAACGTCTGATGTGCCATCAATGCGGTGAAACCAAACCGATGCCCGAGATCTGCCCCGCCTGCGAGGTGGCGGGCAAGATGTCGGCGGTGGGCCCGGGCGTGGAACGGCTGGCCGAAGAGGTGGAGGCGCTCTTTCCCGAGGCGCGCATGGCGGTGCTCTCCTCGGATCTCTTTGGCTCGGCCCGGGCGCTCAAGGCCAAGATTGTCGAGATCGCCGGGGGCGAGACCGATATCATCATCGGCACGCAGCTGGTGGCCAAGGGGCATAATTTCCCGCGCCTCACGCTGGTCGGTGTGATCGACGCCGATCTGGGGCTGCAGGGCTCCGATCTGCGCGCCGCCGAGCGCAGCTTTCAACTGATGCGCCAGGTGGCGGGGCGGGCCGGCCGGGCCGAGGTGCCGGGCGTGGCGGTGATGCAGACCTTTCAGCCCGAACATCCGGTGATCCGGGCCATCCTGGCGGGCGATGAGGAAGGGTTCTGGCGCGCCGAGGCCGATGAGCGGCGCGCCACCGGCATGCCGCCCTTTGGCCGATTGGCGGGCATCGTGGCATCGGCCCCCGATGCGGCGGCGGCCTTTGATCTGGCCACCCATCTGGCGCGCAACGACGCCCCGATCACGGCCATTGGCGGCACCGTCTATGGCCCGGCCCCGGCCCCGATCGCGCGCATCCGGGGGCGTCATCGGGTGCGTCTGTTGGTCAAAGCGCCGCGCGGGGCCCCGATCCAGGGCGCGCTCAGGCAATGGGTGGGCGGGCTCAAGCTGACGGGCGGTCTGCGCTTGTCGGTCGATATCGACCCACAGAGTTTTTATTGACCAGAGCCGCGCCGCGCACCGCCTTGCGCGGCGCGGGTTCAGGCCGGGTTTGCGCGATTGCGGGCGCGGCACAGGGTGCCTCGGTTTTTTCGCAGTTGCGGCATCGCGGGCTGGACCCATGCCCATAACCCTGTATGGTCACGCCGAAATCCCCTTCGCAGGTGCAATAAACTTCGATGCCGCAGCCGCCCGACATGCTCCAGATCACGCCCACAGCGGCGATCACCGCGCGCCAGCATGGCAGCCGGGCGAAATGCCTGCAGCGGCTGGTGCGTCTCGATCTGCCGGTGCCGCTCTCGGTGGCGCTTTCCTCGGATGCGGTGCGCCGGCTGGCCAAGGGCGACATGCCCGATTTCCAGGCGCTCGCGGCCACGTTCGAGGCGGGCGATCTGCTCTCGGTGCGTGGCTCCAGCCAATCCGCCGATTGGGGCGGCCCGGGGGCGGTGCTGAATATCGGCATGAACGACGCCATCGCCGCCCGTATCGCGACCGATCACGGACAGGATGCCGCCGATGCGCTCTACCTGTCGTTCATCCGCGCCTATGCGGTCGATGTGCTGCGCCTGGATGAGGATCTCTTTGCCGATCCGATCACGCCGCGCATCGCCAAACTGCAATTCGAAGACGAGATGGAAGAGCCCTTCCCCCAGGATATCGTCAGCCAGCTGACCGAGGTACTGCGCTCGATGGCGCGCGCCTGGGAGGGCACGACCGCCCGGCTGTTGCGCCAGGCCAAGGGCGCGCCCGCCGATGCCGGTCTGGGGCTGGTGGTGCAGCGCATGGCGCTTGGCATCGGGCGCGGCGAAACCGGGGCGGGCGTGGTGCAATATGTCAGCGCCGATACCGGCGAGGCGCAGATCACCGGGCGGTATCTGCCGCAAAGCCAGGGCCGCGCCGCGCTCAGCGAAGCCGACGCGCAGTTCATCGAGCAGGACCCGCGAGGGATCGCATTGGGCGATCGCAGCCCCGATCAGGTCGCGGCGCTGCGTGAGGCCGGGCGGCTGATGCGTCAGCGCCTGCGCGAGGAAATGCAGATCGAATTTACCCTGATGGAGGGCCGGCTGGCCATACTCGATGCGGTAAAGGTGCCGCGCTCGGCCCGGGCCGAGGTCCGCATTGCCGTTGATCTGGCCCAAGATGAGGTGATCACCCGGTCCGAGGCCCTGCTGCGCATCGCGCCCTTCACGCTCAATCAGCTGATGCACCGCCAGATCAACCCCGATGGCGCGCGCGATGTGCTGACGCAGGGCATCTCGGCGGCCCCGGGGGCGGCCACCGGCAAGATCGTGTTTTCCGCCGCCGCGGCCCAGGCCGCCGCGGCCCAGGACGAGGCGTGCATCCTGGTGCGCCGCGAAACCAGCCCCGAGGATATCCGCGGCATGCATGCCGCCGATGCCATCGTCACCGAACGCGGCGGCATGACCAGCCACGCGGCGGTGATCGCCCGCGGGCTTGGCGTGCCCTGCGTCTCGGGGGCGACCCAGCTACAGCTCGATATGCGCAAGAAAACCCTGACCGTGCCGGGGCGCAAAGTGTTCCATGAGGGTGACATCATCACCGTCGATGGCAGTTCCGGCGAGGTTCTGGCCGGGGTTGCGGAGATGATCGAACCCAATATGGGCGGCGCTTTCGCCACGCTGCTGGACTGGGCCGACCAGACCCGCGATATCGGCATCCGGGCCAATGCCGACACCCCCGAAGATGCCCGTCTGGCGCTGAAATTCGGTGTCGATGGCATCGGGCTCTGCCGCACCGAGCATATGTTCTTCGACCCCATCCGCCTGACCGTGATGCGCGAGATGATCTTTGCCGAGGAGGCCGCCGACCGCGCCGCCGCCCTGGACCGGCTGTTGCCGATGCAGCGCGCCGATTTCACCGAATTGTTTCAACTGATGCAGGGCAAACCGGTCTGCATCCGTCTGTTTGACCCGCCGCTGCATGAATTTCTGCCCGGCGACCGCGATGGCATCCGGGCACTGGCCGAGGCGCTGGATCTGCCGGTCAGCCGCGTGGCCACGCGGATCGAGCACTTGCAGGAGTTCAACCCGATGCTGGGGCTGCGCGGCGTGCGGCTTGGCATCACCATGCCCGAAATCTACGAAATGCAGGCCCGCGCCATATTCGAGGCCACGGCCGCGGCGACCAGCGCGGGCAACCCGGTGCTGGCCGAGATCATGATCCCGCTGGTCAGCGCCAAGCGCGAGGTGGAGCTGATCAAGGATCGGGTCGATGCCATCGCGGCCTCTGTTCGCAACGAGACCGGGCAGGATTTCGACTATCGCCTGGGGGTCATGGTCGAAACGCCGCGCGCGGCCCTGCGCGCTGGCGAGATTGCCGAACATTCGGCCTTTTTATCCTTTGGTACCAATGACCTGACCCAGATGACCTATGGGCTCAGCCGCGATGATGCCGGGCGTTTCATGTCGCCCTATGTCAATCAGGGCGTCTTTAAAGAGGATCCGTTTCAGCGGCTCGATATGGACGGCGTCGGCGAATTGCTGTTGCTGGGCGCGGCGCGGGGGCGCGCGGCCAAGCCCGGTATCATGCTGTCGCTTTGCGGTGAACATGGCGGCGATCCCGATTCGATCGCATTTTCGCGCGAGGCCGGGTTTACCTATGTGTCCTGCTCGCCGTTCCGCGTGCCGGTGGCCAAACTGGCCGCGGCTCAGCTGGCGGTCGCACCCACACAAACATTGTCCGATTCCGACATATAATCGCCTCTATTTCCCGGCATTATCCATGCCTGAGAAATGATTGCCGCCTGCGCGCATCCGACTCACCCCCGTTGGGTTGATGTTAACCCCGGGGTGATTACGTTATGCGCCAGCCTGACGGCCGGCTGTGCCGGTGGGTCGGGTGACAATGCGGATTTGTATGGCCGGGCGATCCGGCGGATGGGGGATACCCAGAATGGGATCTTTGCGTATCAAACACGCGCTTTGCGTGGCCGTATCGGTTTTGCTCATGACAGGCGCTTTGGCGCAGGCGCAGGTCGTGGCTTCGACCTCGACCGACCCGACCTTTTCGCTCAATGCAACGCTGGCCTCGGTGATGGGCACTGAACGCTCGGCCCTGCGCGCGCTTTCCCCGGGCCGCGTCCGTGCGCTTGGCGCACCCTATAGGGGCAATGGCTCGGCCACCGGCGGCTCCGGCGATGGCACCGCGCCCTATTCGGCCGCCGAACTGGACGCGATGCCAACCGCGCGCGGCAACCGGCAATGGGGCTGCCTGACCGAGGCGCTCTATTTCGAGGCACGCGGCGAGATCACCGCCGGCCAGTTCGCAGTGGCCGAGGTTATTCTGAACCGCGTCGACAGCCCCGATTACCCCAACACGATCTGCGCCGTTGTCGGCGAAGGCAGCGGGCAGCGCAACGCCTGTCAGTTTTCCTATAAATGCGACGGCATCCCCGAGGTTGTGACCGAACCCGCGATTGAACGCCGACTGGGCAAGATCGCCCGCATCATGATGGATGGCGGCCCGCGCAACCTGACCGGCGGGGCCACGAATTATCACGCCATTTCTGTCAGCCCATCCTGGGCGCGGGTCTATCCGCAAACCGCCCAGATCGGCGATCATCTGTTCTATCGCCGGCAATATTGAGCGCTGTCATTCGCGGGCGCGGCTGTTAAAAGGCGGGCGATAGACACGCCAACCCCAAATCTCTGCGCTTGCCTCCATGACCGATGATATTTCCACGGCCTTTGGCCCGCTTGCCGACCGCGCGGCATCGCCCCCCGAGCATCCCGACCGGATCAGCCTGGCCGGTCTTGAACGCGCCGTCGAGATCGGGGCCTTTCAGCAGGAGCGCGGAACCATCCAGCGCCTGCGGTTTCATATCGTCGTCGAGGTGCTAAGCGCCGCCGAAGAGGCCGCCGATGATGTCGACCGGATCCTGTCCTATGATGCGCTCGGCGAGGCGGTCGATACCGAGCTTGCCGCCGAACGGCTCGATCTTCTGGAAACGCTGGCCGCACGCATCGCGACCCGCATCCTGGCCCACCCGCTGGCGGCGCGCGCTTTCCTGCGCATCGAAAAGCTTGATCGCGGGCCTTATGTTTTGGGGGTCGAGATTGTGCGCAGCGCCTCCGAGGGTCCCGCCGTCGATACCGACACACCGCGCCCGCTGGTGGTTTATCTGTCCGATGCGGCGACGCGGCGCCCGGATCTGGGCGCAGTGCTGGATGATCTGGCCGGGCAGGGCGCGCCGCTGATCCTCTGCCTCGGGCGCGGCGGTTTGTCGTCGGCACCCGTCCCCGATGCGAACGCAGAGCACCGGATTGGCCTTTTGCAGATCGACCAAAACGCCTGGGCGCTCGCCGCCCGCGACGCGCGCTATGTGATCGCCGCCACCCGAACCGAGCTGACCTGGGCGCTGAAAAACGGCCGGGTCTCGGTCTGGGCCCCGTCCAAACTGGTGCTCGACAGTTTCAACGCGCCCGGGCGTGTAACCGGCGAGGCGCTGGCGCTGTGGCTGGCCGAAGAATTCCGCGCCGAACGGATGATCTGCCTCGGCGGCGAGGCCCCGGCCTCCGACAGCATCGAGATCACCCAATTGCCCGCCACCTGATGGACCCCCGGATATGACGCTCTATTACCGCCCCATCCCGCAGATCGACGCCGCAAGGCCGGCCAATGCCCATGGTCTTGCCGGCACCTGGGCCTGGTTCACCCACGTCGAGGAGCTTGCCCGCAACCGGCGCGACGCGCCCCGCATCATTCCCGCCGATGCCGTGCCGGGCCCCGCGCTGGCCCGCCTGACAGATCCCAGACCCGCCATCGCGGGCCTCTCGCTCGATACCCCGCGCGTCATGGGTATCCTCAACTTGACGCCCGACAGTTTTTCCGATGGCGGCGAATTCAGCGACCCCGGCAAAGCGCTGGATCAGGCGCGCCGGATGCTGGCCGAAGGGGCCGATATGCTGGATCTGGGCGGCGAAAGCACGCGCCCCGGCGCGGTCGAGGTGCCGGTGGAGGCCGAGATTGCCCGCACCGCCCCGATCATTGCCGCCCTGCGCGCCGAAGGCATCACCGCGCCGGTTTCCATCGACACGCGCAAATCGGTCGTCGCGCGCGCAGCCCTCGATGCCGGGGCTGACCTTATCAACGATGTCTCGGCCTTTCATTTCGACCCCGACATGGCCGCCACCGCCGCCCGCGCCGGGGCCCCCGTGGCGCTGATGCATGCCCAGGGCCTGCCCGAGGCGATGCAGGACAATCCCAATTACGCCGATGTCCTGCTCGACGTTTATGACAGTCTTGCAACACAAATACGTGCCGCCGAGGCGGCGGGCATCCCGCGCGCGCGCATCCTGGTCGATCCCGGCATCGGCTTTGGCAAGCGCGATAGCCATAACATGGCCCTTATAAACCGGATTTCGCTGTTCCACGGGCTTGGCTGCGGCCTCTTGCTGGGGGTCTCGCGCAAGGCCGGGATCGGGCGCATCGGCGCGATCCCCGATCCTCACGACCGCGGGCCCGCTTCGGCGGCAATTGGCCTATATGCGCTGGCGCAGGGGGTTCAGATGCTGCGCGTCCATGATACAGAAGTGCACCGGCAAATGATCGCGCTCTGGCGCGCGGCGCAAAGAGGGGCCCCATGACACGCAGGCTGTTTGGAACCGACGGGGTGCGCGGGCGCGCCAATAGCGACCCGATGACCGCCGAAATGGCGCTGAAACTGGGGGCCGCGGCGGGCCGCTATTTCCGGCGTGACAAAAGCCATGGTCACCGCGTCGTGATCGGCAAGGATACCCGGCTGTCGGGCTACATGATCGAAAACGCGCTGACGGCGGGGTTCACCTCGACCGGCATGAACGTGCTGCTTCTGGGGCCGGTACCGACGCCTGCGGTGGGGTTGCTCACGCCCTCGATGCGGGCTGATGTCGGGGTGATGATCTCGGCCAGCCATAACCCCGCCACCGATAATGGCATCAAGCTCTTTGGCCCCGACGGGTTCAAGCTCAGCGATGATGCCGAGCTCGAGATCGAACGCCTGGTGTTTTCCGATATCGTGCCCGCGCAAGCCGAAAATATCGGCCGCGCCAAGCGTATCGACGATGGCCGCTTTCGCTATGTCGAGCGGGTAAAGGGCACCTTTCCCGCCGGTCTGACGCTTGATGGCCTCAAGGTCGTGGTCGATTGCGCCAACGGGGCCGCCTATCGCGCCGCGCCCGAGGTGCTGTGGGAATTGGGGGCCGAGGTGATCCCGCTCGGCGTCAGCCCCAACGGCTTCAACATCAATGATGGCGTCGGATCGACCGCGCCCGCGGCAGCGGCGGCAAGGATCCTCGAAACCGGCGCTGATCTGGGCATCTGTCTGGATGGCGATGCCGACCGGGTGATCCTGATCGACGAAAAAGGCCAGGTGGCCGATGGCGATCAGATCATGGCGCTCTTTGCCAACCGGTGGGCCGATGAGGGCCGCCTGAAGGGCCACACGCTGGCCGCCACCGTGATGTCAAATCTTGGGTTGGAACGCTACCTTGCCGACCGCTCCATCGTGCTGCACCGCACCCCGGTCGGTGATCGTCACGTTGTTGCCGCGATGCGCGAACACGGGCTCAACCTGGGCGGCGAGCAATCGGGCCATATCGTGATGACCGATTACGCCACCACCGGCGACGGGCTGATTGCGGGGCTGCAATTCCTGGCCGAAATGGTGCGCACCGGCCACCGCGCCAGCGATCTGGCGCATCGATTTGAAAAGGTCCCGCAACTGCTTGAAAACATACGCTACTCACAGGGTCAAACCCCGCTTGAGGCCGCCCCCGTACAGGCCGCCATCGCCGAGGCCGAAGCACAGCTTGACGGCAGCGGGCGGCTTTTGATCCGCAAATCGGGCACCGAACCCCTGATCCGGGTGATGGCCGAATGCGAGGATGCGGGGCTGTTGCAGACGGTCGTGGGCGATGTCGTGGCGGCGGTGAAATCGGCGATCTGACGGGCGGCAATCAGGCCCCGAAAAGCCGGCGCAACGCGCCCCATTGGCTGAGCGCCACGCCTGCAAGGATCAACACCATCGCCCAAAGCAATGAGGCCGGCAGCGCCTCGCCCAGAAACCCGGCCCCCAAAAGAACCGACCAGATCGGCACCTGGTAATTCACCAGGCTCATGAAAACCGGCCCGGCCGAACGCACCACGATCACCCGCAGGATATTGGCCGCCGCCGTCGGGATCAGGCCAAGCCCCGCGATCCAAAATAGCGTGTCGGCAGGCGGCATCGGCGGCGGGCCCTCGACAATCCAGGCCAGCGGCAGCACCAGCGCGGCCCCGATCAACAGCAGTACCGTGGCCAGGCCGATCGGGTCCACCGGCGGCAGGCGGCGCAGCAGGATCGAGCTGACGGCATAGCACGACGCGGTGCCCAGGGTCGCCAACCGCCCCCAGGCCTCCAACCGCGCGCCGCTGCTTTCAAAGGCCTGGCCCCCGATCAGCACCACGACCCCGATAAAGCCGATCGCGAAGCCCGCCGATTTGCGCAACGTCATCGCCTCACCCGGCACCAGGAAATGCGCCAGTGGCAGCACGATCAACGCCACCGCGGCCATCGAGACGCCGGCAAAGCCCGAGGTCACGTATTGCTGCCCCCAAGAGAGCAGCGTGAAGGGCAGGGCCGAGCTGAGCAGCCCGACGAAAAAGAGCCCCCACGGGTCCCGCGCCGGGCTGGTATAAAGGCGGCCACCGCGCAGCGCCCAGACCAGCGTCATCAACGCCGCCGCAAACGCGATCCGGCCCGCCGCCAGCCAGAATGGCGTGATGCCGCGCAGCGCCACCTCGATCGCCAGAAAGGTCGCCCCCCAGGTCAGACCCAGTATGGCGATCATCAACCAGCTTTTCGGCGTGATTTGCGGTGCGGTCATTCGCGGGCCCCCTTATCCGGCCCCAGACAGACCCCGGCAGGGTGCCGGGGTCAATTGCGAAATGCCCGTCCGGGCGGGGCCGCCTATCCGCGCAGCCGGTGATGCAACAGGATCGGCACGGTCAGATCCTCTTCATCGCTCAGATGCCGGTGCAGAAACCGCTCGATCCCGGCGCTCAGCTCGGCCAGCGGGCCCGCCTCCTCGGGCATCTGCGCCTCCTCCAGCGTGGCCAGCTGCACCACCCGGTTGGCGCGGCGGGTAAATTTCTCCAGCAGCGGATCCAGCGCGGCGTGATCGCCCTCCAGCATTGCCAGCCCACCGGCAAAACGCGGATCGGCGGTCTCCAGCTCGGGAAAGAAACTGCGGTCCTCCCAGTGGTGATGCCCCTGCAGGTTGCGCACCAGAAGGTTGCCGAAATGCGCCAGCCGCCCGGCATAGGTCTGCGGGTCGTCATCCTTGTCGAGAAAACGCTGCGTATCTTCGGTGATCACAGCCGCCAACTGGCGGAACATGGCATGGGCGGCCATCCAGTTTCGGGTGGACCGGGCGAGGTTCGGGTTCTGCGGCCAGCTCGCGCGCGGATAATCCCGAAGCAGGGTCTGCATCTCAGAGGGCAGGCCCTGTCTTGTGTCGATGCTCAGATGGGTCATGCGGGTGCAGGTAGGCCCGGCGTTACATTATAACAATCACGCGCCCGCGCACGGCACCTGTGCGCCCGGGCACCAGCTTCAACAGCCGCCGTAATTCCGGTTGCCGCTGGCCGTCAGGGTATAGGTGCCGCCCCGGGGCCCGGTGTAACACCGTCTTGTGGACGCGCGTCTCGGCACATAGGCTACCCGGGCCGCTCCCGCTGACGCCACCCTGCGGATTTGCGTGCCCCATTCACAGGCCAATCCATCGCCATCTGCATCAAGGTTATTAGGGTCCGATACCGGCCCGCCCGAGACCAGGAAATACCGCTGTGCGGCAGCGGCGGAGGCGAAATCTCTGCAATCGCGATCACCCGCGCCGTTGCTGTTGCGTGCGTAGATCTGTCTGCCATATGCCGCGCTGGTGCGCTGACCCAGATAGGCCGTGCCGGATCGGGTTTCGCCTCGGCTGCCAAGCTCGGCCTCAATAAAGGCGAGATCCAGAGCCGTCGGGGTCCGCCGATGCTCTGCCCAGAGGGTGGCCGTGCTCATGGATGAAAAACGCGCCGGGTTCGCAGGCGGCGTGAGCGTCGAACAGGCGGCCAGCAGCACAAACCCAAAGATGAAATACGGGCGCATAATGGCCGCTCCTTGTTACTCGTTACGCACACAAGCCTAACCGGTCTGGTGGCGCAGCTCAATAAATCAGGCCCGAAAACAAGCCGGCCCCGGCGAGAACATCCTCACCGGGGCCGCAAATTGCATAGCCGTCTGGCGTCAGTTCTTGGCCTTGTCCACCATCTTGCCCGCCGAGATCCACGGCATCATGCCGCGCAGTTTCTCACCGACCTGTTCGATCTGATGCTCGTCGTTCAAGCGCCGCGTGCCCTTGAAGAAGGGTTGCCCGGCCTGGTTTTCCAGCATGAAGTCGCGCACGAATTTGCCGGTCTGGATGTCGCGCAGAACCGCCTTCATCTTGGCCTTGGTCTCATCATAGGGCAGGATCCGGGGGCCGCTGACATATTCGCCATATTCGGCGGTATTGCTGATCGAGTAATTCATGTTGGCGATGCCGCCCTCATAGATCAGATCGACAATCAGCTTCACTTCATGCAGGCACTCGAAATAGGCCATCTCGGGGGCATAGCCGGCCTCGACCAGCGTCTCGAACCCCATGCGGATCAGCTCGACCAGACCGCCGCACAAAACCGCCTGTTCGCCAAAGAGGTCGGTCTCGCATTCCTCGCGGAAATTGGTCTCGATGATGCCCGAGCGGCCGCCGCCGATGGCCGAGCAATAGCTGAGGCCGATCTCCAGCGCGCGGCTGCTGGCATCATTGTGAACCGCCACCAGGCAAGGCACGCCGCCGCCCTTTGAATATTCGCCGCGCACGGTATGGCCGGGGCCTTTGGGGGCCATCATGATGACATCGACGCCGGGCTTGGGCTCGATCAGGCCGAAATGCACATTCAGACCATGGGCAAAGGCAATCGCGGCCCCATCGCGCAGGTTGTCATGCACGTATTTGCGATAGGTCTCGGCCTGCAATTCATCGGGCATGGTAAACATGATCAGGTCGCACCAGGCCGCGGCCTCGGCGATGCCCATCACCTGCAGGCCCTCACTTTCCGCCTTGGCGGCAGAGGCCGATCCTTCGCGCAGCGCCACAACCACGTTCTTGGCCCCGGAATCGCGCAGGTTCAGCGCATGGGCATGGCCCTGGCTGCCATAGCCCAGAATGGCCACTTTCATGTCCTTGATCAGGTTGATGTCGCAATCGCGGTCGTAATAAACGCGCATGGGTTCGCTCCTTGGCGGTATGGATGTTGAGCGCACTCTACATCCGGGCACGTGGATAAGCGTCAGGGGATTGGCAAGAAATCACAGTAATGATAGAAAATCATTCTCTGATTTCTTCTTTGCTGAAATACTCATGCTCGACGATACCGACAGGCGGCTTCTTCGCCAATTGCAGGCCCACCCCGAAATGGCCGTTGCGGATCTCGCCGCTGCGACCGGCATCGCGCCCGCCACCTGCTACAAGCGGCTGGACCGGTTGCACGATACGGGCGTGATCCGGGCCACCCGGGCCGTGATCAACTGGGCAGCGTTGGGATATAGCGTCGAGGTTTCGCTGCGCATCACGCTGGACAAGACCCAGCCCCGCGCCTTCGACGATTTCCTGGCCGCGGCCCGCGACATCGCGGAAGTGACCGAGATCCAGACTTTTCTGGGCCGCGTCGATACCCGCCTATCGGTTCTGGCCCGCGACATGGCCCATTATCAGGAGATCTACCGAACCCGCATTCTGGCGCTGCCCCATATTGCCGATATCGAGGCGCTGATGAATGTCGCTACGATCAAAGATGCCGAAAGCCTGCCGATATGATCGAGCTTGATGATATGGACCGGGCGCTTTTGCGGGCGCTGGTGGCGGATGCGGGCGCGAAATCCTCCACACTCGGGCAGCGGCTCGGGCTCAGCCAGCCGGCCACCTGGCGCCGCATCCGGCGGCTGACCGATGCCGGCGTGATCGCGGGCCGCAGGCTCGATCTGGACGCCGCGAAGCTGGGTTTCGGTGTGACCGTGTTTCTGGGCGTGAAACTGGCCACCAAGGGCCGCGTCAGCCTGGAAGATTTCGAGCGCGCGGTCACGGCCATTCCCGAGGTGCAGAGCGTGCAACATGTGCTTGGCCTTTACGATTACCGCCTGCGCGTCACGGCCCGCGATCTGGCCGATTTCGAGCGTGTCCTGCGCCGCCGCATCATGACCCTGCCGGGCGTCGGCAATGTCGAGGCCAATGTGCTTCTATCGGAGGAACGCCGCCCCGGCCCCATCGGATAACCCGCGGCTCCTCGCCCCCGTTCCGGGCGCTCCTCGCTTTCTGGATATTCGGCAGGCCCGCGCGAAATTCGGCCCGGCCCTCTGGTCATTGGCGCTGTTAAAGGTGAGTATTTGTGCAAAGAAGAAGCCAATATTGCCCCATATCAGGAGGTCCGCCCGATGCCCGCCTTGCTCAACACTGTCGACCCTGACGGATTGCTTGAATTTTCTGTCGTTTTTACTGACCGCTCGCTCAATCACATGAGCGCGAAATTCCAGCAGGTGATGCGCGACATCAGTTCCGGGCTGCGCGAGGTCTATAACGCCGATGGTGTGGCCGTGGTTCCCGGCGGTGGAACCTTCGCGATGGAGGCGGTGGCCCGCCAGTTCGCCACCGGCCAAAGCTGCCTGATTGTGCGCAACGGCTGGTTTTCCTTCCGCTGGACGCAAATCCTTGAGGCGGGCGATATAGCTACGGGCAGCACCGTCATGCAGGCGCGCCAGGCCGGAAATGAACCAACCGCCCCGTTTGCACCCGCCCCGATCGAGGAGGTGGTGGCCCGCATTCGCGCCGAAAAACCTGCGGTCGTCTTTGCGCCGCATGTCGAAACCTCCTCGGGCATCATCCTGCCCGATGCCTATATCACAGCGCTGGCCGGTGCCGCGCATGAGGTCGGCGCGCTGATGGTGCTCGATTGCATCGCCTCGGGCTGTGTTTGGGTCGACATGAAGCAGACCGGCGTCGATGTGCTGATCTCTGCCCCGCAAAAGGGCTGGTCCTCGACCCCCTGCGCGGGTCTGGTGATGCTGTCGGATCGCGCATTGGCTCGGATGGAGGCGACAACATCCAGCAGCTTCGCCGCAGATTTGAAAAAATGGCACGCGATCATGGCCGCGTATGAAGGCGGCGGTCACGCCTATCATGCCACCATGCCCACCGATGGGCTGCTGGCGTTCCGCGACACAATGGCCGAAACCCGCGATTACGGGCTGGACAAGCTGCGCGATGCGCAGTGGGATCTGGGTACCAAGACGCGCGCCTTGCTTGCCGCGCGCGGCATCCGCTCGGTGGCGGCCGATGGCTACGGTGCGCCCGGTGTCGTGGTCAGCTACACCGATGATCCGGGCATTCAGAACGGCTCCAAATTCGGCGCGCTCGGCGTTCAGATTGCAGCCGGCGTGCCGCTGCAAGTGGGCGAACCCGAAGGTTTCTCAACCTTCCGTCTCGGCCTTTTCGGTCTCGACAAGCTCTACGATGTCGATGCCACGGTTGCCCGGCTCGAGGCCGCCCTAGATCAGGCCCTCTCTGCATCCTGAGTTTCATCTTGGCGAAAATACCTCAGGGGGTGCGGGGGACAGCGTCCCCCGCGGATCGCCGCCAAAGGCGGCGACACGGCCTATTCCGCGCGCCCCGTCCCAAGGCCCGCACGCATTAGCCCGACCCGCACAGGCTTGACCGAATAAAACGCGCGCAACGCGCGCATCCGCATGTCGCGCCAGCCCTGGCTTTGAACCATCGAGGCCCGGTTCAGCGCATCAATCCCGGCCACGCGCGCCCGAACCTCGCCATGGCGCGCCTTGTGATAGGCCGCCAGCATCCTTTCCCCACCCAAATCCGCAGGATCGCCAAGGGCCAGGTCCAGCAATACCGTCAGATCCGCCAGGCTCATGTTCAGCCCCTGGGCACCGATAGGCGGCACCACATGCGCGGCCTCGGCGACCAGAGCCAGCCGGGTTCCCTCCATCCGCTCGGCAATCTGGCTGATGATCGGCCAGACGCTGCGCCGCGAAATCAGGCGCAACGGCCCATAAAGCCCCGCCGAGCGCTCCGTCATCGCCGCCTCGAACGCGCCCGTATCCAGCTCGGCCAGCCGCACAGCTTCGGGGCCGCGCTCCATCCAGACCACGGCCGATGAGGGCCGCCCCTCATGATCGGGCAGCGGCACAAGTGTAAACGGCCCGCCCGAGCGGTGGATTTCGGTCGAGACCGCTTCATGCGGCGCGTCATGCGATACCGCAAAGGCCAGCGCCTTTTGGCCATAGCGCGTCGTGCGCACACCGATCCCCGCCGCCTCGCGCATCGGCGATCCGCGCCCATCGGCGGCCACCACCATCCGCGCGCGCACGCGCGTGCCGCAGCTCAGACCCACCAGCGCCTCGCGCGACCGGGTCAACAGGCTCTGGGTGCCGGTTCCGGGGCGAAAATCGACCCCCGGCATCGCCTCCAGCGCCGCCGCCATTTCCCGCCGCAACAGCCAGTTGGGCAGGTTCCAGCCAAACGGCAGATCCGAGATGTCGGCTGCGTCGAAATCATAGGCGGCGCGCGCTTCGGGCACCTCGCCGCCGGCATCGACGATGCGCATGATCCGCAGGTCGCTGGCATGGGGTGCCAACCGGTCCCACAGGCCCGCGCGGTCCAGAAAGTCGCGCGCCGGCTGCAAAAACGCAGTGGTCCGCAGGTCGGCCCCGTCGCTATCCTCGGTGGTGATCGGTGGGGCCGGATCGACGCAGATCACGGAAAACCCCGCCGCGCCGAAGGCCGCCGCCGCCGTCAGCCCGGCAACCCCGCCGCCCGAGACAAGGATATCGGTTTCGATGATCTCGGACATGGCGCGCTTGCCTCGCAGCTGGATCCCGGCCGTGGCATATCCGCAAGGGGGGCTGCGGTCCAAGCGGCAGATGGTCCCAGATCTGGTACCTGCGCCTGCCGCCTCAGTCCAGAGTGATGTAGATCAGCAGAATGAACATCAGCGCCGTCAGGCTGAGCGCACCGATGATCAGCGCCGGATAACCCAGGGTGAGAAAGCCGATGATCCACAGGCTCACGATGGTCGCAAGGGCGTAGAAAGGCGTATCCTCATCGCCGTCCAGGGTCTCTCGCGCCATGCGCCCCAATATGGGGATCCGGTAAAATAGGGGCTGTTTGTCCTGATCCGGGGCGGAAGCGGGGATGTGAGTCATCGGGGCGGTTTCTCCTGTTTGTCCGGCACCAGATGGGGCAGTTTGCGCCGCCCGCACAGAGGGGCGAATTGACGCAAGCACGCCCTCCCGGGGCGACCAGCGTGCGCGCGCGTTTCTCAGCGGGTGATGCGGGTCAGGAAATCGGTCAGATCGTCGGTATGATGGTGGATATGGGCCGCCGGGGCGGGCGTTGGCGCGACATGCACCGTGCGCAGCCCCATCGCATGCGGTGCCGCCAGATTGCGCGGGTCATCCTCGAACATCGCGGCGCGGGTGGGCTCCAGCCCGTCGCGGGCAAAAACGGCGGCAAAGGCGCGGGCCTCGGGCTTGGGGCGGAACCCGGCATGTTCGACGCCGTAGATCGCATCAAAGAGCCCCTCCAGACCACGCGCCGCCAGCACGTTTTCGGCATAGGGCGCGGTGCCATTGGTATAAACGATGCGCCGCCCCGGCAGGGCGCGGATGCGGTCGGCCAGCGCCGGGTCGGGGTCGAGCACCGAAAAATCGATCTCGTGAACGTCGCTCAGATAGGGCCCGGGATCGACCCCGTGATTGTCCATCAATCCGGTCAGCGTGGTGCCGTGATCGCGCCAGTACCGGTCGCGCAGACGGTCAGCCTCGGCCCGCTCCAGCCCGAGCGCCTCCATCACATAATCGGTCATCCGGATGTTGATCTGGTCAAACAGCGCCATCTCGGGCGGGTAAAGCGTGTGGTCCAGATCAAAGACCCAGGTCGCGACATGATCAAAGAGATGGGCGGGCATTCGGAGCTCCTTGGCGGGCAGGGTCAGGGTTGCGCTTGGGCGGTGCCGGCCCTAGCCTTGACCGAAAAAGGGGGGGCTGCCAATGGCCGGCACCAAAACACCGCAAAAAGATGCCTACGAGCTGATTTTGCAGGCCATCGACAGGGGCACCTACCGGCCCGGGGCTCGGCTGGTCGAATCCGAGCTGGCCGAGCGGTTCGGCGTCTCGCGTACGCCCATTCGCGAGGCGTTGCAGCGGCTGGAAACCCAAGGTCTTCTGACGCGTGACGGGCGCAGCCTGATCGTGGCTTCGCTTGATCATGGCCAGATGGCGCAGCTTTATGCCGTCCGGGCCGAGCTTGAGGGGTTGGCGGCACGGCTGGCCGCCCAACATGCCGCCACCGAGGAGATCCGCGTTTTGCAGCAGATGGTGGACGATGATCACGCGCTGCTGGACGATCCCGAGGCGCTCAGCCTTGCCAATCGACGCTTTCACAAGCAGATCCACCTGGCCTCGCATAACACCTATCTGGTGCAGCAGCTGGATCTTGTGCATCGCTCGATGGCGCTGATGGCGACGACGTCACTGGCCGCCGAGGGCCGCAGCCCGGCGGCGTTGGAGGAACATGGTGCCATCGTGGCCGCGATTGCCGCGCGCGATGGCGATGCGGCGGCGGCGGCGCTCAAGCTTCACTTGTCCACCGCGTTCGAGGTGCGGCTGAAAGAAGAGGCCGCCGCAACCTGAGGCACGGGCGCGCCCACCGGTGACAGCGCCCCCCGTGAAAACCGGCCATGCGCCGTTTTGCGCCAGTGAAACGGGCGATACAGCAGCTCCAGCAGGCCCAAAAGAGCAGCGGCACTGGCCAGAAGGAAATAGAGATCCAGAAGCGGGATCCACCAGCGCAATTTGCGGTGCCGGGCCAGTCGCGAGGCGCGCCAGGCGGCCACAAAGGTCAACGCCTGACTGGCCAGGAAAAACAGCGCCAATACCAGATAGCCCAAGGGCGAGATGAATTGGTCCAACGGGTGCGCCATACCAAACAGCTTGACCACCAGCGACCATAAAAGCGGGGCCAGCGCAAAGCCCAGAACCGCGCCCAACAGCTGCGCCTGGAACCCGACAAACCGCTTCGGGCCCAGATCGCGCCATAGCTGGACCGGGTCGCGCATATGGGTGGCCCAGGTCATCGCATAGCCCTTGAGCCAGCGCGAGCGTTGCTTGATCCAGGGCAGGACGGCGGCGTTGGCCTCTTCATAGGTTGTGGTTTCGACAATCTCGGTGCGGTAACCACGGCGCGCCAGGCGCAGGCCCAGATCGGCATCCTCGGTTACGTTATGCGCGTCCCAGGCCCCCATTTCCTCTAGCGCGTCGCGGCGGAAAAACAGCGTCGTGCCGCCCAGGGGAACAAAGAGGCCGAGCCGTTGAACGCCCGGCAGGATAAGCCGGAACCAGGTGGCGTATTCCAGTGTGAAACAACGGCTGAGCCAGTTATGGGTCGGGTTGTAATAATCCAGCTGACCTTGCAGGCAGACCACGTCGGGGGGCATTTCGGCGAAACGGTCGGCCACTTTGCGGATCTGGTCGGGCTCGGGCGCATCTTCGGCGTCATAGACCCCGACGATGGAACCACGGGCAAAGTTGAGCGCGTAGTTCATCGCTCGCGGTTTGGTGCGCGGTTCCCCCGGCGGCACGATCACCGCGCGCATCCAGGCGGGCAGGGTGACCGCGCGCAGGGCTTCGCGGGTTGTGGTGTCGCTCGCCTCGATCACCAGCAACACATCAAGCAATTCACGCGGATATTCGAGCCGCGAGATCCGGTCGATCAGCTGGCCCGCGATATCGCGTTCGCGCAGCAGGGGCAGCAGGATACTGACCACGGGCATGCGTCGGATCGCGGTCGGATGCGTGGCTGCTGCCGCAGCGGCACGAAACGGGGCCGAGACATATTCCGCCTGAAGCGCCAGCAATTTGACCACGGTGTTGACGCCCGAGATGCCGATCGCCGCCCCAAAGAGCAGCGCCACGGCAATGCCCGGCGCGTAAACCGCCAGCGCGACCAGCGCGAATGCCACCGCCAGCCAGCGCCGCAATGCCCGATCGGCGCGCCAGTCGCGGCAGCTGTAACTGCCCGGGGTTCGCGCCTCGGCATAGCGGGCCAGATCGTCGCCATAGGCCTGCGTCAGCAGCTCGTCCATGCGAGTGCGCCCGGCCAGCGCCAAGAGCACGGGGCCCTGATGAGCAAGCGCCGCGCGGATCGCATCGGCGCGGTCGGGCCGGTTGGTCAGCACCACCAAGGCCGCGCCCGCCCGCCGCCAGGGCAGCGCGTTAAGTGCCGCTGCAGCTTTGGCAGGCATCAGCCGAGCCAGGCGTGGATCGATGGCCTCGCCGGTATCGGCCAGACGGGTGCCGTATTGGGCGGTCAGGGCGCGCAACAGCTGCACCTCTGAGATCACGCTATGGGCCATCAGGATTTCACCAAGCGGCAGGTCCTGATGACGTTGCAGCGCCAGCGCGATCTGCATGTCATGATCGGTGATCGCACCCTGGTCGATCAAAACCTCGGCCAGCCGCCGCCGCGCAGGGTCCGGTCCGGGGTCGACCGCGCGCAAAGGTACCGGGCGCGACTGATCCGCGCGCGCCTGTCCCGCGTCAGAAAGGTGCCGGATTTCGGCCAATTACCATGTCCCCGAGCCGTTTGCCCGGAGCCTATCACGCGGCCGAATGCTTAATATTTGATTAATCAGCCGGCGATCGGCGGATGATCATCCGTTGTCGGGGCCGTCCGGTCACACCGGCGCGGGCGTGCGGGCCTGCATCGCGGCTACGAAGCGTTCAAAGAGGTAATAGCTGTCTTGCGGCCCGGGGCTCGCCTCGGGGTGGTATTGCACCGAAAAGACCGGCTTGCCCTCCAGCCGGATGCCGCAATTCGAGCCGTCAAACAAAGAGACATGCGTTTCGATCACGCCCGCGGGCAGGCTCTGGCTGTCGACGGTAAAGCCATGGTTCATCGAGGTGATTTCGACCTTGCCGGTTTCCAGATCCTTGACCGGGTGATTGGCCCCGTGATGACCGTGGTTCATCTTGACCGTGTTGGCCCCAAGCGCCA
>Ga0316207_10000829_pt1 | contig 43748 bp, 52 predicted proteins | sample 6weekpyrite_MG_FD_204943 | JGI IMG/M metagenome (GOLD analysis project Ga0316207, IMG submission 204943) | Microbial mat bacterial communities from mineral coupon in-situ incubated in ocean water Damariscotta River, Maine, United States -... | ecosystem: Environmental > Aquatic > Marine >... | reverse complement strand
GGCGGTGACGCTGTTCCTGCGCCACGACCTGTACAGGCTGAACACATACGAGGCCTGGCTGGCGGTGGTTGCGGGTGCGATCTATGTGATTGCCGACACGCTGGTGATGCACCCGCCGCTCGGGGTGTTCGATGGGGCGGGCAATGCCGAGCAGGAACATGTGGCGCTGATGAGCCTGGTGTTCGTGTTGGGGGTCAGCGGCCTGGTAGCGCTGCGAAAGCAGGGCAAGAGCATTCCGACTTCGGCGCATTTCGTGATCGGCATCGTGATGGTGGTGCTGGTGTTTTCCAACCATCCACAACACACGGTGGCCGGAACCGTGGGGCATTACGGGACGGTGATCGTGCTGGGCATGGCGGGGCTGTTCCGCATTCTCGGCAAGATGACGGAATATGCGATAACCATGATCGTCACCGGTTTTCTGTTCTTCAGCTCGCAGATGGGGCTGGCGATGTATGTCGATGCCGCCGGGCACTCGCCGACCGCCTGGGTGGTGCTGTGGGCGACCTTGGGGTTCGTCTCGGCCACTTGTTACATGACGATGGCGCCGGGCAGCGGCGCAGATCAGGACTGACCGACGAGCATTCGCCTCAGTCGATTTTCAGAACGATCTTGCCGGTCGCCTTGCGGGTTTCGATCAGCTTTAACGCCTTCGCGGCGTCTTTCAGTGCGAAAACCGCGCTGATCCGCGGCTTGATCCTGCCCGCCTCATACAGCGCGAACAGCTCGTCCATCTGTGCTGCGTGCCGTTCCGGGAACCGCTTGGTGAACGCGCCCCAGAACACGCCGACGATCTGGCAGTTTTTCAGCAGCGGCAAATTGAGCGGAATCTTCGGAATCCCCGCCGGAAATCCCACCACCAGATAGCGCCCGCCCCAGGCAATCGCGCGCAAGGCGGGTTCGGCATAATCGCCGCCCACCGGATCATAGATCACATCGACGCCATCCGCGCCCGCATGCGCCTTGATTGCCCCCGAGAACGCCTTTTGCGCGTCACGGTCCATTTCGTGCGGATAGACGATCGTCGCATCCGCGCCGATGTCTTCGCAGAACGCGGCCTTTTCAGGCGAGGACACCGCCGCGATCACTCGCGCCCCCATCGCGCGGCCCAACTCCACCGCCGAGGCGCCAATGCCGCCCGCCGCGCCCAGCACCAGCAGGGTGTCGCCTTCTGCCAGCCCGCCGCGATCCTTCAGCGCATAATAGGAGGTGCCATAGGTAAAGACGAAACAGGCGGCGTCCTGAAAGCTCATCGCGTCGGGAATTTTGCGCACCATGTCCAGCGCGCAGACGATATGACTGGCAAAACCGCCAAACAGCGGCAGCGCCAGCACCCGGTCGCCCACCGCAAAACCGTCCACGCCCTCGCCAACCGCATCGATCACGCCGCTCACCTCGCCTCCGGGCGCGAACGGGCGCGCGGGTTTGTACTGGTAGAGATCGCGAATGATGATCGTGTCGGGGAAATTCACGCCCGCCGCCTTTACCGCGATCCGCACCTGACCGGGGCCGGGGTCCGGCATCGGCATCTCGGTCAGGCTCAGCGTTTCGGGCCCGCCGGGGGCATGGCTTAGCATCGCGCGCATATTCGGTCTCCGGAGATCAGGCAGCGCCGCCCTTGTGCCAACACGCAGCGCGGTGCGTCAATGCCAACCGCAAACCCTGCGACAAAGATCGCTGTGCCACCGGTCCTTTCGGCCTTGTCATTGCCGGGACGCGTTGCAATTCTTTGCCCCGAACCGGGGAGACACATGATGACGCCGCTCGATCTGTTTTCGCTTGCCGGCAAGACCGCGCTTGTCACCGGCGGTGCCACCGGCATTGGCCGCATGGCTGCCACCGGGCTGGTCGCGGCGGGGGCGCATGTGATGATCGCCAGCCGCAAGGGCGATGCCTGCCAGGCCGTCGCGGCGGAGCTGAACGCGCTGGGCCTGCCGGGATCCGCCGAGGGCTTTGCGGGCGACGTCGGCGACGCGGCGGGCATTGCCGCCCTTAGCGCCGAGGTCACGCGCCGCACCGGCGCGCTGCATATCCTGATGAACAACGCGGGCCGCACCTGGGGCGCGCCGCTGGGCGAATTTCCGCATGACGCCTGGGACAAGGTGATGTCGGTCAATGTCGCCGGTTTGTTCCAGCTGACCCAATCGCTGCTGCCGCAGCTGCGCGCCGCCGCCGGCCCGGACGACCCGGCGCGCGTGGTCAACGTCGGCTCGGTGATGGGCGAGGTGCCGATGGGCGACGGCGCCTATTCCTACGCTGCCTCCAAGGCCGCCGTGCATCACCTGACAAAGATCCTCGCCAAGGAACTCGCGGGCGATTTCATCACCGTCAATGCGCTTGCGCCCGGGCCGTTCGTGTCAAAAATGACCGCCTTTGCCACCGCCGACCCCGACCGGCGTTCAAAGGTCGCCGAAGATGTCCCCCTGGGCCGCGTTGGCAGCCCCGAGGATATCGCGGGCTGCCTGCAATTCCTGTGCGGGCGCGGTGGTGCCTATGTCACCGGCGCGATCCTGCCGGTCAGCGGCGGCATCAACGTGATGACCGGCCCGTCGTTGTTTGAACGGGCCACGCGATGAGCTGTTTCACCGTGGATCAGCTGCGCGCCATGACCGGCCAGCAGGTCGGTATTTCGCGCTGGTTTGACATGACCCAGGCGATGATCGATGCCCATGCCGAAATCGTGCAGGACCGCCAGTTCATCCATATCGACCCGGCCCGCGCCGCCGAAACCCCGTTCAAGGGAACCATCGCGCATGGCTTTCTGACGCTCGGAATGCTGTCGGCCATGGCCTATGACGCGCAGCCCGGCATCGAAGGCGCCGTCATGAGCGTCAATTACGGCCTCAATCACCTGCGCTTTCTGGCGCCCGTGCCCGCAGGCGCCCGCATCCGGGCGCGGTTTACCCTGAACGCCGTCGAGGAACGCAAGCCCGGCGAGATCACCCTGATCTGGGGCGTCACGGTTGAAATCGAGGGCCAAAACAAGCCCGCGCTGGCCGCGGAATGGATACAGCGCCACTACATCGAGGCATCCGCATGATCGATTTCACAAACCGCGTCGCGATCGTTGCCGGGGCAGGCACCGGCCTTGGCCGCGCCCATGCGCTGGGCCTTGCCGCGCGCGGCGCCGAGACTGTCGTGGCCGAGGCATCAGCAGCCGGCGCAGACAGGTTCGCCCATCCCGCCGATGTGACCGACGCTTTTGCACAAACCAAACGATTCCCCAGAAATGCGGCCCGGATCAAAGGCTTGCCACTGGACTGGACCAGCTGAAAGGACCCTTCTACATGCGTGACGCCGTTATCGTCTCTACCGCCCGCACCGCCATCGGCAAGGCTTACCGGGGGGCTTTCAATGCCACCACGCCACAGGCGCTGGCCGGGCACGCCATCGCCAACGCCGTCGCCCGTGCAAAGGTCGAGCCCGCCGAAATCGAGGACGTGATCATCGGCGCGGCCCTGCAACAGGGCCACACCGCCACCAATATCGCGCGTCAGGCCGCGATCCGCGCCGGGCTGCCGGTCACGGTTGCAGGGATGTCGCTGGACCGGCAATGCGCCAGTGGCATGATGGCGATTGGCGCGGCGGCCAAGCAGGTTGTGCAGGACGGCTTGCAAATCGCCGTCGGCGGCGGCGTGGAATCGGTCAGCCTGGTGCAGACGCCCGAGATGCGCGTCGCCAGGGATCCCTGGTTTCGCGACCAACAGCCCGACATGTACATGTCGATGCTGGAAACCGCTGAAACCGTGGCGATGCGCTATGGCATCGGCCGCGAGGAACAGGACGCCTATGCCCTGCGATCCCAGCAGCGTACGGCGGCGGCGCAGGAGGCCGGGCGGTTTGACGACGAAATCGTCCCGCTCAGCACCGTGATGAAGGTGCAGGACCGCGAGACCAAGGAAATCAGCGACCGCGACATTACCCTGGCCAAAGACGAGGGCAACCGCCCCACCACCACGCTGGACGGCCTGCAATCGCTGCAACCTGTGTTCAAGGACGGTCTGGTGATCAGGCAGGGCGGCCATATCACCGCGGGCAATGCCAGCCAGCTTTCCGATGGTGCCTCTGCCGCCGTGGTGATGGAATCGCGCGAGGCGGAAAAGCGCGGGCTCGACCCGCTGGGCCGCTACATCGGCGTCACCGCCGCGGGCTGCGCGCCCGATGAAATGGGCATCGGGCCGGTGTTCGCGGTGCCAAGGCTGCTGGAACTTCACGGGTTGAAGATGGACGACATCGGGTTGTGGGAGCTGAACGAGGCCTTCGCCGTGCAGGTGCTGTACTGCCGCGACCGGCTTGGCATCCCGGACGAGTTGCTGAACGTCAACGGCGGGGCGATCTCGATCGGCCACCCCTACGGCATGTCGGGCGCGCGCATGGTCGGCCACGCCCTGATCGAGGGCAAACGCCGGGGTGCGCGCTATATTGTCTGCACCATGTGCATCGGCGGCGGCATGGGCGGCGCTGGCCTGTTCGAAGTTCTGTAGCGCCGAGGCAACAATGATGCGGTTCGACAGCTACACCTTGCCCAACGCTGCCAAGGCCGGGAATAGCGCCGCAAGCGCCCCGGCCCATTGTCGGCCCATCCGGCGAGCAGGCGATTTGGCAAGGATTGGTGCAAAGCTAGAGATTCTGTGGATATTGAGAGATAAACTGCATGGAAGAGAGTTCGGATCGCCAACCCACGGGCCGCCGATAAGCCGCGTCGGCCCAATCGACAAACCAAAACCCAGACCCAACCAAGGAACCCCCACATGGACCTAGGCATCACCGACCGCGTCCGCCCGCTGATCGAGGCGGTCCGCACCATGGTGACGGATGAAATCGCACCGCTGGACGCTGAATACCAGGCCGAGATCGGCAAGCATCCGACCGGCGACCGGTTTCAGCACACCGACCGCCAGCTGGAGATCCTGAACAGCCTGAAGGCGACCGCGCGCGACCGTGGTCTCTGGAATTTCTGGCTGACCGGCAGCGACAAGGGTTATGGGCTGTCCACCGTCGAATATGCCTACCTGGCCGAGGAAATGGGCAAGGTCGGCATCGCCGCCGAGGTTTTCAACTGCAACGCGCCTGACACCGGCAACATGGAAGTGCTGGAACGCTATGGCAGCCAGGCACACAAGGACCGCTGGCTAAAGCCGCTGCTGAACGGCGATATCCGGTCCGCCTACCTGATGACCGAACCCGACGTCGCCTCTTCGGACGCCACGAACATCGCACTTTCCGCTATTGAGGATGGGGATGAGTGGGTTCTTGACGGCGAAAAATGGTGGGCCAGCGGCGCCGGCGATCCGCGCACGAAAATCTACATCGTGATGACCAAAACCGACCCCGAGGCCCACAAGCACAGTCGTCACACGATGTTTCTGGTCCCCGCAGGCGCGCCCGGCGTCGAGGTGCTGCGCCCGATGCATGTGTTCAACAACGACGACGCGCCGCATGGCCACATGCATATCCGGTTCACCAATGTCCGGGTGCCCGCCAGCGATGTGATTCTGGGCCGTGGCCGTGGATTTGAGGTTGCCCAGGGTCGCCTTGGCCCGGGCCGCATTCACCATTGCATGCGCGCCATCGGCCAGGCCGAGGCCGCGCTGGAACTGATGTGCAAACGCAGCCTGTCGCGCGAGGCGTTCGGTCGCAAACTGGCCGATCTGGGCGCCAATCACGACATCATCGCCAACGCCCGGATGGAGATCGAACAGGCCCGGCTGCTGTGCCTGAAAGCCGCCTGGATGATGGACACGGCTGGCGTGCGCGAAGCGCAGCCGTGGATTTCCCAGATCAAGGTCGTGGCACCGCTGATGGCGCTGAAGGTGATTGACGAGGCGATGCAGATGCACGGAGCGGGCGGCATCAGCCAGGACACGCCGCTGGCGCATATGTGGGCCCATGTGCGCACCTTGCGGCTGGCCGACGGACCAGACGCCGTACACCGCCGCCAGGTCGCGCGGGCGGAACTGTGGCGCTATACGAACATGGGCTCGTGATGGCCGTCCCCGCCGCATTTTCGACGCCGTGGCGGTGCGCGCGTGACCTATATGCGGGTTTTGTGGGGGGATAGACCATGTCAGACCCCGCGCGCACCCTCGATATAGGCGCCGTCGATCGCTATCTGAGCGACCGTTTTCCGGGCTATCGCGGGCCGCTGTCGGCTGCCAAGTTTTCCGATGGCCAGTCCAATCCGACCTTTTTGTTGACGACCCCGGGTTCCACCTATGTTTTGCGCCGCAAGCCTATGGGAGCATTGCTGAAATCCGCGCATGCTGTGGACCGGGAATTCCGGGTTCAGCGGGCTTTGGCGGGCAGCGGCGTGCCGGTCGCGCGGATGCATCTTTTGTGCGAAGATGACGATGTGATCGGCTCGGCCTTTTACGTGATGCAGCACGTCCCCGGCCGGATCTTTTTCGACCCCCGCCTGCCGGAGATATCAAAACCAGAAAGATCGTTGGTTATCAACGATATGAACCGCGTTCTTGCGGCGATACATGAAATTGACATCGATGCTGCTGGCCTGTCGGATTTCGGCCCGCCCGGCAGCTATTTCGAACGCCAGACCAGCCGCTGGTCCAGGCAGTATCGTGCCTCTGAAACCGGCGCGATCCCGGCGATGGACCGGCTGATGGATGCCTTGGTTGAACGGATGCCCGCCGATGACGGTCAGCGCACCCTGGTGCATGGCGACTATCGTATCGATAACCTTATCTTTAAGCCCAATGGCACCGCCTGTCTGGCGGTTCTGGACTGGGAGCTTTCGACCATCGGCCACCCCTACGCCGATCTGGCCTCGGTGATCATGCAATGGCAGATGCCGACCGGCCCGGACGGGCGCGGGCTGGCCGGGGTGGACCGGACGGCGCTGGGCCTGCCCACTGACGATGAATTTATCGCAAGCTATTGTGAACGCAGAGGTTTGCCGGGCATCGACGATTTCGGATTCTGCCTGGCCTTCAGTTTCTTCCGGATGGCGGCGGTGCTGCAAGGTGTCAGGAAACGCGCGTTGGACGGCAATGCGTCAAACCCGGAGAGGGGTCTGAAAATGGGGGAATACGTGCCGATCTTTGCCGAGCATGGCTTGAAGGCGTTAAGACATGGCTAAGGGGCGGTTCACCGGGCAGGTGGTCCTGATCACCGGGGCGGCCAGCGGTTTCGGCGCCGAGGCCGCGTTGCGTTTCGCCGATGAGGGTGCCGATCTGGTATTGTCGGATTTGGATAAGCGCGGGTTGTTGGACACATGCAAGAGGCTACGGGTCCACGGCGCAAAGATCCATGCAGAACTAATTGATGTTACAAAGGAAAGCCAGGTTGTAGCTCATATTACGTCGGCGATTGACAGGATGGGGCCAATTGATGTGGCAGTCAATAATGCAGGAATTGGACAATCCTTGGCGCCGATCACCGAGACGCCGCTGGAGGATTTTGATCGCATCATGGCCGTCAATGCGCGCGGAGTGTTCCTAGGTATGAAACACCAGTTGCCCGGCATGATCGCCCGGCGACAGGGTGTGATCCTGAACGTGGCCTCGGCGGCCGGGCTGGTCGGCGCGGGGCAGATGGCCGCCTATGCGGCCTCCAAACACGCCGTGGTCGGGCTGACGCGCGCTGCTGCCGATGAGGCCGCGCGCGCCGGGGTGCGGGTCAACGCGCTGTGCCCCGCCTTTGCGCCAACGCCGCTGTTTGATGCGATTGCGGACGACATCGGCGCGCGCCATGGCGAGGATCGCGACGCGGCCTATCGCCGGGCGGTATCGCGCATACCGATGCGCCGCGTGGCCGCGATTGGCGAGGTGGTGCAGGCGATGCTGTGGGCCTGTGATCCGGCGAATTCCTTTATGACCGGGCAGGCGATTGCGATCGATGGTGGACTGACAGCGGTTTGATTTCGCTTAACAAATCCGGGGCAACTGTTCTCCGACCAGCATATCGACGATGCGCTGGCCACCAAACGCGGTGCGCATGGTGACGCGACCGGGCTCGCCCGGTTTGGCACGGCCGATGATCCGGGCGTTCCTGCCGGTCTCAAGCCCGCGCATCGCGGCCAGTGCCGCCTCGGCCTGATCCGGCGGGGTGAACAGCACCAGCGTGCCCTCGTTCGCCAGATACAACGGATCGAGCCCCAGAATTTCGCACATGCCCTTCACCTCGGCACGTTGCGGCAGGTCGGTTTCGTCGATCTCGATGGTGCAACCGGCGGCGGTGGCCATTTCGTTCAGTGCCGAGGCCAGCCCGCCTCGGGTGGCATCCCGCGCCGCGCGGGAGTCGGGGGCGGCGGTGAGAACCGCCTCGATCAGGTGTCCCAGAGAGGCGCAATCCGACCTTATATCGCTGGACAGGGCCATGTCGCCGCGCGCCGCCAGAATGGCCGCGCCGTGATCGCCCAGCACCCCGCTGACGATGGCGACATCCCCGGGGCGGATCAAATTCGCCGCCATGTGCCGGGCGGGCGGGATCACGCCAACCCCGGTGGTGGTGACGAACAGCGTATCCGCCGCGCCCTTGCCGACCACCTTTGTGTCGCCGGTGACGATCCTGACACCGGCCTTGTCCGCCTCGGCCTGCATCGTGGCGACGATGCGGCGCAGCAGAGCAATCTCGCAGCCTTCCTCGATGATGAACGCGGCGGACAGCCACAGCGGGCGGGCCCCGCCCACCACCAGATCGTTGACCGTGCCGCAGACCGCCAGCTTGCCGATATCACCACCCGGAAACTCAACCGGATCAACGACATAGCTGTCGGTGGTCAAGGCCAGCCGGGCGCCGGGCTCTGCCAGCGCGGCATGGCAGAGGCGGGCCTGATCTTCGGTGCTTTCGGGCTGAAACACCGATGTGAATACCTCGGCGATCAGATCGCGCATCGCCTTGCCGCCACCACCATGGGCCAGCGTGACGCGCGCGTCATGCAGGCGGGAAACGCGGCGAATGTCCGTCATTCCGCAGGCTCTGCGGCGCGGGCGCCGCCATATTGGTAATAGGCCGCGCAGGCACCTTCGGAACTGACCATCAGCGCGCCCAGCGGGCGTTCTGGCGTGCAGCCCTTGCCGAATTGCGGGCAGGCCATCGGTTTGATGCGGCCGGTCATCACCTGGCCGCAAGCGCAGTCTTCAGGCTCGGGCACCACGCGGGCGCGGCCCGCGCCATAGCCGACGCCGAATTTCTCTTCCGCATCAAAACCCTGGTATTTTCTGCGGATGCGCAGCCCGCTGGCATCGATCTCGCCCAGCCCACGCCATTCAAACGTCGGGCGTGGCTCGTAGACGTCGTCGATTGCGGCCAGCGACACCGGATTGCCCTGTGCGGGCACCACGCGGGCGTACTGGTTTTCAACCTCGGCCCGGCCGTCTCGGATCTGGCGCAACACCATCAGCACGGACTGCAACAGATCCAGCGGCTCAAAGCCGGCGACGACGATGGGTTTGCCATAGTCGCGCGCGATGAAGCGGTAAGGCTCGGTCCCGATCACCATCGAGACATGGCCGGGCCCGACAAAGCCGTCCAGCCGCATATGCGGGTCGTCCAGCAACGCCCCGATCGGCGGCGGAACCGTGATGTGGTTGCAGAACACGCTGAAATTGCTGATGTTTTCAGCAGCAGCCTGCTGGATCGTCAGCGCCGTCGAAGGCGTCGTCGTCTCGAACCCGAGGCCGAAAAACACCACCTCTCGATCCGTGTTGCGCCGGGCGATTTCCAGCGCATCAAGCGGCGAATAGACCATGCGGATGTCAGCGCCTTCGGCGCGGGCGGTCATCAGGGATTTTCGGCTGCCGGGCACCCGCATCGCGTCGCCGAAGGTGGTGAAAATCACCTGTGGATTTTCGGCCAGTTCGATGCATTCATCGACGCGCGACATCGGCAGCACACAGACCGGACAGCCGGGGCCGTGGATGAATTCGATCCCCGGCGGCGTCAGTTTGTCCAGCCCATAGCGAAAGATCGCATGCGTATGCCCGCCGCATATCTCCATGATATGTAATGGATTTTGCGCCGTGGCACCGATCTGGTCGGTGACGCGGGCGATCTCGGCCAGCACATCCTGGGCGGCGACGGGGTCGCGAAATTCATCGACATATTTCATGCGCGCGGCTCCAGCGCGGCATCGCCCGCCGCCATCGCCTCCAGCGTTTCGCGCGCTTCGCCCAGATCGCGCAACGCCGCCAGCGTTTTGGCGGCTTCGGCCTCGTCGATCCGCGCCATGGCAAAGCCGACGTGGATCAGCGTCCAGGTGCCCAGCAGATCGGACAGCGGCGCGTCCTCGGCGATGCAGATCACGTTGACCTCGCGCCGCACGCCCGACACTTCGGCCAAGGCCATGTGCCGCGCGGGATCGGTGATTTCGACGATCTGACCGGGGATGCCCAGGCACATGGTTCAGTCCTTTTTCTTCGGGGCCAGACGCGCCCGCAGCCAGCCGGTCCAAACGTCCATGCCATCGCCGGTGCGCGCCGACAGGCGCAGGATTTCGATCCCGGGATTCACCCGGCGCAGGTTGGCTTCGTAAAGCTCAAGGTCAGCATCGCAATGCGGCGCAAGATCGGTCTTGCTAAGGATCGCTAGTTGACTGGAGGCAAACATATCCGGGTATTTCAAGGGCTTGTCCTCGCCTTCGGTAACACTGAGGATCGCGACCCGCGCGTCCTCGCCCAGATCGAACGCGGCGGGGCAGACCAGATTGCCGACGTTTTCGATAAACAGCATGGCATCGCGCGCAAGGTCCAACTGTTCCAACCCGTGACCCACCATGTGGCCATCCAGATGACAGCCCTTGCCGGTGTTGATCTGCACCGCGCGCGCGCCGGTGGCGCCGATCCGGTCGGCGTCATTGGCGGTCTGCTGATCGCCGACGATGACGCCAAGCGGCTGACCTTTCAGGGATTCTATCGTCGCGCACAGCAGGGTCGTCTTGCCGGATCCGGGGGAAGAGACCAGATTCACGGCAAAGGCGCCCAGATCGGCCAGCGCGGCGCGGTTAGCAGCCGCGTAGCTGTCGTTCCTGGCCAGAATATCGGTTTCGACCTTAATCAGGCGTGATTGCGTCAGCCCCGCCACATCAAGCCCGGCGGCGCCATGGCCGAAATGCAGACCATGGTGATGGTGCGCGGCGGCATCGTCGCCGCATCCGCAAACCGTGCACATCAGATCACCTCCAGGTCTTTTACACGCATTTCATCGCCCGAAACCGGCATCAATCGGGTGCCGCCACAGTCCGGGCAGGGATCCAGCCGGTCGTCAATCGTCACCTCATGGGCGCAGTCGTAACACATCGCCCGCCCCGGCAGATTGAGCAGGGTCAAATCGGCGCCCTCGGCGACAGAGCCGCGCATGACCGCATCAAACGCGAATTTCAGCGCCTCGGGCGAGACGCAGGAGAACCGGCCAAGCTCCAGCCGGATCCGTGTGACGCGGGCCACATCCTGGCCGCGCACCTGATCCTCGACGATCTGGCGGATACTGTGGCAAAGCGACATTTCATGCATTCGGCTGACTTTCGCGGTCTTCGGGCAGGGGCAGAATAGCGCTCATTCGCCCGGATTGCCCATGGTTTTGACGCGCGCGGCGGCGATCACCGCCTGACCCAGCGCAAGCCCGCCGTCATTGGCAGGGCTCTGGCGGTGGATCAGAACCGGCAACCCGTGCAGCTCACCCATGCACAGATCCAGCAGATCGGCGTTCTGAAAGCAGCCTCCCGACAGCGCGACCGCCCGGGCGCGGCCTGCACTCAGTTCGGCACGTGCAGCGGTGCAAAACGCCCGCGCCAGCCCGGCCTGAAACCGGGCGGCCATGGTGGGCACCGGGGTTTGGGCGGCATGGTCCTGTGCCCAGGCGTGAAACATCGGGGCTGGGTCGATGGAGTCGCCCCTCAGGTCAAAGGGATAGGGCGAGACGGCGCCCCGTGCCTGCGCCGCACTGGCCTGCACCAGCATCGCGGCCTCGCCCTCGTAACTTTGCCGGTCCGGCGCCAGCCCCAGACAGGCCGCCATCGCATCAAACAGCCGTCCGGCAGAGGATGACAACGGCGCGTTCAGCCCGGCGCGGGCCGCCTGCCGCACCAGATCGCGCGGCTTGCCCGCGAACATCCGGTCGGCCAAAGCGCCCAGCCCGGCCTGATCCAGCCGCATCAGCGCGTTGCGCCAGGGCTGGGTTTGCGCCGCGTCGCCGCCGGGCAGCGGTGCCGGGCGCAAATGCGCGGCGCGCGAAAAGCCATGGTAGTCGCCGACCAGCAGCTCTCCGCCCCAGATCGTGCCATCCGCACCCAGACCCAGCCCGTCAAGGATGATCCCGGCCACTGGGCCACCATTCAGGGGCCACAGATTGTCGGCCATGCAGGCGGCCAGATGGGCATGGTGGTGCTGCACCCGGATCAGGGGCCGCGCCATGGCAACGCCGGCGGCGTGCTGGGCAGACCGGTAGCCGTCGTGCAGATCGCAGGCGAAGGCAAGCGGCGCGTGATCGAACAGCGCGGCATAATCGGCATCGGCCTTGCGGAATTCGTCCCAGGTCTGCGCCTGATCCAGATCGCCCAGATGATGCGACAGCAGCGCGTGGCCCTGCTTGATCAGGCAGATCGCCGATTTCATTTGCCCGCCATAGGCGGTGATCTGCGGCGCATCCTCGAATCCCGGCGGCAGGGGTCGCGTCGCGGGAACCCGGCCACGACCGCGGCGCAGGGTTTGCGGCCCATGTGGCGTGACCTGCTGAACGCTGTCATCCAGGCGGCGCAGGATATCGCGGTCGTGCATCAGCTGGGCGTCGGCGAACGTGGCCAGCACGGCGCGGGCCTCGGCGTTGCCGATCACCTGGGGCGCGCCGCCGGGGTTGCCCGAGGTCATCACCAGCGGGCCGCCGAATGCGTCCAGTAACAAATGGTGCAACGGCGTGTAGGGCAGCATCCAGCCCAGCGTGATCTGGCCGGGGGCAAGCGCATCGGGCAGCGCCGCACCGGTTTTGCGCAACAGCACGATCGGCGCGGCGGGGTCGCCAAGCAAGGCCGTTTCGGCAGCATCCGGCTTGGCATGGCGGCGGATCATGTCCAGGCTGCCCATCAGCGCCAGCGGCTTGGCCGGGCGGTGTTTGCGCGCGCGCAACGTCGCGATGGCGTCCGCGTTGGTGGCGTCGCAGGCCAGGTGAAACCCGCCCAACCCCTTGATCGCAAGGATTTCCCCATCGCGCAGGCGCTGCGCGGCCCCTGCGACCGGATCGCCGGGCTGTTCGGCGCCCGCCACTTCCAGCCACAGGCGCGGGCCGCAAACCGGGCAGGCAACGGGTTGGGCGTGAAAGCGGCGGTCCGCCGGATCGCGGTATTCGGCGCCGCAGGCATCGCACATGGTGAACGCCGCCATCGAGGTCATGGCGCGGTCATAGGGCAGGGCACGCAGGATGCTGAACCGGGGCCCACAGTGGGTGCAGTTGGTGAAGGCATGGCCATGGCGGCGCTGTGCCGGGTCGCGGATCTCAAGCGCGCAGGCGGGACAGGTGGCGGCGTCCGGCGTGACGCCGGTGTCCGCGCCCTGGCCTCGCGAATGCGCGATGTCGAATCCCGCCGGGGCGTTGCTGAAAACATGCGGCCCAATGTCGATGGTATCGACGCGGGCCAGCGGCGGTGCCTCGGCTTCAAGCGCGGCTTGAAAACCATCCAGATCGCCACCAACCGCCAGGATCAGCACACCATGTACATCGTTCGCGACCTGACCCTTGATGCCAAAGCGCTGCGCCAGTTGCCACACGAACGGGCGAAACCCGACGCCCTGCACCTGCCCGCGCACCCGTATGCGCCGCGCTTCAGCCATGTGCGGCGACGCCGCCCGTCAGGGCGAAGGAGCAGGCCGGCGAACCCTCAGGCATTTTCCAGCAGATCGGCCAGACCGGTCATGCTGTCGGTCGCGAAATCCCAGGCCGCATCCGGTTCCAGATCGACAGTCTGCCCGGGCCCGTATTCAGTGGGCCGCGCGATGAAGGCCGTGCCAAACCCCATCGCGCGCGCGGCGTGCAGATCGTCGTTATGGGCGGCGACCATCAGGCATTGATCCGGCGCCAGACCGAGTGCGGCGGCAGTGCCCAGATAGGTTGGGGGATCGGGTTTGTAGGATCGGGTAAATTCGGCCCCAAGGATAGCATCCCAGGGCAGCCCGCCAAACCGCGCCAGGTTGACCATCAGGGCGATATTGCCGTTGGACAGCGTCGCTAGAACATGGCTGCGTTTCAGCCGTGTCAGGCCGGGCACAACGTCGGGCCAGGGCGCCAGCCGGTGCCAGATCTGGCTCAGATGGTCGATCTCGTCGGGTGTCAGACCGGCGATCTCGTAGCGGTCCAGCAGCACCAGCAGGTTTTCGCGATGCAGCACGTCCAGAATGACGAAATCGCGTGCGCCGCTGCGCACCGCCTGCATCGCCGGCTGATACAGCGCGCGCCAATCGAGGATGAACTGGGGCCAGTCCCGCACAACGCCGCGCGGTGCGAAAAAATCCTGCAATTCCGCGGCAACGGAGCTGCGCCAGTCCACGACCGTCCCGAAAACGTCAAAGGTCAGAGCCTTGAAGCGGTGGGGCATGGCGGCGGTCTTTCCGATCTGTGCAGGCAGATGCAGCCTGCGGCTTTGGCCCGCCGGACTCAAGAGGCGAACGCTTGTCGCATGGCGACGTCGTCCGGTGGTCAGCAGGCAAGTGCGCCGGTCAGGGCGGTGCAATTTTCGCGGTCAGGGTCGTGGTTTAAACCGATTTCAGACAACGGCATCGCCGCTGTCGTCAAAAAAGACGGTGTATTCGGGGTCGAAATGCAAGCCGGCGGTGTCACCCGGTTTCAGATGGCTTTCCCCGGACACCCGGACATTGACCTGGCCGATCTGACCGCAATCCAGCAGCACGAATGTGTCCGCACCCAGATATTCGACGACCTCGACCCGGCCATCGCATTCACCTTCGCCGGGTGCGCCCAGCAGGATGTGTTCCGGGCGAATGCCGATCTGCGTGGCTGTCGGTGCGGCGGGCGGATAGGCGCCATCGCGGCCACCGGCCAGCGCATACCTGTCCTTTTTGACGGTGCAGGGGACGATATTCATTTTCGGGCTGCCGATAAACTGGGCAACGAAAGTGTTGGCCGGATGATTGTACAACTCGCGCGGGGTGCCGATCTGAATGATGCGGCCCGCGTCCAGAACCACGATACGGTCGGCCAGCGTCATCGCCTCGACCTGATCGTGGGTCACATAGATCATCGTGGCGGCAAGCGCCTGATGCAGCTTTGTGATCTCATAGCGCATTTCGACGCGCAGGGCCGCATCGAGGTTCGACAACGGCTCGTCAAACAGGAAAGCCGTGGGATCGCGCACGATAGAGCGGCCGATGGCGACCCGCTGGCGCTGGCCGCCGGACAGATCCTTGGGACGGCGGTCCAGGTAGTCGGTCAGCTTCAGCGTCGCGGCGGCGGCGCCCACCTTGGCGTCGATTTCCGCCCGTGGCGCACCTGCGGTTTTCAGCGAAAAGCCCATGTTGTCGCGCACCGACATATGCGGATATAGCGCGTAGGACTGGAACACCATCGACAGGCCACGCTTGAACGGCGGCTGGTTGGTCACATCCTTGCCGTCGATTTCCACCGCGCCGCGAGAAATGTCCTCAAGCCCGCCGATCATGCGCAGCAGCGTGGACTTGCCACAGCCCGACGGGCCGACGAAGACCACGAATTCGCCATCCTCGATTTCAAGGTCGATGCCCTTGATGACCTGGATATCGCCGAACCATTTCTCGACCGCCTTGAGTGTGATCGCGCCCATCAGAGCTTCCTTGCGTTCGGGGACGCCCAGCCAAGCCAGATGGCTGCGGTCCAGGTAAAGGACTTGCCCCCGGCAGGGGTGCCGTCGCGGGGGTCGAAATATTCCGAAAAGCCGTGCCTGGCGATCAGATCGGCGGTGGAATTGCGCAGATCCTCGCCCTCGGGCATTGCCATTTCGTTCATTCCCAGCCCGATCAGCATGTTCATCACCCCCCAGACCGGCCCGCGCCAATACCGTTTGGGGTCGAACTTGGGGCCATGCGGATCGTAGGACGGCACGCCATAGCGGATCCCGTCCATGACACGGGCCAGGACGCCGCGCATCTCGGGCGCGTCAAGCCCCGCGTACCAGCACAGAAACGAGGCGCTGGAGATCGAGTTCGCCCATTCGCCGGACTTGACGTTGCGTGAATCAAAAGACCCCAGGTCATGGTTCCAAAGGGTCTGTGCCCCGGCCTCCAGCCGGGCGATCCATGCCGTTATCTGCGACACATCGCGCCCCAGAAGCCGGCCAAGGGCCGCCAGGTCGCGCTGGGCGCGCAACAGTGTAAAGGTCATGGTCGGATCGGCCACGCGAAAGGGCGATTCCGCCAGCATCGCCGCTTCGTCCCAGCCCAGGCGCTTGCCCATCTGCACCAGCCAGATATAGCGGTCATAGTCGTATTTCGTCGGTCGCATCGCGCTGTCGACATGGCTGGTATCGCGGCGCTGGTATTCGCCAACGCCCATCGGATCGATGCCAGCCATCGCGCCGTCCCAGTCCGGCGCATTGTCGCGCCCCGCCTCCCACGGATGGGTGATGCAGACCGCATTCCGGTCAAGGCGCCACTGCATGAACCAGCCGTGCCAGGCGGCCAGCTTGTCAAACAGCGGCGCCATGCGGCGCGCGCCTTCTTCGGGATCTCGCGCGTAGACCAGCCTGGCCATGGTCGCGGCGACCGGCGGCTGGCTGATGCCGGACGATCTGATCGGCCCGTTGCAGCCCCAGACATCGGGGCCGGGGAAATATCCGGGGTCTGTCTTGTGGAACAGGATATGCGGCACCATGCCGTTGGCCCATTGACCGGAAAGCAGCGTTTCCAGTTCAGTCCAGGCGCGGTCCACATCGAATTGGGCGAATCCGAAGGCGGCGAATGCGCTGTCCCAGTTCCACTGATAGGGGTACAGCCCTTCGGTGGGAATTGTGTAAGTGCCCTTGTCGTTGCCGCGAAGGATTGCGCGCGCGGCATCATCCAGGGTCTGTGCAGAGGTCATGGCGGATCAGCCCTTTACCGAGCCGGCAGTCAGGCCCTTTGTCATGAAGCGTTCAAGCGCAAGGAACAGCACCATGATCGGCACCGTGGCGATCACCGCCCCGGCCATCAGGTGCTGGCGCGGTATTTCAGAGGTGTTCAGCATGGCGACCCCCCGGGTCAGGGTGAATTTCGAAGGATCGTCCAGCAACATGAACGCCAGCAGGAATTCGTTCCAGGCGATCATGAAGACGTACAGCGACACCGACACCATGGCGGGCAGGGACAGGGGCAGGGTGATCTTCCAGATCACCCGCAGGCGCGACAGACCGTCCATCAGCCCGGCCTCCTCGATCTCGATCGGCAGACCGCGGAAATAGCCCTGCAGCATATACAGCGCGACCGGGATCGTCGTGACCGGGTAGATCATCACAAGGCCGGGGATCGTGTTGCGCAGACCGGCCATCGAGAACGCGATATAGATCGGCAGCGCCAGAACGATCATCGGCACCATGTAGATCAGCAGGATCGAGCGTGAAAATGCCGCCCGTCCCCGAAACCGCAGCCGTGCCACCGCATAGGCACCCGGAACCGAGAACAGCAGCGTGATCAGCACGGTCAGCACCGAGACGTAAAAGCTGGTCCAGAGATAGGAGCCAAAGCTGAAATCCCTGAACAGTTCCAGATAGCTGCGGAACAGTCCCCAGCCACGGCTGAAATCGATCGAGAAATCCAGCGGGTTCGCCAGCAGCGCCTGTTGCGATTTCAGGCTGGTCATCACCATCACATAGAACGGGATCAGCACGGCGGTGGTGAACACCACATAGCCAAACCCGGTCAGGAACCGGATGATCGCATCCTCGAAGGTGTGGCGGGTCAGGGGGCCGGGGGCAACCTCGGTCATCATGTTCAGCAGCGAGGCCGTCACCAGCCCGCCAAAGACCAGGCCGGCGGCGGCTTTCCAGAACAGGCCCGCCTCGGGTGCGATCTGGATCGGGGCCAGGGGCGTGAACGTGGCCAGCAGGCCAAGTGCCGCCAGGGCCGGGACAAGGATCTTTGGCTGTTTCCAGGTCATCGCAAGCTGACCGGCCAGAAACCCGAACGCCAGACCTCCCCAAAACCCGGGCCGAAAGCTTTCGCCGATGGCAAAGGACAGGGTGACCGATACCGTGAGCGCCACGACGAAAGCCCACAGCACGCCGATGGTGCCGGCGGTAACGACGCCTTGGCGAAGGTACTTCACAGCCCTTCCTCCTGCGACAGATAGCGAAAGAACAGAAAGCTGAACGTCAGCAGCACCGCGAAAATCACCACCGCCACCGCCGCCCCGGCGCCGATGTTCGAGATCGAGAAGGCTTGTTCATAGACATTGACAGTCAGCGTCCGGGTGCCCGCGTTGCCGCCGGTCAGCAGGAAGATGTCGTCGAATTTGTTGAACGTCCAGATGAAGCGCAACAGAAACAGAACGCTGAGAATGCCCAGCAGCATCGGCAGGCTGAGGTACCAGAATTTCTGAAACGGGCTGGCCCCGTCCATGTCGGCGGCCTCGTACATGTCATGGTCGATGGACTGCATCCGCGCCAGGATGAACAGGAAGGACAGCGGAAAATACCGCCAGATCTCGAACACCGTCACCATGACCAGCGCCTGCGGTCTCTGACCAAAGAAATTGATCGGCGCCTCGGTCATGCCCATCTGGACCAGCAGGGCATTCACCGATCCCGAAAACGGATCGAACAGCGTGATCCAGGTAAAGGCGACCGCAATCACCGGCGAGACATAGGGAAACAGGTAAAGGCCGCGCAGAATGCCTTTGCCGCGAAAGCTTTTGTTCAGCAGCATGGCGGCGAAAAGCCCGACGATCAGGGCGCCCAGGGTGCCGACCACCGTATAGAAAACGGTGGCCCAAAGCACGGCCAGAAATTCCCGGCTGTCAAAGATACGCTTGAAATTCTCGCCGGTGAAAACGGCGTTTGTCAGGATGTTGTCGGCGTCGCCGGTCACGGTCGGCGCGCTGCCTTCGGCGGCCTGTTCCGCGCTGTCCTTGTCGATGCTCAGTGTGACCGGGATGCGCAGGCGCTCGCTGAACCCGCCCTCGATATCGCCAAAGACGCAGACCAGGGCTGCCCCGTTCAGCGTGCAAGGCTCGGGCACCTGTCGCAGCGTTATCCCCGCCGGAACGGTATCCGAAAAGCCGACCGCCTGAATCGGCTTGTCCTGGGACGAGTTCCGCACCCGGTATTCGATCACGATGTCATCGCCCCTGCTGCGCAGGCTTTCGCGCACAACGGGCGTGATCGGGCGCAGATCGGCCAGCCCGACCGGTTTCACGCTGATCCAGAAGATCGCCAGCAACGGCAGCAGAATGACCAGGCTGACGATCGCGATGGTCGGCAGCAGCAGGCTCCATGCCAGCCGCGCCTCGCGTTCGGCGAGCGCCCCGCGCGTCTTGGGCGGAGTGGCAGAACTCATCAGACGATCCCCACGATTTCAGGAGGGGTCAGGTGGCGGAGAATTCCCCGCCACCGCCAGCTAAGCCACAGCGCCTATTTTACGCCCGCCAGTTCTTCGTTCATTGCGGCGACCGCCGCTGCCGCGTCGATTTCGTCATCGATATAGCGACGCACGATGCGGTTGATCGCCTGGCTGTTGATCATCTTGGACGCCAGCGACAGCTGACCTTCGGCGACGCCCCAGCGCTGCGCAACCTGCAGGCCACCGACGATTTCAGAGATCATTTCAGGGGCATAAAGTTCGGACAGCGGCGCCTTGCGGTCCACTCCGACCGGCAGCTTGGACCAGGCATCGGTAAATTTGCCCGGCGCGTCCATGGTACCGGTGCGCACCGGGAATTTGCCCTCGGCGGCGATGGACAACGTCTTGGTATAGCCTTCGTCCATCGAGAATTTCACGAAATCCTGCGCCGTTTCCGTGTCGGCATCAGAGGTGATCCCGAAATAGCGCACATCGCCCCAGGCTGCACCGGCCGGATTGGACGGGCCGGCAAAATTGGTCACGATGCCGGTTTTCGAGGCAAGCTCGCCCGACGTGGGATCGTCGTTGATGGTCGGCGGCGCGCTGTCGCGCAGGCCGGCCAACTCGTCCAGGATAAAGGGCGACCAGATGATCATCGCCGCGCCACCCGCGAAATAGATCTCGCGCGATTGCTTCCAGTAAAGTTCGCCGGGGGGCGAGGCTTTTGCGATGGCCTTGTAAAAGTCCAGTACCTCGGTCGTCGGGCCCAGCTCAAGTGGCTTGAAGCCGTCGGGGCCGACAGGCGAGACGCCGTTGGCCAGGAACACATGCTCCAGCACCTGGCTCATGAAGTTTTCATCGACCTTGGTTGCGGCGACGAAACCGAACATCTCTGGCGGATTGTGCAACGCGTCGATCGCGGCCTGGACATTGGCATAGGAATTCGGCGGCTCAAGGCCTTTTTCGGCGAAAAGATCGGCGCGATAGACGATCATCTGCGTCCAGCCGTCGACCGGCACCGAGGCAACCTCGTCCTCATAGGCCGCCATCGCCAATGCACCCGGTGCGAAGGTCCGGGTGCCCAGTTCTTCAATCACTTCGGTTGCGGCCTCTGCATCCAGTATTCCGGCCTCGGCCCAGGGCAATGCGTATTGCAGCGTGTGGTAGATCACGTCGGGCAGATCGCCGGCGGCGAACGCCGCGGTCGCGCGGGTTCCAAGATCGGACTCATCAACCGGAATCACCTCGACCTTGTTGCCGGTCGCGGCCTCGAACGCTTCGGCCATCTCGACCTGTTTGGCCATCCGGTCCGGCTGATTTTCCGTTGTCCAGAACCGGATGGTTTCGGCGCTGACGGAACCGGCCAGCAGTGCAACGGAAATGGCGCTGCCCAGCAGCAGCCGGCCCCTGGGGCGCTTGGTTTGATAGGTCATGATGTCCTCCCTTGGAAAGGTTTTACTGGGATTGAATTTTGTGGGGGAACCGCCGCTTCCTGCCTGGGCGCAAAGTCGCTTTCAGGCAATCCGCCGATTGCATCCGGGCAATGCAGTTCATCTTCGGGCGTTCCTTGGCAGCTGTCGGCCCTGGCCGAGGCGCCCCACAGCGAGGCGCCGCCGATCTCAACGATGCAAGATTCGAAAGACTATGGCAATGATAGAATTAGGGTATATATATCAATAGGTAACGCTTTCCGGATTACAGTCGCTTGCTACACCAATCTGCTGCCAGCCGGGCCGAAACGGAAATCGAACCGGCGCCCCCGTAACGAAAAGAACTGGGCTTTCCGAAAAAAACCGACGGCAGACAGTGAACACCGCCTTGACTGTCACAATCGACAGGTCGTCGCCGAGCATCTTGTCGCGGCACGCTTTCGGCGGAGCGGGTGTGATCGGAGTTACTGGAATATTGCCCGCGTGCTTGGGGAAATGAGCGAACAGGCGCCTGCATTTTTCCTCGGTCTTGATGTCCCGGAATTCTATGAATCTGTCAAAGACACTGGAAAGCTTTTCAGGTCGGGTGCCCTGCCCGCCACGAGGCGAAAGTATCTATTTTCAAAGAGATGAGGTAGATGGTGGGCGACCCTGGGTTACCACAACACCGAAGTCCGCCTTACTTTGTTGACTGGAGTGTACCGCGATTAGTGGCTGCGGTACACCTTACCAATCCAGCGCCGCCAATGCCTGGATGCCATCAGCGGCCAAGAGGCGGCGCTGAACCCCTTTTGTATAGACCTCGGATGTCCGCGCCTCGGTGTGGGACATCACCGCCATGATTTGGTGCTGGCTGGCGCCGGATTCGGCCATCAATTCTGCCACGGCTTTGCGGACACCATGTGAGGAACGCCCGGTCAGACCAGCGGCGGCGCACCACCGTTGGACCCGAACGCGAAGTGCTTCGCTGGATGCGAAGGGCTTTCCCTTTTCGTTCAGGACATAGGCGGGACCGATGATCCTGGCCGCCCGGGTCGCCTCGAATAGCGGTCGCAGCATCGGGATCGATACAGGCGCCGAGCCCTTTTTGCGTGGCTGCCATTCCAGCCAGGTCTGGCCCTGGTGTGTCACTTCCTGGTCGCGGCCGAGCCAGATCGCGTCACCGATGCGGCAGGCGGTGAAGGCCTGCAGGGTCAACCACAGATAAGCCGTGGTGCCCTTGGGGTGGGTCTTCTTGAAGGCCTTCAGGTCGGTCGGCGTCCAAGGCGTGGCGCCGCCCTTGGGGTTGCGGTTGATGGGCGCGATGCCGGCGGCCGGGTTGTGCGAGATCTCGTCGCGCTCGATTGCCCAGGCATAAACTGCGCGGATCGACTTGATCAGGTTGTCGGCGGCGCCGGGCCGGTTCGCCCAGGCGTCGCGGATAGTCACAAAGGCCGCCGTGGGCGCATCCATGTCGCAAGCGCCGTAGCGGGTACCTTCATGGTCGGTGAAGTCGCAGAGCCGCGAAAGGACGCTGCGCCGCTGCTTCAAAGTTGCGGGAGACATCTGCCCGGCGTCGACCATCTTTTCGAGGAATTCCATGTAGCGCCCGACCAGCCAGTCGAGCGATCGTTCGGCCACCGCCGATCGAGCCGGGGTCCAGACCTCGCCGGCGCGTGCGGCATGGTAGTAGTTGGCGAAATCGGCATGCTCCGGCCCGACCGGGATAGTTAATTTCCGGCGCTTGTCACCTTCGACACGGACGCGGTAGCGCTTGGAACCGTTGCGGTTCCGCTCGATCAAAAAGCCCGGAAAATCGACGCGCACCCCATTCACCTTGCTGCCCATTTCTTGGGTTTCAACACTTGCGCGGCCGGCTTGTCGGTGTCCACCGTTTTTTCCGGTGTTACGGTTTCGACGCGCACCGTGCCGTCCTTGCTGACCACGACGGCACTGGGGGTCAGGCCGGCGGCCTTGGTGGCCTCGATGGCGCGCTGGATGGCGGCTTTGGTTACAGCGGGCGCGGGCATGATGCTTCCTCATTGGTGCCACCATTGGCCAGTTCCAGCAGCACGTCAGCGTGGCAGGGCCCGTCGAAATCGCAGGGACAGACCAGGTCGCAACCGCGCAGCCGATCGTGGTCAGGCATCGCCGTTCCACCCGAGCCGGCGCAGAGCTGCGTGTCCCGTTACCTCGTCGGGCAGGCGCAATTCGATCAGCGGGCCGTGGTAGGGTGGCCCGTCATCGGCGGCGAGCCCGCAGACCCATACATGCGCGAACGGAACGCGCGCGCCATCGATCATCAGTTCACCCTCGGCACCTTGGAAATTCTCCATTAGGGCGTCGCAGATCGTACAGAGATGAGGGCGGCTGTCGTCAGGCATCTACGACCCCATCGTCCAGAACCGCGTCGACCAGGTCGCTTTCCGTGATTTCGTCCAGCAGCCACCGGGCAAGGGCGTTGACCGCGATGCCGCGTTCCGACGCCGCCGGCGCAAGGCGATCAAGGGTCTCGATCGGCACACGGACGGTGCGCACATCCTCATCCGCCGCACGGCGGGGCAGGCCTTCGCGCTTTCGCTGCGCAGAGATCCGGAGCGCGCCGATGTTCTTTTTAGGTATGCCGGTCTTGCGGGCGATCTGATGGTCGGAAAACCCGTCCTCGGTCAGCGCCATGACGGCGTCGGAGCGGCTGGGATAGCCGAGGCAGGGCTTAGCTGTCGGCATTCGCGATCTTCAGCAGCACGTCGGCATGACAGGGTTCATCCAGCGGACACCAGCAGGCGAGATCCTTGCCGCGAAGCTCCGCCTTGATAGCGGCGACCAGCTCAGCCTTTTCCGGGCGGGCAAGATAGTCACGATAGAGCTGAACCAGGTAGGCGCGGTTCGGGTTCTTGCCGGTGCCCTGATACGGGTTGCCATACCTTCCGCCCGGCCCGCGAGCGACGATCACGGCATTGGGATGGTCCTTTCGCCATGGCCGTTGGCGGGTCATCTGAACGCGCTTAGGCATTGGGCCACTCCCGGATCAGCATATCCGCCGGGATCCGCGCCTTGTGGGCCATCTGCTTCATGCCGCACCGCCGTTCAGCGCCGCGCGGCCGGCGGAGTGCCAGTTCATCAGATCGGCGTAGGGCAGGCCTTCGGAGGCGACGGCGATGCCGTGCATGACGAACTGCCGCGCGCCGTCGCGGTGGATGTGTTCCGCCTCGCGCGTGTCCAGCAGTTGCTGGTGCAGAGTGCGGGCGGCGGCGAAGGGCATCAGGGCCGGGCCGGATGACAAGCCGCTGGCGATGCGCTGCAAGGTTCGGTCAATCCGCGCGGCAGCGGCGGGGTCAATATCCGGCATCAGAATTGTCCTCTCAGGCCCGGACAATCCGGGTGGTGGGTGCCGGCGGGGCAGGGGCAGCCTGGCCAGAGCGGGCAGTGAAAAGCTGCGGGCGCGTTTGTTGTGAGTGGTGGTTTTGGGTGGCTGGAGGCGCGCCCGCGTGCCAGCCGCGTCAGGAAAGAAAAAAGCCGGGTGCCCGAGAAAGACAGAACGGGCACCCGGCCAGTACCGCCAGCCGCGCCAGGTATACAGGTCTTACGATGCGACGGCTGGACAGGGAGGAAAGTCATGCGACGTCGGCCCGGATCACCACCAGCAGGTCGTTGGCGCTGGCCTTTTCGCGGGCGTCGTCGCTGTATTGCAGGATGAATTCGCAAGCGGATCGCAGGATGGTATCGGGGTGGGCGGTGGTATCGGCCCGCACGCGGCGCGCCCATGCCAGGCTGTTTTCCGCGTATGTACCGGGTCCGGAATGGATCTCTGCCAGCGCGTAGGCCAGCAGTGTGTTTCCCTGAGCAAGCGGTCCCATCATGTTGAAATCCCTTCGTCAATTAGATTGGCGTCCGGTTGTGCTGCCATCCCGTCCGGCAGGGACGCGGTGCGCGCGCGGATGAGCGTGTCGTCCGCCGTGGTGATCCAGTTGCCGACCGCCTCGTCACGGCCCATGCCGCGATCGGTGATGCCGTAAAGGCTGATCTCGAACAGGTGGGTGGCTTCGCCGGGTTCCATCCAGCAGCCGCCACTGTCGATCACATGCTGTCGGATCTGCCATGCCGCCGCATTCAGATCGCGGTGGTGAAGCTGATCCAGAAACGGGCCGAGGCGTGGGTCGGTTGCGGTTGCCATCACGCGTAGCCTCCAAGATGTTGGGGTTTCTGGCGCAGGTTCCACAATAAGCTGCGCGCCTGCCGACGAATCGGTGTATCAACAAAGGTGCAGGCCGCGCCCAACAAAGACGCGACCTGCCACATCCCCTTGGAGACAAACCCAGAAGGAGACATGTTCATGTCTGCAAAGCTAATCGCGTTCAAAGTTGATCTGATCGCGGACACAGTACAGGCCCAGTATAGAGTTGAGGGAACCGGAACCGTCATGGCGCAGGTTCCTCTGGATACATCGGGGGATCAGACCGAGTCTCAGCTGCGGGCTGCTGGGTCAAAAGCTGTGAAAGCTGCTCTTCAAGCAGCGATAGACGCGCTTCCAGACCCGTGATTGCCGTTTCGGCCATAGCGGCTTCGCCTATGGCGATGCACACCTGAGTTTCCAGGTTGTCCAAGCGGGTTTCAGTGACTCCCGACATCACGCCGCCCCGCCGGGGCCACCCGCACGGCGGTGGGCCAGCAGTTCGTGGCAGATCGCGGGCAGGTACAGGGCCAGCAGCAGCTGATGCGGTGCGCTGATCCCGCCCTGGTCCCGCTCGGGGCTGTGCGCCGCCAGCGTGCGCAGCATCTGATTAAAACCCCAGTCAAAGGCGCTTTGGCCAAGGGCGGCGAAAGCATCCAGCCGGTAGGCCAGCAGCTCGCCGCAGAGATCAGGCAGGATCATCGCCAGCAGGATTTGTTCATCGTCAGCCAGACTGCCGCGCTGCCGCTGGGTGGTCGGGATGGCGAGCCGGTTCAGCAGCCGGTCGGGGATCATGTCACGCGGATCGGGGGCCTGTGCGGGCGGTTGCGCCGCCAGACGGTGGACGCGGGCCTGCTGGGCCGGGTTCAGGAAGGTGATGTTGGACATGGTATGCGCTCCATCGGGGTGGCGATGGAGGGAACTTATGCAAAACGCATTATACTATGTCAATGCAAAATGCATAATTCCTGTCTGGAATTTCAGTTTTAGGCGAATCGCCCTTTCAAGTTCAGGTGCTGTCAGGTCGGAAGCTGGCCCGAATTTCGCCAAGGATCGCGACTGTATCCGTTCGCATTTGAGGCGGCAATTCGCGAGTTTCGCCTGCAGAATAGACAAGGTGTGGTGAAAAATTCCGACAGATGGCGGTATGGGCTGCGCCAATTTCGGGATCAGCGACATTGATCAGTGTCAACTGGCCGTCCCTAAGCCTCGGGTTCATGTCCACTATCAGGATGTCGTCGCGCAGCAGACCAAAATCAAGCAAAGTGGCGTTCAGCTTGAAAAGTGCGGTGGACTTCGCGTTCGGCACCAATCGCGCCGCAAGGGCCTCGAACGCTAGCTTCTCGGTGCTGGATGAGGCCACGAACGGTGCCGCGACGGGTTCACTAAATCCCGGCGCATCATCAACGGTAGGACGTGGCGTCGGTGGTTTGCTACTATCCGGGCCAGAGCCTCGCCCGAACTGTATCCAGGACTCGTCGACCCGAAAGGCCCGCGCATATCGCGTGATGGCGTCTGGCTTCATTCCGCGTGTGCCATTCTCGTGCGCGCCATAGGTAGGATATTTCCAGCCAAACCGAGCTACGGCGTCCTGCGCAGAGGCAAATCCGGCGGCTTCTCGGGCATGTTTAAGGCGGTCACTGGCGTTGGTCATATCAGCGGTCTAGCTGATTTTGTTATGCAAAAGGCATTGACAACGCATAATGCATTATGCATTGACTGCCAGTTATGGATGAGATTTTCGAAATTTGGCCTTCTCTTGCGGACCTCGCGCGGGATCTTCGGCTGCCTTATCCGACGGTCGCCAGTTGGAAACAGCGTGGAGTTCCGGCAAATCGCGATCCGGATGTGATTGCCGCTGCTTTGGATCGTGGCCACGAATTGACCTATACGCAACTGCACGCTGCGCGGCAGGAAATCCGCGACAGGACGAACGCCGCATGACTGCTTTGCAGGCGATATCAGTCCAGCATTCTTCACATCTGGACCCTAAGACAGGAGCTGCCGCAGTGTCTTTCCCAAAAACTTTTCCGCACGCGGACCATTCGGCGCTGCTGGGCCGGGCTTTCAACGCGGACCAGTACCGGACGATGTTTCCGGATCAGTGGTCTGGATTTCTGAAAGCACATTTCCGGGGTGATCCGGCGCTGATTGCGGTGTTTTTCGATGTGACGCCGCGCACGGCGGAGAACTGGCTGACGGGCATCAGCCGCCCGACCGGCGATCGGGTCGCGCTGGCCGCCACCGCCGACCCGGCAGCCTTTGCCGCCCATATCGGCCCCTCGATCGCAGCCTGATGCCGCGCGGGGGCACATATTGCGTAGTGGCTGGGCGGTCAGGAAAAGTTTTTCGGAAAAGTTTTTCAGGGTATTTCGAACTCGCGCCTTTGCGAGGCGGGCGGCATCAGAGCGGCGATTTTGATCGACGCCGCGGTTCCATCAGTCTGAAACCTTTTCAGCTCGGCCGCCAGTGGAATTTCAGGAAGATAGTTTACGACAAGCCACGCCGCGGCATGGCTGGGAATAAAGCCAAGCATGAATTCACTCGGTTGATCGCGACGGATGCAGTTGGCAATCACCATGATTGCATCGGGGTCGGCGGTGTTTTCGGGGTCTCTTTCAAGTTCGATCTGGAATGTGTCGGACGCTGGGTCATAGCAGCACAGCCAATCGTCGAATTCAGAGATTTCGTCGGCATAAACAGTCGTGCCTTTGACTTTCAGCCAGCCGGAACGGTAGGGCCAGTTAACCCACTTGCCAGCTGGCCGGTTTTCCGGAATTTCAACCTTCCACCAGTCGTCATCGTCCTCTGTGGTCGGGAAATCCTCCGACTGTTTGAACCGGTCGTGCGCTTCGCGAAAATATTCGCGAGATCGAACCTGTTCTTCGGTTGGCTCAAAATGCTCCATTCGCTTGCGAACATCTTTTTCGGTCTGCACATGCATGGCGCGGGCAAGAACGAAAATGCCTATTATCAGGGCAACCGAAACAATCCAAAACATCCGTCAATCTCCCAATCTCAATCCGTGCCTAACATAGGACGGGCGGGAGCTGATGTCACCGGAGCGGCGGCATGAGCCAGAACAGATCCCATGCCGTTATGGCACAACGCCATGAGCCGCCCGACAGCCTGGATTTCTTTCCGACGCCGCCCTGGGCCACGCGGGCGCTGCTGACCCATTGTCTGGCGCCTCGGTTTCAGGATTTGCACCTGCAAGTCGTGCATGATCCAGCGTGCGGGGCAGGGGATATGGCGCGGCCACTGGCAGAGGTTTTTGGCGAGGTCATCGCCACGGACATCTTCGACTATGGCTGGCCTAATCAGGTCGGCGCTTTCGATTATCTGCTAGACTACATGCATCCGGCCTTGGCCGATGTGGACTGGGTGATCACCAACCCGCCTTTCAAGGTCGCACCTGCCTTCATTCGCATGGCCTTGCGGCGTGCCCGCATCGGCGTTGCCATGCTGGTGCGGCGGACATTTGACGAGGGCGCAGCGCGCTACAAGACCCTGTTTCGCGACACGCCGCCCGCCTTCAACATACCGTTTGCCGAGCGGGTGGTGATGCATCGCGGAATTCTGCGGGATCCCGATGTGAACTATTGGGATCCGAATGCCAACGACGGGCAGGGCGCCTGGAAGAAACCATCGACCGCCACCGCCTATGGTTGGCTGGTCTGGCTGAAAATCCCAGGCACGATCGAACAGGTCATTCGGATTCCGATCTGTCGCCGCGCCCTGACGCGGCCCGGCGACTATCCGGTCCGGTTGCGCAATGACACAGCGCCACAGCCGTTGCTGGATAAGGCAGCGGGATGACAGATCGCAGCCCCATCGTCGCGTTCGGCATGTTCGCCCTGACCGTGGCCTTGAAGGCCAAGACAGGCCAGGTGTCCATGCGCGACCAGCTGGGGTTGGCCACGCGCGCGCTAGATTGGGCGCTCGGTGATGATGCGGCGCGCCGGGCGACCTGTGCTTTCCTGGCCGGGGTGTCGGATCAGCAAGAGGCAGCGGTGGCGGCCGGGCAGGCCTATCTCGATTTTCTGGGCGACTGGATGGATGCCCTTGGAATAGAGCGCACCGAAGCTGCAACGGTGGAATCCGGCGCGATGGCGGCGCCGCCAGCACCTGAACCTCAAATCCAGGCGCGCGCCGTGACGACGGCACCCGCCGAATACGACTGGCAAAAGCGCGCCGATGCGGGGCTGGAATGACCCGCGTTGGCCCTGACATGACAGAGCTGCGCCGGTTGACGCCGGATCGCAGCGAAAAGATCGCCTCGATAGGATCGCTGGAAGAACTGAGCGGCGTTCAATGGGCGATCGCGAACCGGTTTGCAGCGCCATTGTCCGCCGAAGAACTGGGCGCCTTTGAGCGCCGCCGCGCCAAGTTGGTCCGGCAACAGGGGCGGCAGCGATGACCCGATGCGCGCCATCCGCCCCGGATCCCCGGATTGCCGAGGCCAAGATGGCCGATGTGCCTGGGCTGGTCGACCGGTTGGCATTGACCAACATGCGGCGGCGATCTGGCGAACTGGTCGGACCCTGCCCGAATTGCGGCGGCGATGACCGGTTCAACATCAAGGTTTCCACCGGACAATTCACCTGTCACCAGTGCGACTTGAGCGGTGGCGACCAGATCGCATTGGTGCGGTCGGTCGAGAAGCTGGACTTTCTAGACGCGCTGACCTGGATCTGCGGCGATGCCCCGGCCGATCCGGCTGAGATCGAGCGCAGGCGACGTAGGGCGGAAGAAAAAGCGCGGCGGCAAGATGCGATCGCGGAGCGCAAGCGGCTGGGTGCCATTGCCAGCGCCAAGGATATCTGGCGTTCTGGTGTCGACCCTGAAGGCACTGCGGTGCGCGCTTATCTGACGCGGCGCGGCATCACGCCGGATTTGCTGCCGGTGATGCCCGCCTGTCTACGGTTCCATCCCGATCTGAAATACATGGAGCATGGCAAATCCGGCTGGGTACAGATCCACAGCGGTCCGGCCATGATGGCCAAGATCGTCCAGCCCAGCGGGGCGTTTGGCGGGGTGCACCGCACCTGGCTGGATCTGGATCAGCCCAAGGGCAAGATCAAAATTGTACGCGAGGGTGAATTCGCGACCAGCAAGCCGGGCGAGGAATTCGACGCCAAGAAAAGCCTGGGATCAAAGCAGGGCGGCACGATCCGCCTGTCCGTCCCGAAGGCCGCCGACGTGATGGTCATGGGCGAGGGCATTGAAACCAGCCTGACCGCTATGGTGTCGGGCGCATTCCCGGATGCGGCGTTCTGCGTCGGCATCGATCGCGGCAACATGTCGGGCAAGGTCATCGGTCGTGGCTATTCCAACACGCCGGACATGAGCGACACGCGCGCCTTTGTGCCGCCCGAATGGGTCATGCGCCTGGTGTTCGTGAAGGACGGCGATGTCGGTGCCAAGGGCAAGATTACCCAGGCGCGGCTGGAAGCTGGTTTGAAACGCGCGATGGCGCGCCGCCCCGGCCTGTGCGGCCAGATCTGGCAGGTGCCAGAGGGGCAGGATCTGAACGACATTTTGATGGGAAATTCCGATGCCGGCGTATCGTAGTCCCGCAGAGGCGGATATTCGCGAGCCGGTCGTGACCCGGTTGCGCCAGATGCGACCGGATCACCGGATCATTCACGAAATCAACGTCTGTCAAGGTGGCAACCGGATTGATCTGCTGAGCGTCGGGAAATCCGAACTGATTGCGGTCGAAATTAAAAGCAAAAAGGACAAGCTGGACCGTGCGCCTGCGCAGATCGCCGCAATGCAGGGCGTTGCGCACCACGCTATCTGCGCCTTTCATCGCAAGTTTTTGGCCGAGAAAGAAATCGGCAACCCAAACGTCGCTGATTTTGAACGGGACGGAGCGCCGTTTTGCTATGAACTTCCGCCGGAAATACCAAGGCACAATCTTTCAAGCTGGGTCTGGCCAGAACCCGAATCCGGAGAATTCCGATTTGGATTGGGACAATGGAAGGCGTTCGATTTTACGCTGCAGCAGCCGCTGCCAGCAAACGCGATTCACATGCTGTGGCGCGATGAACTTTGGCAGATGTGTGGCCAGCTTCAGGTTTCAGCTAATTCCCGTTCAACCATGCACGACATGGTGCGCGACCTGCGTTGGCACTGTTCCGGCAAGGAATTGACCGAAGGTATTTGCAGTGCCTTACGGCGCCGCAAATGCGTCGAAGCGGACCCACCTATTCAGGAGCGGATATGAGCGACACCATCGAGCAGGTGCGGGCAACGGCGGCGGATCTGCAGGACGTGGCGCCTGATCCTTCGCTGGCTGTGGCATCGGGCCCGGCGGGCGGTGGCGACAAGCCGCCCCGCACCCCTTCTGATGACGATCCGCCGCCGCCTGACGATCCCCACGATCCCATCATGCGGGCCGCAGAACAGCCCTTGAACGATTTTGGCAATGGACAGCGCTTTGTCATTCATTTCGGCGACGATGTTCTGTTTGTGCCGCGCGTCGGCTGGTTCACCTGGTCTGGCCAAGTCTGGGAAAAGGATGACGATCAGCTGGCGGTAAGAGCGCGCGCGCAGCGCATTGCCGCCCTGATCGAACAGGAAACGCAGCATATCCGGCCAACGAAAAAGGACGTGCTGCTGATCGCCGAAGAGCGGCGCCTGCGAAAGCGCCGGCTGGATCTGGTAGAGATTCCAGAGGCGGATCGCGCCGAAAATCATCAGGAAGAGGTCGGCACCATCGCAGCGCGGCTGCGGTCGATTGAGGCCCTTTTGAAAGACCACAAAAGCCTGATCGGTCGCCGCCTGACGCACGCCAAGAACGCGGGCAACAATGGCCCGCTGGGCCACATGCTAACCGAAAGCCAGACCAGCCTGGCTGTGCCCTATGATGCGCTGGACGCCGGGCCGCTTGATGTAAACACGGCAACGGGATTGTTGCGGTTTTCCGTCCTTGATCTCAGCGACGAAGGCGCCAGCAAGCAGGCCGAAATGCAGATCCTGCCGCACGCGCGCGATCAGCGCCTTAGCAAGATGATGCCGGTCGATCACGATCCCGAAGCCAGATCGCCGATGTTTGACGAATTTCTGGCCCGAATCCATCCGGATCGCGAAATGCGCGAATTCCTGAAACGCTGGTTCGGGTTGTCGATGACCGCGCTGACCGGTGATCAGAAGATGGCATTTTTCTACGGCTCGGGTGCCAACGGCAAATCGGTTCTGGTCGATCTGATGGCGCGAATACTCGGCAACTATTCCGCCACGGCGCGGATCGAAACCCTGACCGGCAATGCCCGGCGCGGTGGCGGCGATGCGACGCCGGACCTGATCCCGCTGATGGGTGCCAGGTCTGTGCGCACGTCTGAGCCAGACGAAGGCCAGCGCCTGCAGGAAGGGCTGATCAAGGAATTGACCGGTGGTGAGCCGCTGATGGTGCGCGCGTTGCATTCCGATTTCATCGAGGTCAAACCGATCTTCAAACTGACGATGTCGGGCAACCACAAGCCCGAGATCCGGGGCACGGATGATGGCATCTGGCGCCGGGTCATGCTGGTGCCGTTTGACATCCAGATCCCCGAAACCGAACGCGATCCCGACCTTGGAAAGAAGCTCTGGATCGAGAGATCGGGCGTCCTGAATTGGCTGTGCGAGGGGCTGATGGACTATCTGGAAGGTGGGCTGGCCCCACCTGAAAACGTTATCGAAGCCACCCGCGAATTCCGCGAGGAAAGCGACCCGATCGGGGCATTCTTGACATCCTGCTTTGTGATCACCGGCGAATTCTCGGACACGATCTTGAGCAAGGAACTGGGCGACGCCTTCAACTACCACCTGATGGAACGGGGCCTGTCTGCCTGGAAGCCCACGACCTTTGCCAAGCAGATCGCGGCCAAATCCCGCCACTGGCGCCACCCTGAAACCGGGCGCCAGTTTGAAAAGGGCAAGGCCTCGATCTCGCTCTATGCCGGTTTGAAATTCACCGATGCGTTCGGTCGGCGCTTTCGCGACGCGCCACGCGACCATCAGGGGCGGCCTTTGGGCGTCGCGTCCTCGCATGCCCCGGACCCCGATAATGCCGAACAACGGGAATGAAGGGAGGGTAGGCGGTCGGTTTGGGAGGGTAGGTGTTCAAGGGGTCAGGGGGCTAAGCATCATGAATTCAATGGGTTGCGGCATCGTCAGGGAAGGTAGGGAACGTAGGGAGGGTAATTTGCGCCTACATACACGCGCGCGCGAAAGGGTCTGGGTTGTGCATCAGATAGGCCGGGTTTCTTTCAGAGACCCAGCAATCACCTTCCCTACGCTCCCTACCTTCCCACGGATGAAAGAAAGAATAATAAAAACAGTGCTTTGTATGAGTGGAAATCATGGGAGGGTAAGCATTTCTTGGTGCTCTACCTTCCCTACGTTCCCACCCGAAGAATCCAGGAATCAAGACTTAGTCATGGCGATAAAGTCGCCCACAAAATATGGTGTGAGGCAGGAAAAATGACCAGGGATACTCGACAGGAGCGGGCGACCGAACGCCTGAAAGTCGCGCGCACCGCGATGGATCGGGTCATGGACAATGGACGGGCGCCAGACGGCTGCGGGCCAGAGATCATCGCCATTGCCCCGGCGCGCGGTGTGGCGGTGGCTTTCGTGCCCAGCCGGATCGTCAATGTTGGCAGCAACGGCACCGCCGTGATCGATCGGGGCTACAAGGGCCGAAAGGCACTACAGGTGGCGGACATCTTTCATCAGATCAACGCTGCGATCACCAAGGCCGGGGCCAAAGAACCTTTCACTGATCGGCAGATTAATGCGGCGCGCGCCTATGCCGAACTAACCGAACGGCACCAGGCGAGTGGCTTGAAATGTTCAAGCGCCTTTCGCGATGACAGCGCCGGTGGCGGTTGTGGTGGACGCGACGTCCTGGAACGGATGCTGGCCATGCGGCAAAAGCTGGATCAATGCCACCGGGCGATCGGGTCGGGAATTGCCAAGGAAATACGGCGGCAGCGGCCGTCGCAGCGGGCAGGCGGCGGCGTCGTGATCAAGCAACCGATATTCGATCGCGATCTGGTCGATATGGTTTGCGTCCAAGGGAAATCGCTAAGGGGTGCGCTAGACGCCCGAGGCTGGGGGCCGGATAGGAAAAACATAAATGCGCTTTACCGCGCCCTGTGGGCGGCCCTAGAGCGCCTGACAGCCTGTTTTTGAGCGGGGGCGCAAAAAGGGGATTGACGCTTAACATGCAGATATGCAATGTCTTCGACATAATCACCAAATGCGCCCGGATCCTACAAGGTCTGGGCGTTTTGCGTTGGTACGGTACAAAATTGGGCGCGAGCAGACATCCCCCCAGGTGGCGCCCAGTCCCAGCGGCGGCGGTCAGTGGCAGCAGATCGTCGCCGCAACCCGAAATCAGGCTACCACTTGCACAGATCGTCGCTGGGCGCGTCAGCCCCGCAATCAATGAATTCGGTCTGCCCTTGCGGACCCATGACGTAACGCCAACGCCAACCTCGGGCGGCCTCGGTGAACATCTTGTTCATCGCGCTCACATAGTCCGGGGCCAACGTGACAGGGTCGGCATTTGATGGCGCTGCACCTTGGTCGAAATAATACGCGGCGGTGAAGCGACCTGGTGTGTTCATCAGGCCTTTGGCGTGGGTCTCGACCTCTTCGGTGGTTATTGGCGCCAAGGCAACGAAGACAAAGACCCGATTGGCCGGATCGGCATCCTTGAAATAGCTTGCCTGATCGAAACGGCTTTCAGTGGTTCGGATGACCGCGAACAGGATGATGAAGACAATGGCCGCTAGGGCCAGAACGGCAAGTCTGAGAATACGCATCTTGGCCTCGCACCTAAACAAACTCGCGCGATGGTGCGGCGGGACGAGGCGCAACACAAGTCAGAGTTGGATCGAATGCTGAAAATCGATGAAAACCTTGCCGATCTTGAGCGCGAGCTTTCAATCGCTGCTGAACGCCAACTGCCATTCGCCATGGCGCTCGGTTTGACGGAAACGGCAAAGAAGGCCGCAGAGGTGGAGCGTGCCGAACTGCCGCGCCGTCTTGACCAGCCGACGCCCTTCACCGAGCGGGGCATCTACATGCGCGGGGCGACCAGGACGCGGCTTGAGGCAGAGGTCGGGATCAAGGATGTTCAGGCGGGGTATCTGAAACGCCAGATCACGGGTGGCGTTCGGTTGCCAAAGGGGCGGGCAATCCCAATCCCGGTGGGTCAGCGCCGCAACAAATACGGCAACATGCCACGCGGTACGCTGCGCCGGTTGCTCGCACGCCCCGACACCTTCTCAGGAAAGGTGCGCGGGGTCGGCGGCATCTGGCAGAGAAAACGAGGGCGGCTTGGCAAGAACAAGGTCAAGCTGCTGATCGCATACGAAAGTTCGGCTCGTTATCAGCGACGCCTGCCATTCTCAAAGGCAGGTGAACGCCGTGCCGATCAGGTTTTCCCGGTAGAGTTCGCGCGGGCCATGACACGCGCGCTCGCCACGAGCCGCTAAACGGACCGGAAAGGCCCTTTGGGTCCTTCCTGGCCTCAATCGGCACGGGGGTAATTCGCGCCCCGGTGTTTTTTTTACAGGGATTTTTCGAACCGGGGTTGGTTCGGGTTCCTGTTGTTTTTGATGGAAAGGTCACATGACCAGCTATCCGTTGCCTGAAGGTGTCGAGGACGGGATCCTCAATCGTGCCCAGCTGGCGCGCGCCTTCGGTGTGTCTGAAAACACAATCACCACCTGGATTGGCAAGGAAATGCCTGTGGCGTCCAAGGGCGACAACGGACGGGCCTATGAATTCCATCTGTCCGAATGCTGGAATTGGCGTCAGTCCGAGTTGGCCGAAAAGGCCCGGACCGAGGCCGAGGGCGACCGGATCGCCGCCGTCGCGGCACAAGCGTTTTTGAACCTCGGCGACGAGGCATCCACCGAAGGTGGGATGAGCCCGGAGGATGCCAAGCGATGGGCCGAGGCCGAGATCAAACGTGCCGATGCCGCCAAGCGGCGCGGCGACTATGTCGCAACCGGTCAGGTCAAGGATCTGATCGAGGGGCTGCTGGTCGATTTCCGGCTTGCGATGGTGACGCTGCCGGATTTTGCGGAGCGCGAACTTGGCCTCCCACCGGCTGATGTCGTCAAACTGGAGAAACGCTGCAACGCCGCATTGGAAGAGACCAAAGCGCGGATCGCGCGGGCGCGGCTGGGCGATGCGGAGATCACCGACTTGCCATCCAGACAAGAGGCGTTGCCGCTGTGATGATGGCAGACAATTCCAGGGCGGCGGCACTGACACCGCTGCCCCCATTCGTGAGCGGACGGGAAATCCTGGCCGATGCCCTGCCGCTGCTGGATCCGCCATCGGCGATCAGTGTCACTGATGCCGCCGAGCGGTTCATGCGGATCGATGTTGCCGGGGTCTGGCAGGCCTTTGACCGCAACGTCACACCCTACATGGTCGAGCCCGCCGACATGACGCAGTCGCGCCGGTTCAAGTCAGTGGTTTTTGTGGGCCCGTCGCAATCGGGTAAATCGAAAATGCTTGAAGCCGTAGCGATGCATGCCGTCACCTCTGATCCTGGTCCGGTTCAGATTATCCATATGTCCAAGACGGATGCAGATGCCTGGGTCGAGGAAAAGCTGGATCCAACGATCGAGAACTCGCCGTGCATCTTTGATCTGATCGGCAAGGGGCGCGATGACAGCACGTTTTCGCGAAAACGGTTCAGGGGGATGCGCGTGACCGTCGGCTATCCGGTCGCCCGGCAGCTGAGTTCGCGCACCCAGCGCATGGTGCTTTGCACCGATTACGATCACTTCCCGGTGCAGCTGGGCGGCAAGGACAATCCTGAGGGCACACCGTTTCGGATGGCGCGCCAGCGTATCAAGACTTTCATGAGCCGGGGCTGTGTTCTGGCTGAGAGCACCCCGGCCTGGCCGGTCACGGATCCCGGGTGGCGCCCGACCGAGGATGCGCCGCACATGATGCCGCCGGTCGCTGCCGGTGTTGTGCCGCTTTACAATCAGGGCTCGCGCGGGCGCTGGTATTGGGAGTGCCGCGATTGCGTCGGGCTTTATGAACCGCGCGTTGATCGGTTGCACTATGCCAAGGGGCTGGCGCCCGGCGCCGCTGGCGCCAGTGCTGAGATGCAATGCCCGCATTGCGGATCGCTGTTGGCCGCACGCCACAAGGCCGAGATGAACCGGGCGGCGCTAAAAGGGAATGGCGGTTGGCGGCATGAGGCCGAGGACGGATCGCTGGTCGTGATCGATGATGCGGCACTGCGCGCCACGGACATTGCCAGCTACCGGCTGGACGGTGCGGCGGCGTCCTTCGCCAGCTGGCCGGAAATCGTGACCAACCTGGAAAGCGCCAGGGTGCGTGCCGAGGCCGATGGCGATGATACCGACCTTGCGATGTGCAATTACACCGATATCGGCTGGCCTCACACGCCACGCGCGCTGACCGAAGAAGGTGAGATCACGCTGGAAGGGCTGCGTAAAAATCTTCGTGGCTGGCCAAAAAAGGAAGCTCCGGCAGGCACCTCTTTTATCACCGTTTCGGTCGATGTTCAGAAATCACGGTTCCCGGTGCAGATCATCGCCTGGGGCGAGCGACTTGAATGCACGGTGATCGACCGGTTCGACCTGATCGCGCCGCCCGCCAGTTCCCCGAATTCTGAGGGCCGCGCGATTCAGCCAGCGCTCTATGTCGAGGATTGGGACGCGCTGTTGGATCTGGGCGAAAAGGTCTGGCCGGTGACTGGCCAGAATTACGGGCTGAAGGCCGCTTTTCTGGGCGTTGACTATCAGGGCGAGGCCGGGGTTTCGGACAACGCCGCCGCGTTCTGGCGCGCGCGCCGCAAGGCCGGTGAATCGGGGCGCTGGTTTGTCACCCGAGGCGAGCCGGGCCGGAAACATGCAGCGCGTGTCTGGTATGCCGCGCCCGAGCGGGATGCCAAGGGTGGCAAGGGCCGCAACGTAAAGATCCTGTTCATCGCGGTGGATCGGGTGAAAGACAGCGTTGCAGCCGCGCTTAACCGTGGCGAGCCTGGACCGAATGCGATGCATCTTGTTGACGGCATGAGCGAAGAACATCTGGCGGAGTTCGCAGCAGAACATATCGGCGCACGCGGAACCTGGGAAAAGCGTCCAGGCCAGACCCGCAACGAGTGTTTTGACCTGTCGGTCCAAGGCCGCGCGATGGCCGAACACAAGGGCGCACACCGGATCGATCCGGCGAATCCACCTGCCTGGGCGGAACCCGGTCCCGGCAATATCTGGGCAGTCTCGCGTGAAGACGATGCGCCGGAACCGGTTGCTGCACCCGAAACTGCGGCACCGATCATGATCAATTATCTGCGGAGATAGGCCTTGGCTTTTTCTGATGCTCAAATCACCGTCCTTGAGGCGGCGATTGCCCGTGGTGTGCTTGAAGTGCAGCAGGGCACCGAACGGGTAAAATACCGCAGCCTGGCTGAAATGCGTGACACGCTTGGCCTGATGAAGGCCGAGCGCGACGGATCGGCCACCGCAGCGATCAAGACCACGATACCCCTGACATCGCGGGGGCTTTGACATGGCCAATGCTATCGATCGGCTGATCCTGGCGATAGCGCCAGAACGTGGTCTGGCGCGGATCAATGCCCGCACGCGCGCCCATGCGCTGATGAATTATGACGCGGCGACCTATGGCGCGCGCGCCCCGGTTCAGAAGGCTCCGGCAACGGACGCCGACACGGCGTCGCGGTTCCATCGCGCGCGTCTTCGTCAGGTGGCGCGCGAGCTGGTGCGCAACAGGGAATTCGCGGCGCGGGCGCAGACCGTGATTGCGGGGCATGTGGTCGGGGCAGGGATCGTGCCTTCGATCGAGGCCGAGGACCAAGCAGTCAAAGACAGCGCGACGTTGTTGGTGAACCGGCACCTTTTGAGCAAAAGCGTGGACACGTTCAGCGCACAAAGCCTGCTTGGCCTTCAGGGCGTGGTCGCAAAAACGGTGGTGATTGATGGCGAGATATTCGTGCGGCGCCGCTGGCGCACTGGTGCATATCGGGGCGACTTGCCTCTGCCGTTTCAAATCGAACTGATCGAGGCCGACCAGCTGGACACAGCACGCACCAGCTATGGTGAGAACGAAGTTGTCGACGGGATCGAGATCGGACCGACCGGCGCGCCCGTCGCTTATCACTTTCTGAAAACACACCCCGGAAAGGGCACGTCTGTATTCAGGCGGGGTTCGCGGGAAACAACCCGCGTCACCGCTGACGACGTTCTGCATATTCGGCGGCCGGATCGGCCCGGCCAGCTGCGTGGCGTCAGCTGGTTTGCACCGGTTGCGCTGAAACTTGCCGAACTGCAGGACTATCAGGAAGCGGAGATCGTCAAACAGAAAATGGCGGCTCTTTTGGCGGGGATTATTTCCGGCGGCGACGGCACTTCGGCAAAAGACGGTCCCGGTCTTGCGGAGCTTGCACCGGGTATGATGGTGCGCCTGGGGACCGATGAAGACGTAACCTTCACCAGCCCGCCAACAGTCACATCTTATGATCCCTTCATGCGCGCGGGCCTGCGCGCCATCGCGGCGGGCCTGGGCATCACCTACGAGGCTTTCACCGGTGATCTGACCGGCATCAACTACACCGGGTTTCGGGCCGGTCGGGTGGAAATGGATCGCAATGTCGAGACCTGGCAAAAGCGGATCCTGATCGAGCAGTTCTGTGACGGAGTCTCGCGCTGGTTTTCAGAAGCATGGCGTCTTGATCCGCGAAACGAGACCGTCGAAGGCTGGACGCTGATCTGGACCCCGCCGAAGAAACCGATGGTCGATCCGACCAAGGAAATTCCGGCTGCAATCAAGGAAATCGACGCCGGGCTGACATCCCGCCAGCGCAAGCAACGCGAACTCGGCCTTGATCCCGATGTCGTCGCGGCAGAGCGCGTCGAGGATGAAACACGCGCAGGCGCTCCCGTTTCAAAAACCACTCCCAAAGAGGGGAAAACCAAATGAACTTTGAACATCTTCTGCAAAACGGCGAGATCATTCTTTCCGGCGATGTGATCACCGACGCGATGGCGGAGTGGTACGAGGTCGGTGGATTCTCCGCCGGTCAGGTGCGTGCGGCCCTTGCCAGTTTTGGCGAGGATGACGTGATCATCCGGCTGAATTCACCCGGTGGCATTGCGGCCCAGGGCGAGGCGATCCGCGCCGTTCTGGCCAATCATCCGGGCCATGTGCATCTGGTGGTGGAAGGTCTGGCGGCGTCGGCAGCATCCTTGCTGATGCTGGGCGCGCCGAGCCGGGAAATGTCGACCGGATCCTTCATCATGATCCATGACCCGCGCGGCATCACGCTTGGCGACGAGATGGAACACCGCCGCAATGCCGATGTTCTGGCCACGATGGGTGACGGTTATGCCAGCGTTTACGCTGATGCGATGGGTATCACCGCGAAAGCGGCACGCGAGATCATGCGCGCGGAAACCTGGTACAGCGCCGAAGAGGCGGTCGAGGCCGGATTGGTGCAAAGCACTTCTGCCGCCGCCTCGCTTTCCTTTGAAACTCAACGGGCCGCGAAAGCAGCTTTCACCGAACGCCTGACTGCGATGCAACATCGCCTTGAGGTGCACACCCTGGCGCAGACATCACGCGCGCCGTCCCACCAGCAAGAGGAACTCGCTATCATGAGCACCCCCCAAAACACGCCGGCAGGGACCGGCACCCAGCCTGCAGCCAGTCTGGCTGTGGGTTCCGATGTTATCACCGAGGCTCAGATGAGCGCGTCGGCAAACGCGGCTGCTGAGGCCGCGGTTCAGGCTGAACGCACGCGCGCCAGCGCCATTCGTCTGGCTGCCGCGCCCTTCATGGCCTCTGGTCAGCTGAGCGAGGCCGATGTGCAGGCCGAAATCGACGCGGGCACCACGGCAGAGGCGGCGGGCGGAAAGTTCCTGGCCAAGCTGGCAGAGGCCGGTCCGGTGTCGCCAACGGCCCCCAATTCGGCGCGCATCACAAGGGATGAGATCGACACCCGCAATGCGCAGATGACGGCGGCGTTGACGGCGCGCCTTGGGCAGTCTGTTCCGGATGAGGCGGCGCGTGCGTATATGGATCATTCGCTGATCGAAATGGCTGCGGTGGCGTCGGGTCAGGCAATTCCGCTGGCGGGTGCCGGATTCTCGCGTCGCGAGGAAGTGCTGATGTCGGCGATGAACACAACGTCGGATTTCCCGGCGATCTTCACCAGCTCGATCAATGCGGTCCTAGCCGAAAGGCATGAGCTGGTGGGCCGGACCTTCGTGGCGATCTCGCGCGAATTCACCTTCAACGATTTCCGCGACCACGAGATCATCCGGGCCGATCAATTCCCGACGCTGCAGAAGGTTTCGGAAACTGGTGAAATCAAGCACGGCACGATCACCGAGGGCAAGGAGACGCTGAATCTCTTTGCCTATGCATCGGCAATGACGATTTCGCGCAAGATGATGGTCAATGACAGCCTTGGCGCGATTGCCCAGGTTGTTGAAAACGCAGCCGATATCATCCCGGAATTCGAGGAGGGCATTTTCTGGACATCGTTCCTGACCAATGGCGCGCTGGCGGATGGTACGGCGATGTGGCACGCGGATCACGGCAACCTGGCTGCCGCAGGCACCACGATCACCGTGGCCGCCGTTGGCGCGGGCCGGGCGGCATTGCGCAAGATGACGGCCAAGGACGGGCGGAATCTGATGGCCAATGCGCCCAGCATCCTGCTGGTCGGGCCCGACAAGGAAACCGAGGCCGAGCAGTTCCTGGCGGCCATCACGCCGACCAAGAAAGACGACGTGAACCCGTTCCCGCGCACCCTGCGCCCGGTGGTGAGCGAAGCGATCACCGGCAATCAGTGGTATCTGCTGGTGGATCCGGCACGTCGCACCCATTCGTTCAAGCATGGTTATCTGGAAGGTGCCCGCCAGCCGCGCGCGCGGGTCGATGAACCCTTCGGTCGTCAGGGCATGAGCTTTTCGCTTGAACATGACTTTGGCACCGGCGGCGTGAACCACCGTGGGTCCTACAAGAACCCGGGCGCATAGACCGGCTGATCTGATCGCGACGCAATAGGGCACCCTCGGGTGCCCTATTGCATTCACCCATTCAAAAAAAGGAACCCGACATGAAAACCTTCGTTCAACCCGGCGTCGTTCTGACCTTCGCCGCCCCTGCCGCCGTGACATCCGGTCAGGTGTTGTTGGTGAACGCCCTGCTTGGCGTTGTGCAGGCCAATGCCGCCAGCGGTGCCGATATGGACCTGCTGACCACCGGCGTCGTCACCTGCACCAAGAAAACCGGCGAAGCCTGGGCCATTGGCGCCAAGATCTACTGGAACGACACGAACAAGGAAATGACCACCCTCGCCACCGGCGCGGTTCTGGCTGGCGTGGCAGCTTCGGTGCAGGCATCGGGCGACACAACCGGCAACGTGCGCCTGGACGGCGCCGCGCGCTAGAATGTCGTCAGTTTTCGATGGGCTCGGCACGATTTGTGCAGAGGTTTTCGGCGCGCCCGTCACGGTCACGCCAAAGACCGGACCGGCGTTTGTCATTGCCACTGCTGTCCTGCGGGTCGAGCCCGTCGAAACAGGCGACGAACTGGGCGGACCTTCTGTCCTTGGCACATCGCCCACGCTGAAAGTCCCGGCTGATCAGATCGGCGCGCTGAGTGAAGGCGCGACCGTGACGCAGGCCGGGATCAGTTATCGCATCGTCGCCGGGGTGCCATCCGGCAACCCCGCCGATGACGGGTTCCGCATATTCATTCTTGAACAGATCTGAGAGGGTCATCATGACAAAACCTGAACTGGTCGCGCTGCAATCCCTGCCGGCGACAGCGAAGCGCAAAGCACTGGATCGTGGTGCCGTTTTTACGGCGGACAGTGAGCAGGAGGCGCGGGATCTGAAACAGGCGGGCCGCGCATCGGACGCACCGGTCAAATCCGTTTCTGCGTCCAAACCGAAGGCCTAGACGATGCACTATCGCGCCGCCTTGCGCGCGGCGGTCCGAACCGCTGCGGAGGGTGCCGGGTACACGCGGCATCCGTCCGGGCAAATGATTGATGAGACCAACGTCCCGAGCGTTGAAATCACAACCCCGCGCACCGATCACCAGGCCGTCGCTCTTGGCGAGGCTGACAACGTGGTATTCACCGAGGTGCTTGTGCGCCGTGCGATCGAGGATCCGGACACGATCGAGGATCAGCTTGATGCAGATGCGACCACGCTGGTGGCGGCAATTCTGCCCGCGCTTGAAGCGGTTTTTGACTCCAGCGACCTGATCACCACCGAAACGCTTGTCACCACCGAGGCCCCGCGCCTGGGGCTTTGCAAGCTGACATTCCGGTCAAGTGGCGAAGGCCGGACCGGCAACCCCAACCTCTAAAGGAGATCTCCAATATGGCACGCCACGACGGCAAGAACGGCAAGGTAAAACTTGGCGCGAATTTCATTGGTCATGTCACACAATTCAGCGTGACCGAAAAGGCCGCTGTCACCGATCTGACATCGGCGGACGACACCTGGGAGGCCAAGACGTCGGGCAAGAAGTCCTGGGACGGCTCGCTGACCTTTCGCCTGGACTGGGACGTTGCATCCAACCAGGAGGGTGTGCGCGCCGGTGACGAGTTGGCGCTTGAGCTTTACACCGAGGGCGATGCGTCGGGAAAAAAGTACCTCACCGGCACCA
>Ga0316207_10000828_pt1 | contig 43763 bp, 40 predicted proteins | sample 6weekpyrite_MG_FD_204943 | JGI IMG/M metagenome (GOLD analysis project Ga0316207, IMG submission 204943) | Microbial mat bacterial communities from mineral coupon in-situ incubated in ocean water Damariscotta River, Maine, United States -... | ecosystem: Environmental > Aquatic > Marine >... | reverse complement strand
TGTCGTTTCTTTTAAAAGTAAAGCGCGAACAAGTTCCCGCCTACCAGTAAAAGAAGCATTACATATATAAGTATACTTCTCATTAGAAAAGTATTCATTTATGTGAACATCATCATTAAGCGTTTTTGTTGTTAGCCTAAGCTAACGTTGTAAAAACAAGTTAATGTGAGCATCCACACAAATTGCATGATAACTAATTGTTAAAGAACTCTTTTTACTTAATTAAAAGTTAAAAGAAAGATTTAAGCTCATTCGTTAAATCTTGTTGCTCGTTGCTGTTGCCCCGAAGCAGGATGCGTATCATACGCTTCCGAGTTTTGATGTCAACGCTTTTTTAATGTTTTTCGAAAGTTTTTTATAAACCGTCGTTTTCATAAAACGAAACGTTAAGTTAACTATTTAGCTTTAAAAGCGAAGAGATAACTTATCAAAACATCCAGTTGGTTTAGGTTTTTGCCTCAACCCCTTGGAACTGGAGCGCATTGTAGAGATCTTCTTAAAAGGATCAAGCTTTATTTTGAAATATTTAATTGTTCGAGCGTATATTAGACAATACGCATAGATATCACTCGATTCAGTTCTATCAGCTGTTAAATTGAATGTTTTTTGCTCTTACTATTGCACTATGAGAAAAGGTGGGTAACATAGAATTGTAAATTTTGTTTTTACATTTCTATTCTTATACATTAATAATAAAATAATAATTAGGTATCCATTATGAAGTCTCCGAACATCTCTACAGTAATTGTAGCTGCTATTTTTGCTATTATTGCTTTTTTTGTTTTTAGTACAGTCTCAGCTACACCAGTGACTATCGCTGCCTTTGTCTTTGTTTCTGCATTTATTGCTCCATTAGTTAACTTAACTCAATCTTCTTCAGTTGCCAGTTCATCTACTGCCGCTAATGATGATATTAAAACTCTTTATGTTGGTAATTTACCTTATCGCGCAAATGAAGCAGCTGTACGAGAGTTGTTTGCCAATTATGGTAATGTGGAATCAGTCAGATTAATGAAGGACAAACATACTGGCAAACGTCGCGGTTTTGGTTTTGTTGAAATGTCTTCCACTGATTTAGACAATGCTATCGCTGCACTCAATGATAGCGAATTTCAACAACGAACCCTTAAAGTTAGGGAAGCAAAAGAACGCCCGGAAAGAGTAGAAACTAATAATTAATTCTACTGACACTTTTTCAATCTAAACCCGATATTTTCATACCATTGTTAATTCGGGTTTTTTATTGTCTGAATTTTAATATAACGATGGCTTGAGCATACACTTAATTTGATTAAATCAATTTATCGACAAAATTCTTAAATTGCGCCAACATCTTTTGGTTATTGTTGAATTCTGAATTTAGAACAGACTCTAATAATTTACTAAATTGATCATTTTTGTTTTCAGTGCTTTCACCTAAAAACTTATTGGCATTGTCTTGTAATTCTTTAAAATCACCAATAAAGTCAAGAACAGGTCTAACTATTGTGTTCAATTCTTCGTTGTCATCAACATTATAATTAGCTATTTCACTGTAGGCTTGGCTAACGTAATTTGTTTGGGTTTGTTTAAGTTCTAAATTAAATGAGCTTAATTGTTCTTCGTCATATCCTAACGCTACTGCTTTATTGAATGCTTTGTCTATATTGCCAGCAAAAAAGTCTTTTTCAATTTTACTAATATCTTTTACTAAAGACTGTATCGCTTGTAATTCTTCATCATCTAGATCACCTTGTACTGAAAATGAAAAATTCATTTCCGTATAGGATGATGTATTACTTTGGTAGTTCATTTCACTCGAATTTTGATTTGCACTATAACTAAAATTTTCGCTGGCTTGGTTTTCTTCAAGAGCGCTAAACGAAATAGTAACAATATCACCATCAGCTGTTGTTATTGATAAGTCACTACTGTTTTCCTGCGATCTATAACTTTCACTATTATATTCAATAGCGCTAGATGATATTGAGGGTGTTGTTATTACTTCACTATTATCAAGTAACTTTTGTTGTGTATCATCTAAACTCGTATTAATTAAATCCCGCGCGCTTTCTATGCCTTGTGCTAATTCATCATCGAGCACATTTATTTCACTTAATTCTTCTATAGCTTCATCAATACCATGATTCGCGCCTTGTCGTGCTTGACCAAGCATATCTTGTAATTCACTAGTACTGGCACCTCTCGATTTAGCGGCATTTAAACTAGAATTAACAAATTCCATAACATTTTTTGCTACTGCTTCAAAATCAAAAGTATTCGACATGTCATTTTCAGTTGCAGCAATATCATGATTGGTATTTATGGGAAACCTCTGCATTGAGGAAAAACTTGCCGACAGTGATTGTTGAACCATTTTCAGTGCAACAACTGATTTTTCACTGATCGATACCGTCTGTGGCTTTTTATTTTCGTGTGCTAGCGTTGAATTACCAGTAGGATTGTTTCTGTTTAATTGAGGTTGGTTTGAGTTAGCCATAGGGTTAAAACCAAATAGCTCATTAATATTGTTCATGATATTTCTCTTTTTCGGCTGCAATGCTGCTGCTATTGCCTATGTATCGGCATTATCGTTTAAAACTTAAGCATTTTTGCTTTAATGACACGCTATACTAGACAAAAGCTAAACTAACGCTAAAATTGCGCTCATTAAAGTCATCGCAGTAAATATCAACACTTAAATGACAAAATTACAGACTATAAAATAAGGTACAGATTATGTTCAGTCATATTCATCCTGATAACTATGAGCAGCAGCTATCAGACAAAAATCAAAAAATGACCGAGCTATTTTCTTGCTTTGAGCTACCTGTCGCAGAAGTATATCCATCAAAGCCATTAAATTATCGTTTACGTACAGAATTTAGAGTGTGGCATCAAGGTGATGATCTTTATTACATTATGTTTAATAGTGAAACTAAAGAAAAATTTAGAGTAGATGACTTTCCTGTTGCTAGTAAATTAATAAACCAAGCAATGAAAGCGTTACTAGCAACAATTAGAGATAAAAAAGAACTGCGCTTTAAACTTTTCCAAGTTGATTTTCTTTCTACCTTAAGTGGTGAGTTGCTTATTAGTATGCTTTATCACAAGCCTTTAGAGCCAGCATGGGAAAGTGCAGCTAAAACACTTAAAGAAGAATTATCGACTATTGCTCCTGTCGATATTATTGGCCGAGCTAAAAAACAGAAAATAATACTCGATAAAGACTTTGTCATGGAATCACTGCAAGTTGGTAATAATAAGTATATTTATCAGCAAGTAGAGAACAGCTTTACTCAACCGAATGGCAATGTGAATGAGCAAATGCTGTTATGGGCACAACAAGCAACTATTGGCGAAGGTGGCGATTTAATTGAACTTTATTGCGGAAATGGCAATTTTAGTATTGCCTTAGCACAAAACTTTGAGCGCGTACTCGGCACTGAAATTTCGAAAACATCAGTACGCTCTGCGCAAATAAATATCAAAGCTAATAACATAGATAATATCAACATTGTGCGCATGTCGAGTGAAGAATTTAGTCAAGCAATGAATGGCGAACGAAAATTTAGACGTTTAGAATATTTTGATTTAACTGCCTACAACTATGATACGGTTTTGGTTGATCCTCCTCGTGCCGGTTTAGACCTAGACAGTATTGAGTTGGTAAGTCGCTTTACTAAAATTATTTATATTTCTTGTAACCCAAATACCTTAAAAGAAAACTTAGTTGAATTAAGCAAAACTCATGCTATTGATAAGTTTGCGTTATTTGATCAATTTCCCTACACCGAACATATTGAAGCAGGCGTAGTGCTAACGCGTAAAGTGAATGTTAACACCTAGAGCGACTTAAGTTTTATAGGTTATTTATGTCGCGATTTTCGCGCTGCTTTACGTCTATCACTAAGCTCGGCGGCGCCGCGAGCAATAAAACGCAGTTGTTGAATAGTTTGTTTTGATAACTGCATCCTTTCTACTTTATCTTCCATGTCTAATGCATCAGAGCCGGCACTAAAAACAATAGTTACCGCTGCATTTGCTTGCATGTAAGCAACCTCTGAGTCTAAGTCATTTGCTTGTTGCAAATAATCACATAGCTCCATGGTGAAATAACGAATTTCACGAATAACCGCCGCTCTAAAAGCAGCAGAAGTACCCGAGCGCTCACGCAGCAATAAACGAAATACATTACCATTACTTTCAATAAGCTCCATGAAAGTTTCAACAGAGATTTGAATTACCGAACCACCTTTAGCAATACGTTGCCGAGCTTGGCGCATTAGTTGTCGTAAAGTCAAACCCGCTTCATCAACCAAAGTTAGACCTAATTCATCCATGTCGGTAAAATGTCGGTAAAACGAGGTCGGCGCAAGGCCAGCCTCTTTAGCGACTTCTCGCAAACTTAAACTAGAGAAACTACGCTCAGCACTTAACTGATTTAAAGCAGCTTCAACAAGCAAACGACGGGTTTTCTCTTTTTGTTGGGCACGAACACCACTCATGACTATAACTCTTATCAAACAATCTGCATTTATCATACTGTAATCATAGAGTAATGTCAGGTAAGCAGCGCATATTGATAAGTTAGAGAGAAAATATTTCTAATTTTCCTTGACTGGTCTGATGATCTAGCTAAACTACAATAATAGCGTACACGTGTACGCTTAAATTATTTGCTCATTTCATATTAGTTAAGCTTAGAGAAATTAAATGAAAAAACCTCCAATTATTTGGCTCAATGTTACTATTTTTGTTGTCACTTTTTTAATCGCTGCTATTGCAGTACCTTATCGTGCTTTTACAACCGGCTTTGACACTGCAGAACTACTCTTCGCTTTGGGGTGCTTTATTTTTTGCGGCATGTCCATCACTGCCGGTTATCATAGGCTATGGTCACATAGAACCTATCAAGCCCATTGGAGTTTACGTTTCATTTTCGCTTTAGGCGGTGCATTTGCGCTTCAAAACAGCATATTGCACTGGTCTTCAGATCACAGAATTCACCATAAGCATGTTGATAACAATGATGTTGATCCCTATTCTGCTAAGATGGGGTTCTGGTATTCTCATATGGGTTGGATGTGCCGAGAATATCAAGCACACCGCTATCATGATTATAAGAATGTTCGTGATTTACAAAAAGACCCGATAGTTATGTGGCAACACAAACATTATTTACTGTTAACGCTCACGATGAATTTTGGCGTACCTATTGCCTTTGGCTTATGGCACGGTGACTTACTCAACAGTTTGTTATTGGTTGGTTTTTTACGATTAGTTTTGAGTCATCACACTACTTTTTTCATCAATTCATTAGCGCACATTTGGGGTAAACAAACTTACACCGATAAAAATACCGCCAGAGATAATGGTTTTTTAGCTTTGCTAACCTTTGGTGAGGGCTACCATAATTATCATCATATTTTTGAAAATGATTATAGAAACGGCATCCGTTGGTGGCAATTTGACCCGACTAAATGGTTAATTAAAAGCTGTCAGTGGTTAGGGTTAACTAATAAGTTGCGCACTAGTCCTGAAGATAAAATAGAAAAAATGCGCTTAGCAATGACCTTAAAAAGAAGCAAAGATAAATTAATTCGATTACCGAATGCTGAACAAACCATTATGCAGTTACAGCAAGAGTATGATTTGCTAATCACCAAGCTCAATGCTTATTATCAAGTGCGTAAAACTTTGTTGTCTGCTAAACGAGAGCAAGTATTAGCGGATGTAGAAAAGTCTGAATTGATGAAGCAATATCAAGAGCTAAAAGATAAAGTCATTGAGCAGCGTAAAAGCTGGCAGCTGTTAACCGCAAAACTTGCCTAAAAATCAAGGAAATAAATCGAAGTAATAACTCAAGTTATAGTACCATTTCGCTCAAATCCTGCTAAAATTTTTCCATTGGCAGGTATTTGAGGTAATTCTTTTGAGTAAATCTAAAAAACAAAGCACAGCTAAAACATTTGATTTTGATGTCATTATTATAGGCACAGGCCCTGGCGGCGAAGGTGCATCAATGGAATTGTCAAAAAAAGACAAAAAAGTTGCCATTGTTGAGCGATACAAAGATGTTGGTGGTGGTTGTACTCATTGGGGCACAATTCCTTCAAAAGCGTTGCGCCAAAGTGTTAGTCGTCTAATAGATTATAATTCAAACCCTCTTTTTCGAGGTCACGATAAAGCTAAGCATTTAACTTTTGCTGATATTCTAAGACATTCTTCTGCCGTTATCCGTAAACAAGTACAATTACGAAGTGGCTTTTACGATCGTAATCGTGTGGAGCTTATATCTGGTGCTGCGTCTTTTATTGATGCTAACACAGTGCAAATAGTCAAAAAAGATGGCTCTGTCGAACAACTTTCTGCCGAAAAAATAGTTATTGCCACAGGCTCTCACCCTTATCGCCCTGATGATATTAATTTCAAACATCCGCGCGTTTATGACTCTGACACAATTTTATCCTTAAAACATGAACCTCGCTCTATTATTATTTATGGTGCCGGTGTTATTGGCAGTGAGTATGCGTCAATATTTCGAGGTTTAGGCGTTAAGGTTGATTTAATTAATACCCGTGATCGATTATTATCTTTTCTTGATGATGAGATATCCGATTCATTAAGTTATCACTTATGGAATAACGGTGTTGTGATCAGGCATGGCGAGCAAATAGAAAGTGTTGAAACGTCTGAGCAAGCGGTTGTTGTGCATTTAGAGTCTGGTAAAAAAATGCGTGCTGATTGTTTATTATTTGCTAATGGTCGCACTGGTAATACAGCCGATTTGAATTTAGCTAATGCCGGACTAAAAGCAGATGGTCGCGGGCAACTAAAAGTCAATGATCAGTACCAAACCACTGTTGACAATATTTATGCCGTTGGTGATGTAATAGGTTATCCAAGCTTAGCCAGTGCTGCTTATGATCAAGGTAGGCTCGCTGCTTCAGCTATGATCGACCATAAAAGCAATGCCAAATTAATTGCTGATATACCTACTGGTATATATACAATTCCTGAGATCAGTTCTGTGGGTAAAACCGAACAAGAGCTAACCGAGGCGAAAATTCCTTATGAAGTTGGTAGAGCGCAGTTTAAACATTTAGCCAGAGCACAAATTGCAAATAGCTTAGTAGGCTCGTTGAAAATTCTTTTTCATCGTGACAGCAAAGAAATATTAGGCATTCATTGCTTTGGTGAAAATGCTGCTGAAATTATTCACATTGGTCAAGCAATAATGCAGCAAACCAATGGCGGAAACACTATTGAGTATTTTGTTAACACGACGTTTAATTATCCAACTATGGCTGAAGCGTTTCGTGTAGCGGCATTAAATGGATTAAATAGGCTGTTTTAACTAATGAAAAAAACTGTATTACTATTCTTAGCCTGCATGTTAGTGAACACTGCTGCCGCTAATGACAGCTATAGTATTTATTTAGTTCGTCATGCTGAAAAACTAACTGACTCGAATAATCCTTCTTTAACCGTTTGTGGAAAACAGCGAGCAAAACAATTAGCAAGTTTATTGGCCAAAGCCAACGTTTCCTCAATTTACAGCACCAGTTATCAGCGCACAATGCAAACAGCACGACCGTTAGCGAAACAGAGTAAAATACCAGTAAAAAACTATAGCCCTAGGCATTTAGAACAACTTGCTTTGTTATTGAAACAAAAGCAAGAAAATGCTCTTGTGGTTGGTCATAGCAATACTACGCCTATGTTGGTTGAACTATTAGCGAAAGAGCAAGTAAAGCCTTTAACTGAGCAAGATTATCAATACTTATATCAGGTACAATTTGTTAACCAAAAAAGTGTTTTGACAGTTTTACAGCAACCGCTAAATTGCACTGTATCTCCTTCGGATAACTAGATAATAATTAGTAATTAGGCAAGTCACCATTGCCTAATTTTATCAACTTTATCTCACTAATGTTAAAAGGCGTTCCCCATTGCTGGATAGTCATTACATCACTTAGTATCTGTCCTTTAATACTTAAGATGGTGCCTGCAACTTGATATTTTTTTGGCAAGTTCATCGGGAGAAGTTTGGCTCCTTTATCAGAAAGTAAACCATAGAAACCACCTTCCAAAGCTAGATACTTTACGGTAACTTGTTGCCAAGAATGAGGCGTTTTTATCTGTACAGTTCCTTTTTTAACGTTCATAAGCTTCTTATTTTTTGAAGCACCTGTCGCTTTTACAGTTTCATCACTCTGCTTTGTTGATGATGAAACACAAGCAGAAACCAATAAAAGCATTAAACAGATAATTAACCTTGAAACGAATAACATACTGCTTTCCTTATTAAGTCATACACGCTCTTTGCCATCCATGGTACCGCAAAAAACTGTCCGTTCATCCTGAACATAAAAAAAGATCATGACACTGTTAATGTCATGATCTTTATTTATCATAGCGTATTGCTTAAATAATTAAAGCATATAATTGTCAGGCATAGGCAAGGCCGCAACGCCAGAATCAACTGCAGCTTGTGCTACTGCACGTGCTACTGCTGCGCAAAGACGCGAATCCATCGGTTTAGGAATAATATAGTTTTTACCAAAAGTTAGCTCTGCTTCGCCACTTGCAGCTAAAACTTCTGCCGGTACTGGCTCTTTTGCTAAAGCACGAATAGCATGAACCGCAGCAATTTTCATTTCATCATTTATAGTACGTGCACGAACATCTAATGCACCACGAAAGATAAATGGAAAACATAAAACATTGTTAACTTGGTTAGGGTAATCACTACGACCTGTTGCCATAATAACATCGTCACGAGCGGCTAATGCAAGTTCAGGTTTAATTTCAGGATCAGGATTTGAACAAGCAAAAATTATCGGGTTGTCTGCCATTAGTTTTACTTGCGCTTGGCTTAATAAATTAGGACCCGAGACACCAACGAAAACATCAGCGCCGGAGATTGCATCGTCCAATGTGCGTTTATCGGTATTGTTGGCAAATAATTTTTTATACTCATTTAAATCATCACGACGTGTATGCACAACACCTTTAGTGTCTAACATGTATATTTTTTCACGTTGAGCGCCACATTTAATTAATAATTCCATACAAGCAACCGCAGCTGCTCCTGCACCTAAACAAACAATATTAGCTTGCTTAATATCTTTGCCTTGAATATCTAATGCGTTCATCATACCGGCAGCAGTAACTATAGCAGTGCCATGTTGGTCATCATGAAATACGGGAATTTTACAGCGTTCTATTAAGGCTTTTTCAATAGCAAAACATTCAGGTGCTTTAATGTCTTCAAGATTAATACCACCAAAACTATCAGCAATGTTTGCCACTGTATTGACAAATTCTTCAACTGTTTTGTGTTTAACTTCAATGTCGAATGAATCTATGTTGGCAAACCGCTTAAATAATAGTGACTTACCTTCCATTACCGGTTTTGATGCCATTGGACCAATGTTACCTAAACCTAAAACAGCAGTACCATTACTAATAACAGCAACGGTATTACCTTTAGCAGTGTATTTATAAACATCATCGGGATTATCTGCAATTTCACGGCAAGGCTCAGCAACACCGGGACTATAAGCTAGCGATAAATCTTCACTAGTTTCAGCTGCAGTTGTTAAAGAAACACTGATTTTTCCTGGTGTTGGCAATGAGTGGTAATCAAGTGCTTGTTGACGACGATCTGACATTATTATTCCCTAGTGCATTAGTTGGCTAAATTATGAATAGCAATTTTGTGTGTGACTTTATTATTATTTTTATGATTTATAGTGTATTTCATTGCACATTAGTATTACAAGGTCATTTCACTATATAAAATCGCTACAAGCTATATTAAATATAAACTTCAGTAACTAAAAAATCATATTACTTTGCGTAATATTCACTATTAGAGCCTAGTATTATTGTAAAAATACGCTTAATTAAAGTAAAAACCAACTAAGCATCCCTGCATTCATTTAATGCTCATATGACGTCTATTCAATACAAATGTAAGCTAAGTTGTATTATTTTAATGATATTGTCAGATCATATATATCTTATATTATCAGGTGAATATACGCCCTCATTCTCTGTATAAGCTTTATCCATATGACGTAAAATAGAACACACAAGAAAATAAATAAGGAGGTACTAGAAATTATTTATTTTTCATTATGATTTAACAAAACGCCAGTGAATTCTCCCAAGCCCCATGAGCATAATAATAAATACAATATTGGAGATGACTTTATCAAAGTAAATGTAAGATTGGGTTGCCGTTTTCTGACTAGTTTATAGACTCTAAATAACAAAACGGAAGGGACTAGAAATGTTGCGAACAATCGTAATATACGTTTAATTGACCAGTTGCTGCCGCCACGATAGTTACCATAACGTTTTCCTCCAGTATATAAATGCACTAAAGCTCGTTTGAATGTAAATGGCAAATCTGTTACTACACTTGCTTCTTTAACTGGGAGGTATGTGGCTCCATGCTCAATTAACGAATCATGCACTTCATTATCGTAAAAACCATTTTTCCATACAGACTTACAGCCATTTAGTGCATCTTTATGATATGCACTGTTGACAGCAGATAAATAACTTAACCCATTTATGGGTAATGGAGGCATCATTGCAGCATATTCTGACCAATATAAAGCCCAGCTATACAGTCCTCCTGTTGCATTATTCATCACTGGTCCGCCAGCAATACAATTTTTATTCTTAAGAGCTTCCTGCATAGTTTTCGTCCAGTTATGTGTAGCTTCACAATGATCTTCAATAAGAGCAATAACTTCCCCCTTAGCTTCCTTAATACCTTTGGTACGAAGTCTAAACACAAGTGTCTCTTGAAGTGCTATTGAATCTAAATACCTTTCTTCATCATTATAAATAAACCTAACTTTAGGCTCTTGTAACTCCTTAACTTCCGTATCACTAAAAATAGTTGAAACAATTACTTCAGTATTATTAGCGATAGGTTGTAAGCTTTTAAGACATTTAGTTAAGTGTGATATCGAACTAAAGGAAGCTATTATTATTGACACTTTAGGAAGAGACACATCATTTACCTATAGTTGCTTAGGAGAGGTAAGGCGTATATCCCACTCTGGAGTAATTTGTTTGAGTAATATAGTCATAAAAGGCATTTTTTTTAGTGTACGGTATAAATAAATCAAATACTTTGTTCGAGTAGGTAGCCTAGATAGGGTTTGCTCATTTACATCGGCAAGTTCAATATTTACTTGATTAAATGCTGAGAGCGACAACTCCCTAACTTGCTGATATGAATGTAAGGAAATATTTTCAAAACTAGCATTTTGCCTTTTGCGTACATATTTAATTTGCCAAGGTTTGGGGAGAAAACCAACGCCCCATAAATGTGCATAAGGATTTTTTGCTAATGAAAAGCGATTTACCGTGTTTATTAGCACAGTACCTTTTATATTGATTACTCTATTTAATTCTTTAAGTGCCAATTCTTCATCACGTAAAAATTCAAAAGTAGAAGCCATCACCGCCATATCAAATGATTCTGTTTTAAACGGTAAATGCTCAGCGCAACAACAAACAAGAGCCGGTACTTCAAGTCCTTTATCCATGAACCTTCGCCTGCTTAAATGTAACCACCGCATGGCTATATCAATACCTATAGGTTGTTGAACATAGTTAGCGGCAACCGCTAGAAAATTTCCGGTACCACAGCCTACATCAATTAAGCGCTTTGGTATGTCTGTACTATTTTTAGTGAGTAGATCAAACAAACGTTGCCCTCTAGCTTCACCATTTAGCGCATTAGCAACAAATTTATCTCTTAATAACGGCGGCGTAACGTCACTATGACTCCAATAATAAATAAGTAAATCTTTCAGTGATAGCTGGTTTAATTTATTAAGGACTATTTTTGTTCGTTCAGTGTCTTCTGAAATATTCAAATAAGGATCAGGAAAAAGACGAAAATCGGGAATACCGTCAATAACAGGAAAGTTCAAACAACATGAAAAGCATTGATAATCAATGCTTGATGTTGACAATTCACCTTTACAAGCAGGACAAATAAATTCGAGTTTTTCGTTTGAAGGTAACAAAAACGGTTTTGCCATTTAATCTGTTTTCCATTTTTTTCGAGCACTATAAATGGCATGAGTTAACTCAATTGGTTGATATACAATACTTGGCCACATAAAAACCTCAGTGGTGCAGTGACATTTTTTGGCTTTAATATCCGCTCTTAATTGATTAGCTTGGTCGGAATCCCAAATATCGAAAAAAGATTTATCTCGTAAATTACCTAGTGGCGCGTGTGTTTCGCAAATACTCACATCACCGTTTGCATAGACAACCCCTGTCATATTGCCCGCTGAACACTTTATATATTGTCTATCTTCTTCTATCGTTTTTATTTTTGCCCATTGCAGCATAGGTTCAACACTGCCACCGTATCGCTGTTCTTCTCTAGGCTGCCAAATTTTACTAATATGCCTATACAATTGTTCATATCTCAACAGTGAAGGTCCTCCAAGCGAAGGGTTTTTCCGATCACCACGAATAATTGCAAGGTTGTGGTGGTCCATTTTTGGACATCTTTCGTACAAGTATTCCGTGAGCTGGGTTATTTCTTCCATATTAGTATCAGTGGCAGTGCTAATACAATGAATGCGCAATCTAGGATCTTCTTGTTGAATTTTGACTAGCATATCGTAGGTTTCCATGGCTCGCTGGAAAGACTTTTTATGGCCACGAAATTCATTATGAAATTCTTCAGTACCATCTAAAGATATTTCACAAACAAATAACTTAATTTGCTCTGATTCTAGTACTTGCTTGACTTGCATTTCTGTAAGACTAGTGTAAAAGCCATTAGTTGGCACATACACTTCTTTCACAGCGTTATTTTCAAGAAATAACTTCACGATATCGGCAAATTGCTTATGCATGAAAGGTTCGCCACCTGATAGATTTAAGTTTTCAAAATTACCAAGTTCAAGGGAAAGCTTTTCAAATTCATCGTAGCTTAGATCGTTACGTTGATTCAAATTTTTCCAATAAAAACAATGTTCACAACTAAGGTTGCAGATAGAATTAATGAACATAACCATAAATGGAGGTGTTCTTTTTTTAGCCTGTGTGTGTGAGCAAACAGACATTTTAACATGCCGTGCTATGCGTTTTAATGTCCCCAAGGTAATTCCTTCTATAATTTTATCAACAATGCATACATGATATTCAATTTAGCAGAATCTATTATCAAGGTATATATTTATAAATATCATACGGAGCGTTATTAAAAATTAACCTAAAATTGTTTGGGTGCTCTTTTAATAATAGGGTTATTTGCTCCTGATTATCTGGAAAAGTAACTAAATATTGGCTGTTAATCGCCTTCATATAAGCCATAAAATTTATTGAATTATCAACTCTTGGATAGGCAGAAGACTTTCTATTTGTATATAGTGATAAAACTCTAGGTTTTGGGAAAGTTATAGTATCTTCGTCTTCGGTATTCGTTTTAATAAATATAAATAAAGCTTGTGCTTGATCATCTTCTACACCTGGCTCTATTGCACCATACTGTGCATGAACAAAAGCATAAACACTTAAATAAATTAGAAATAACACCAATACGGCATGCGTAATTATATTCAATTTAATATCAATATAATTAAGTTGAAAAAGACCAAAAAGAACATAAAAAACATAAAAAGGGATTATGGGGACAATATAGCGAGTGTCTACTCCACCAAATAAAATGAGTACTAGTAAATAACCAACAAAATAAATTTCTACTATGGTTACTTTATTTATTATTGTTTTCGCAAACCCAATCAAAGCAAAAACTGTTATAAAGTAGTAAAAATAATGGTCTAGTTCATATTCTTTTATCTGCCAAAAGCTAAAAGCAGAATAATTATAAGCCATTATTTGACGGTAAATGCTTTCTAAATCAAAGTTGAAAAAGCTTAAGTGGCTTGGCGTAAGCGCTGATTTTTCTCCCAATGAATTGAGCTGAGCATTAATTTCCGGATAAAGTGGCTCAAATAACATTAATTGCCACTGAATTGCAGCTAACAAAATGAATATGCTACAAGAAACTAAAGAATTAACCCTTGGTTTTCTATAGTGCCAAAGATCATAACTCAATAAAGTTAGCGGTAAAATAATACCAATTTCACGAGTACCGTAGGCTAAATACATAAAAATGCCCACCATAAATGTTTTTTTCCAAGAAGTTTCAAAAACATTGCTTTGCATTAAATACAAACTAGTTACAGAAAAGAAAACATAAGAAAACTCTGATAATATTTTATCTTTATATGACCAAATTAACGGGTTGAAACCAATAATTAATATCAACAATAATAAGGAATATTTGTTCAAACTATGTCGATACAATTTGACTATTACCAATAATGACAACACAAAAAAGCTAATTATTAATAATTTCATTGCAGGTAAAGAGTCACCAAAAAATGAAATAACGCCTGCTAAGAATATTGGAAAAACGGGTGGGTAAGTGGGTGGTGATACAAATGAGTAGCCATTAACAATATATAAAATATCATTGTATGGTTTTCCCTCAATAATATTTTTAGCATGATGAATGTATTGACTAAAGTCCCCGCCCCAATTGTGACCGATGCGTAATGTCAGTATATAAAAAATAGCAACAACGAAAACAGCCAACCAACATATGTATTCCTTAGGTATTCGGCCAAAATAGTTTTCTATCTTATTAATTGGTTTTGCAAGTTTACTGTTATTCATTAACTTCATGTTATTAATTACTATTAAAAAAGGAGTTCATATCAGCATAACGCGTTTAAAGAACTTGCTTTCCAGCCATCTTCATTGAAAGTGATAATTATCAACCAAGCCTACAACTATATGCTTAGTATGAGAACTAAAATCCTCTATTTTTACAATTATCTTTCTAATTATTATGGAAAAATTAAATCTTTAGATAAAAATGAATCAATATTGTAGTATTCTGATGCTATTAATTAAAAATTATTACATTCAATCCTACATGCAACTGAAGCTATTTTTTTCCAAATTTTTTTTACTCGCAAGTACAAATGTTCTAGGAATGTTGGCATCATTTGGTGTTCTTTTGGTTATTTTGAGTGTATACGGCACAGAGGGATTAGGTCGAATATATTTAGTGTTTGCCGTGTTGCAGTATTGTGTTTTGTTTAGTGGCAATGGTATTGAAAATTATATTATCCGGGAAGTTTCTTCCAAGCGTCTGCTATTAAAGCCGATGATCACTAGTTTATTCGTTATTCGATTTTCCGCTGCATTTTTTATTTACCTTTTACTTCTTATCTCTATTCAGATTATCCCGAGTTTTTCTGAACAAGCGTCCCTTTTAATGATTACCGGCTTAACACTATTTGTTATGTCATTTCGCACCACTTGGGTAGCTCAGGCTCAACAGCAAAGCCATATTCTTGGCTACTTTAATTTAGGCCTTGATTTGAGCTTTTTTCTTGCTGTCTTGGTAACCACCCTAATACCGGTTTCACTTGAATCCATCATATGGCTTAAGTTAGCAACAGAAATTTTAGCTACTCTCATTTTGTTTTTGTGGACAAATAAAACCTTTGGCCCCTTACAAAAACCATTACCTTGGCATGGATTAAAAGGCCTGATGCATAAATCGTGGCATTTCACTTTTTATCCTGTTTTACGCTGTTTTGCTATAGGTTCAGATCTCATTTTATTGAGCTTTTTTGTCACTACCATAGAAGTTGGTCTATATACTGGCGCCTCAAAAATATTTTTCACCTTACTCGCTTTAGCGGCAGCATATATTGTTATTATTTATCCACGTTTATCAGAACTTTCTACAGGTAAGTTAACCCACTTAACAAAAGAATTGATGAAGTATTACAAAGTAATGATGCCACTAGCGATAATTGGCGCTTTAATTCTCATCGTTTTTTCTGAATTTATTTTAGTTTTATTATTCGGCGAAGAGTTCATTGTTGTAACAAGTTCACTACAAATGTTAGCAATAGCGTTTATCGCAAATTTTTTAGGCCGACATTATCGCCAAGTATTACTTGTGACTAGAAATCAAAAACATGATTTGAGAATTGTCTTTTTTTCTAGTGTTACTCATGTTTTAGCTAAAGTGATATTTATCCCGTTAATGGGGATCAGTGGTGCTGCTTTGGGAACTGCAATAGGAGAAATAGTAATGTTAATTGCGTATATAATAATTTATTTTCATTTATTTAAAAAAAGACATTAAATACAGTTTCTAATATAGTGAATATTCAGTCTTAATTTTAGATAACAAAGTTGTGTATAAAGGAGCTAAATGAAAGTTGCAATAATAGGTTTAGGCGCCGCTGCTAGAAAAATTCATTTGCCAGCGCTAAAAAAAACAGCCGGTTTACAAATTGTAGGGGGATATGATGTTGTTAATAATACTTCAAATTTTAGTTTCCCGGTTTTTTCTTCTGCTGAAGAATTATTAACACAATCTAAACCAGACATAGTTATTATTGCCACGCCAACATTTACGCATTTTGAATTGACATGCTTAGCACTCTCTCACAAGTGTCATGTTTTAGTCGAGAAACCATTTATGGAATCACTAGAGCAAGCAGATCAGGTTATTGCTTTATCTGAAAAAGTACAGCGATGGGTAATAGTTAATAATCAATATCGATTTATGAATATTCACCAAGCAGCTAAAAAACAGATCAATAGCGATAATTTTGGCGATTTATTATTTATTTGTGCAAACCAGACATTTTTTGTTTCAAATGAAACAGAAACTGGTTGGCGAGGACAAGATAAGCAACGTACCTGTAAAGAATTTGGTATACACGTTTTTGACCTATGTCGATATTTCTTTAATGAAAATCCCATAAAAATTTATGCTCGTATGCCCAAAGGAGATAACCCTGACGGTCCTGATTTTTTAAATTTAATTCACTTAGAATTTTCTGGTGATCGAATAGCTCAAATTACTTTAGATCGTTTGTCCAAAGGAAGTCACCGTTATTTAGACCTTAGAATTGATGGTTCCAACGCGGTTATAGAGACAAGTATCGGTGGTAAACTAGAGTTAAATGCTGGTATTAAGGCGCGTAATAAAAGACCTTTCGTAAAATTAGACCTAGCTATGGGAGGCTCTGCTATTTTACGCCAAGGTGAGAACTCCACCAAACTGGCTACTGATCCATTAGATTTATTTGTTAACGCTACTCACAAGCTATTATCAACATTTTTATCATCCCTGAAAAATGGAGATACCCCGCCTTGCAATGCTCAAGATAATCGTAATACCTTAGCATTGATGTTTGCTGCATATGATTCTAATGATCAAGGCTCAGTGGTGGACATGCACCCATATTATCAAGTAAACACCGCTTTATGAGTATTTCTATGCAAAATGATGCTCCCCAGTCAAGCATGCTTTTTTCTATTATTATAGGCATAGTAAACACTCAAGATTCAGAGCGAATTTTAGAGGTGTTAACGGCATTGGAGCAGCAAGAAGGTGGATATCCATTTGAAGTGATTTTGGCAAATCGTACTCAAAACACAATTATTACAATGATTAATAGCACACTTCAAAATGTTCGAGTGTTGCAATTCGCTAATAACACTTCATTGCCGGCATTAAGAACATATGCTTTAGATCATGCTATCGGCAAATACGTCATTGTAATTGAAGATCACACTATACCTGCACTAAATTGGTTGAAGGAGATTTACCATGCTTTTCAAATTTCGCCAATTAACACAGTCGCCGTAGGAGGCTGCGTTGAAAACGCCATGACTGATTCTACATTAGATTGGGCAACCTTTTTTTGTGAATATAGTAACTTTTTAACTCCGGTTGAAGAGGGAATTAATGTTGCCATTCCTGGAATGAATATCGCTTATAAAAGAAAAGCACTAAATACAATCAACAGAGAAAAATTATTGAACGGTTTCTGGGAGTCAACTGTTCACCAACACCTGTCAGAACAAGGCTTAAATTTTTTCACTAGTAATCAAATTGTTATTTACCATAAGAAAAAATTTACTTTTTCATTCTTCTTAAAGCAGCGTTATATCTATTCAAAATATTTTGCTGCGCAACGTGTTAAGAATCGTTCAAAAGTAGTCAGATTAATTTTTGGCTGTTTTACTTTATTACTACCTTTTTTATTGATTTACCGTGTTTTCTCAAACATACTAAGAAAAAAAAGATTAACAACCAAGTTAATTAAAGCTACACCATATTTATTGATGTTTTATAGTTCTTGGGCCTTAGGCGAGATGTCAGGCTATTTTTTTAATGCTAGCAATGCATTAGAAAAAATAGAATAGTTAATCGTAAAACTCAATCAAATATTAAAGGGTATTTCATGAAAAGAGTATTAGTCACAGGCGGTGCTGGCTTTTTAGGACGTCATTTATGCGCTAGACTGCTAAAGGATGGCAACGAGGTAATCTGCTTAGATAATTATTTCACTGGCACAAAATCTAATATAGTTGCTTTTCTGGATAATCCTTTTTTTGAAATTATTCGACATGACGTCTGTTTCCCACTCTATATTGAAGTTGATGAGATATACAACTTAGCTTGTCCTGCAAGCCCTATTCATTATCAGCATGATCCTGTGAAAACCACCAAAACTAGTGTCCATGGTGCAATAAACCTTTTAGGTTTAGCTAAGCGCGTTGGCGCCAAAATATTACAAGCTTCAACAAGTGAAGTCTACGGTGATCCAACCATGCACCCACAGCAAGAGCATTACTGGGGGAATGTAAATCCTATTGGCATTCGATCTTGTTATGATGAAGGCAAGCGCTGTGCAGAAACATTATTTTTTGATTACCATAGACAATACAACCTTAATATAAAGGTGGCTCGTATTTTTAATACTTATGGCCCTTATATGCGCCCCAATGACGGACGTGTTGTTTCTAATTTTATTTTACAAGCTTTGCATAATGAACCTATTACTCTCTATGGAGATGGTCAGCAAACTCGATCTTTCTGCTTTGTCGATGATCTTATTAATGGGTTAATCACTTTAATGAATAGCGATCAAAGTGTTACTGGTCCAATCAACCTTGGTAATCCTGAAGAGTTTACTATTTTAGCGTTAGCTGAGCAGGTAATAAATTTAACTAATTCTAATTCAGAAATTATTTTCCACCCACTACCTAGTGATGACCCTATGCAGCGTTGTCCTGACATTTCACTAGCTAAAGAACAACTTAATTGGCAACCAAAAATTAACTTAACAAATGGTTTAACGAGTACTATTGAATACTTTAAACAGCTAAATATAAAGTAAGAGGATACTATGGATAAATATAAAAAAGCGGAACGCGCCATAATTTTAGTTGCTTTTGCTAGAGTAAATGTCTTTGCCTTTGCAATTGCATTAGGCGTTGCCTCAGCCATAATTGCTTTTTTTGCAACAGTCGCCCTTATTTTGCAAGGTTTCACTTTAGCAACACCTTCAATGTTACCTGGATTTAGCATCACATATTTAGGAGCCGTTCTTGGTGCGTTATATTTTGGCTTTTTAGGGTTAATTTTAGGATTCATTCTTTCTCTATTTTGGAACCTAACACATGTAGTTTATATAACACTTATCGTTATCAGAGCCAATTGGTGGCGTATGTTAGCAGAATAGATTGGAGCACTTTATGGAACACGAGTTAATTAATCAAAACTTATTAAAATCGACAATTCGTCTGAATATGATTATTTTTGCTGTCTCCGGTTTTTTATATGGTGGCATTAGTTTGATGTTGGTGACTTTGCTGTCTACGCCTAGTCCTGATCATATTTTAAATATATTAACCCTTTTCTTACCTGGCTACAGTATTAGTGCTATGGGTGCCTTTATTGGCTTGTTTTGGGGTGGTGCAATTGGCTCATTAAGCAGCGTTATTTGTTATAAAATATACTCAAGAGATTTAGCCAATTTTGTCGTAGATTATGTTGAATCTGGACGTGAAATAGAAGACTTGGCGCATAAATATGTTTTTTTAGACGGGAAAAAACTAGGACTTATCTTCGGTTTTTTATCATCACTTTGCCTTTATATTTCAACACTTTACCTTGTGTTTAATGAACACCATCCAGGAAAGTATATATTACTAATGTCAAAATGGTTACCTCATTACGATTTAACCTTAACTGGTGCTTTTATAGGTTCGTTAGAGTTGTTTTTTATCGCTTTTCTATTTTGGTACGTAGTAGGCTTCGTTTATACAAAAGCTATTGATTTCATTGAGGGAGTTAATTAATGTCAGAGAAATACGTTATTATACTTGGAGCTGGGCCTGCAGGGCTTGCCGTTGGACACGAATTAACTGCAAATAAAGAAAAAGTGGTAGTTTTAGAAAAACAAAGTTTTGTGGGTGGCTTATGTCGAACAATCCAAAGCCAAGGATATCGTTTCGATTTAGGTGGGCATCGTTGGTTTACAAAAAATGAAAGCCTTAATGAATGGTTTCGACAACTCATGGCAGATGAAATTGTTATGGTTAATCGAATTAGCCGTATTTATTATAAGCGAAAGTATTTTTTCTATCCTATTCAAATTGGCAATATTATTAAGGAAACTGGATTTTTAACTATTATTCATGCTGGCATCACATTTGTTTGGTCAATGCTAAAACAATCTGTTGTTAAAACGCCAATTGTTAATATGGAGCAAGCATACAAAGCACAATTTGGTAGCAAATTGTATGATATGTTTTTTCGCAGATATACAGAAAAGGTGTGGGGACTTCCCTGTACAGAGCTATCATCAGATTGGGTATCGCAACGCAGTAAAGGTTTGTCTATCTGGAGCATACTTCATGAGGCCTTGATTGGTGGCAATGAGAAAAAATATACTAGTTTAATTGATGAATTCATGTACCCACGATTTGGTTATGTCCGAGTACCTGAGCGCATGGCAGAAGATATAGTTGCACGTGGTTGTGAAATAAAAACTAGTACAGCAGTAAGTAAAATTATTTACCATGGTGAAAATGATCTCGAAGTTTTTTATAAGTCGGGCGACCAAGAATTAAGTGAACGAGGCTCTGATGTAGTATCAACTATACCAATGAACTATTTAGCCAAAATTATAGAGCCCGCCTGTGATGAGTCTGTTATTGAAGCTTGTGACGCTTTATCATTCAGAGCATTAATTACTGTCAATGTAATGATTCATAAGAAGCAAGTTTCAAAAGATACTTGGTTATATGTTCAAGATGAAAATGTTATCTTTGGCCGCTTGCATGAGCCTAAAAACTGGAGTCCCGATATGGTCAAGGATGACGATCACACTTCACTCGTATTAGAGTGTTTTTGCAGTGTCGGTGATGAAATATGGAGTATGAGTGATGATGATATTGCTCAACGTTGCTTGCGAGACTTAGTTGATAAATTGAAATTTATAACTGATGAGGAATATGATGGTGCATCTGTAATTAGAACTTATCATGCATATCCCGTGTATGATTTAGATTACTTAAAAAACACGACTGTGATTAAGGAATATTTAGCTAAATTCAAAGGCTTGCATATTGTTGGCCGCGGTGGAACTCATCGTTATAATAATTCTGATCACTCAGTAGAAATGGGCTTACTTTTAGGTCAAAAAATACTAGGACAGAATGTTGATCACCTGTCAGTTAACACCGAAAATGACTATCAAGAGATTATTGGTGAGAATGATGAGTATCGACCAATCTATCAGTTTAACTCTGCAAAAGACAAAGCTGAGTCTGTTAACGAATAATAATCGAATGAGAAATAGCTTTTGCATAAACCATTAAATGTGGCAATTGTAGGTGCAGGTCTAATGGGCAAATGGCATGCCTATTACGCATTACAATTAAAAGCGAACATAGTTGCAATTATCGATGAAAATTTATCTCAAGCAGAGTTGTTGGTATCGCAATGTCTGCAAGCGAAGGCTTATGATGACTTCACTTTACTTTTACAGGACGGAGTAGCTGATGTAGTTCATATTTGTACGCCATTAGACAGCCACTTTTCTCTAGTAAAATTAGCAATTAATGCCGGATTGCATGTTATTGTTGAAAAGCCATTAGTATCAGACGTTAGGCAAACAGAAGAATTATTAAAATTAGCGAAACAAAAAGGGATTTTGCTGTTTCCTGTGCATCAATTTTCTAATCAACTGCCTGTAAAAAAACTCTTAACCAATGAGCAATTAGGTGAATTACGCCGTTTTGATTTTGTTACCTGTTCTGCAGGCGCAGAGCAAGTTCCTTTAGCACTATTAAATAACGAAGTTGCCGATATTTTGCCGCATCCTTTATCTTTATTTCAAACCTTTAAGTCAAGGATTGACCTGAGTGAAATTAATTGGCATGTTCATAACTCCTCTCCTGGAGAATGCACTGTTCATGCTATCCATGATAAAGTCTTGTTTAATATTTATATAAGCATGTCGAGCCGCCCTACCCGTTGTGAACTTCACATTTTCGGCACAAAAGCAAAAGCAACCTTGAATTTATTTCACGGTTATATGGCAGTAGAAAGTGGTTCTCCCACACGATTTCAAAAAATAGTGCAACCTTTTAAATATAGTGCGCAGCTATTTTTTAACGCGACGATAAATTTGTGTAGACGTGTGATTCAGCGGGAGAATGCATATCCTGGCTTAAGAGATTTGCTGACCGCAAGTTACGCTGACATACAAAACTCTCTAGATGTTTCAGCCGTTAATGAAAAAATATTAGAAGTGGCTCAAGCAAGAGAAAACATAATTTGCCATTTTACTTCGATACAAAATACCAAAAAAGAGCTATAAAATGAGAATTGGAATTGACGCAACTTGTTGGTGGAGCTTAAGAGGGTTTGGTCGCTTTACTCGCGAGCTAATTAAAGCCATGATTAAGCAAGCAGATGATTCCACATTAGTGCTTTTTGTAGACAGGGAGCCTGAAGATGAAATGTTACACGCTAATGTTGAAGTTGTTAGGGTTAAACAATCTAAACTAACCACTGAAGCCGCCGTTGCTGATAATAGTCGATCAATCATCGATCTTTGGTCTTTTAGACGCGCGGTTTCAAAGCAATCACTTGATGTCTTTTATTTTCCTGCTGTTTATTCTTGGTTCCCAACCCCTCTTAACTTACCTGTTATCGTAACCTTGCATGATGCAATTGCCGAACGTTTTCCTGAAATGATTTTCCCCCACTGGAAAGGGCGATTACTGTGGTCAATAAAGATGAAATTGGCACTATGGCAAGCTAATAAAGTTATGACCGTCTCTCAGTCAGCTAAATCTGAAATCATTCAATATATCGGTGTTTCATCTGAAAAAATAAATGTTATCACTGAAGCTGCCGACCCTGTATTCAAGGTAATTGATAATAAAAAGAAAATAGCACAGATTAGGTCTAAGTATTCCATTCCAACACAGGCAAAATATCTTGTTTATGTCGGTGGTTTTGCCCCACATAAAAATTTATCCGGCTTAGTCAAAGGTGTTAGTAAGGCCATTGAGCTAGGTGGAATTGATAATATTCATCTCGTTTTTGTTGGTGCTCCAGATGGTGATGGTTTTCACTCCAATTATAAAGAATTACTTAGTGTGATATCTAAAATTAGCAACCTCAAAGCTAAAGTCCATTTTACTGGCTATGTCAGCGATAATGATCTTGCTATTTTATACTCTGATGCATTAGCTTTAGCTATGCCTTCTTTTTCAGAGGGGTTTGGTTTACCGGCAATTGAAGCAATGGCTTGTCATGTTCCTGTTTTAGCAAGTAAAGCAGGATCAATTCCTGAGATTGTCGCCGATGCAGGGCTTTATTTTAATCCACAATCAACTGAAGAAATTGCTGATGTAGTTCATCGCATCGCGAGCGATGAAGATTTATTATTGCAGTTAAAAAGCAAAGCAAAAATACGCGAGCAAATGTTTTCTTGGGCAAGTGCAGCAAAATTAGCACTTGATTGTATCAAAAACAGTAAAAGTATAACTTAAATGCGTTTTTGTATGGTAACAACATTCTACCCGCCTTATCATTTTGGCGGAGATGCTTTATATGTTAAATCATTATCAGAGGCTTTAGCTGAGCTAGGTCACCATGTAGAAGTTATCCATTGTGAGGATGCCTTTAATACTGTAAACCACGCGAAAAAAACAATTACATCTCAGGTACATAACAAGGTAACAGTTCACCGCTTAAAAAGTCGGCTAGGCCTGTTATCAGCAATATTTAGCCAGCAAGCAGGTAAGCTAGGGACGAAAAAGAAAAAAATAGAAACAATTTTATCTCAAGAATTTGATGTGGTTCACTTTCATAACATATCTTTAGTCGGTGGGCCTGAAGTCCTGCACTATAGTAAAGCCCCAATTAACCTTTATACATTACATGAGCATTGGTTAGTGTGCCCTACGCATATTTTATGGAAAAATAACGAGTATGCCTGCGATAAACCCGAGTGTTTTAGTTGCGTTCTAAAGTCGGGCATTCCTCCTCAATTGTGGCGATATACTTCTTTACTACAAAAAGCATTAACTAATATTGACCTGTTTCTTTCACCAAGCAAATTTACTGCCGAACAGCATAAAAAATTAAATATCGATGATCGGATTAAAATTCTGCCTTTATTTTCTAATTTATCACCAACATCATCTAGGGTAAGTAGCATATCTCGCCCTTTATTTTTATTTGTTGGAAGAGTTACAAAATCAAAAGGTATTTTTCCACTCCTTGAAATAATGAGTTCACGCTCTGATTGTGACTTATTTGTGGTTGGGGAGGGTGATTGCTTAGCTGAGCTTAAAGTAAAATTTAGTTCCTGCACTCATATTTCTTTTCTTGGCCATATTGAGCAGAAAGAACTTATTGAATTATACCAGAACTGTACTGCGTTAATATTGCCATCACTTGCACCTGAAACTTTTGGTTTAACAATAGTAGAAGCTTTTTCATGCGGGACTCCTGCTATCGTAAAAAACGCAGGGGGTTGTAGTGAAATTGTAAAAAATTCTGGTGCTGGCTTTGTCTATGAAAATAATGATGAATTATTAATCGCTATTGAACAGGTAATAAACCCAAAAATACGAGAGCAATTATCGATTAAAGCCAGAAAAACCTATGAGAAAGAATATACATTAGCTAGCCACCTTAAAAATTACTTAGCGATAATAGAAAAAATCCAACAAGAAAAAGAGGTCTTAAAATGAGGGCTATCATAACTTTTCATAGTATAGATGATTCTAATTCAGTACTCTCTTTTTCTTCTGCTGCGTTGCATTCACTTATTAAGGGCCTGATTGCTGCAAATATCCCAATAGTCAGTATTTCTACCTTATTAGAGAATAGCCATAAGAGCGGTGTCAGCTTTACATTTGATGATGGCATCGAAAATATTTACACACATGTTTTACCGTTAATGTTGCGTTATCAGTTCCCTGCTCATTTGTTTTTAACGACATCAAGTGTTGGTAAACAAAATAATTGGGTTACACAACCAAAAGGTTCGCCTTGTTTTCAAATGCTTACTTGGGATCAAATTAATGAATTAGCACAAGCAGGTATGCATATTGAAGCCCACACAGATACCCATCCCTGGCTCACACAGTTGAAAAGTGAAGCTATCCTTGAGGAATGTCGAATAGCAAATAATAAAATAGAGCAAAATATTGGTTTAACACCAAGGTTTTTTGCTTATCCTTATGGTGACTTCGATAGTCGGGTAAGCAGTGTAGTTGATTCAATTTATGCTGCTAGCTTCACTACCGAATTAGCCTATTTATCTCCTAAAAGCCCCCTTAATCAATTACCAAGATTAGATAGTTTCTACCTAAAATCAGCATTTACTCATAAGCATTTAGACACATTAATATGTCGTTATTATTTACAAACAAGACAAAAACTAAGACAAGTCAAAAGGTTAACAAAATGCCTTTTCAATTAAGTGTAATCATCGCCGTTCATCATGCTGAGAAAAACATCGCTGAGATAATATCTGCTTTACAACCAAGTAATTACTCACAAGTCCAATTTATTTTCTGTTGTTTAAATAATAGTAAAGCAGCACAATATTTTAATTTAACTTCAGAGAATATATTTTGGATAAAATGTGATGAAAACGCATTAACGCCACATATGTGGCGAGATGGAATTGAACAAAGTCAAAGCAATAACGTTGCATTTACTACCGCACATTGTATTCCTTCGATTGACTGGGTAGAAACAGCATTATCAATGGATATGGAAAAGTATGTTGCTGTTGGTGGTAGTATTCAACAGTCAAAAGCTGCCCGTTTACAGGATTGGGCTATTTATATACAGCGATATATAAACTATATGCCTAATCGTAAAAGGGGAACTGTCATCGATGTTGCTGCAGACAATGCGATTTATCGAAAAAAAGATATATTACAAGAGCCTAAATTATTAAAGCATGGCTTTTGGGAACCCTCATTTCACCGTAAATTCATTTCTGCTGATAAAAGCATATTATTTGAACCATCATTATCAATGGTTCATAAAAACCAATACAGTAAACGAGAATTTTTTAAACAACGATTTGCTCACGGGATAGCATTCGGGCGAGAACGCGCACAGCGCTTTAGCGTATTTAAACGTGCATTGATGTTGCTTTTGGGAGCAAGCATACCACTAATTTTCCTTCGAAAACTTTATCACGCAACCAGATCTCAAGAAATATTAAGATCAAAATATATGAGTAGTTTTGCCTTCTTATGTTATTTTATTTTAGGGTGGTCTTTGGGGGAGATATTAGGCTACATACTTGGTGACAATACAAAAAAGGAAAAAGCCAATGACTGATAAGTCGGTTACAAATACTGATGTACTTAAAATTAGTGTGATAATGCCTGTCTATAATGGTGTTACTTTTATAAAACAGAGCTTGCCTCCTTTAATTGCAATGTTAAACAGACAAGAAGTTTGTGAGGTTATTGTTGTCGATGATTCTTCAGAAGATGAAACCATAGCTATTGCAGAGAAGCTAGGTGCTAAAGTTATACCTTCTGGTGGCAGGTTAGGCCCTGGAGGTGCAAGAAATAAAGCAGCTGAGCTCGCTTTAGGTGAGTTATTATGGTTTGTTGATGCTGATGTTATAGTGCACGAAAACGCGGCAAAAAAAATTATACCTAATTTTAATGATGAATCTGTTGTTGCTATTTTTGGTACTTATGACGACAACCCCACCGCTAAAAACTTCCTTTCACAATATAAAAATTTAGTTCACCATTTTTATCATTTGAATGCAAAAAAAGAGGCGTCCACGTTCTGGTCGGGCTGTGGAGTGATCAGAAAAGAAAGTTTTATCGCTCAAAATGGCTTTGATGTAGCAACATATTCTCGGCCATCAATCGAAGATATTGAATTAGGTTACCGTCTGATATCTGCGGGTGGAAAAATAATTCTGGTTAAAGATTTTTTAAGTACTCATTTAAAAGAATGGCGATTTTTAAATTTACTTCACACAGAAGTTTTTTGTCGAGCAATACCATGGTCAAGACTGATGCTGAGCAAAACAGGGTTAATTAATGATCTTAATGTCGGTATTGGCGAACGTATTAGTGCCGTTATTGCCGGACTATTTTTTCTTAGTGTGTTGACTACAGTAATAACCGGGCTTAGCTCTTCATTAGTTGCTATCTCTTTTATCCTAGCGTATTTTTCTAATCGCAAATTGTACAACTTGTTTTATCGTAGAAAAGGGCTGATATTTATGGTTGGCGGAATCTTATATCACCAACTTTATTATCTTTATAGTTCAGCTGCTTTTGTTTATTGTTATCTTGAAAGAAAATTAGTACTCCGTAATCAAAAATAGCCTAAATTCATTTGTCTACTGCTATCTAGCTAGTGAAATTAAATTACATCTGAATATAAGCAAATTACATCTGCTGACATATACAAAATTCTTATCATAGAGCCTGAGTAGAAAATATTTTGAGAAGCATGACCTATTAATGGAGTGAGAATAATATGAATGTAACACTATACGGTATTGGTTATGTTGGCTTAGTGCAAGCAGCAATACTAGCTGACGCAGGTCACGATGTTTGTTGTGTTGATACCGATTCAGAAAAAATTGAAAACCTTAAAAATGGCATTATTCCCATTTATGAGCCTGGCCTCACGTCAATTGTTACTGATAATTATGCTTCTGGTCGCTTACATTTTACTACCGATGAAGAATTTGGCGTTAATTTTGGTGAGCTACAATTTATTACTGTTGGTACACCTCAAGATAAAAATGGTGCAGCAGATCTTAAATATATATTCAAAGTAGCTGAAACTATAGCAACTTATATGAAGTCTTCAAAAATCATCATACACAAATCGACTGTACCTGTAGGTACTGCAGAGGTGGTTAAGCAGAAAGTAGCATCTATCATTAATAAACGAGGTCAAAAACAATTGAATTTCTCAGTAGTGTCAAATCCTGAGTTTTTAAAAGAAGGCTCTGCTGTTGATGATTGCAAACGCCCAGATCGCATTATTATTGGCACAGACTCAAATTATGCTGAAGAACTATTAAGGGAGCTCTATGCCCCTTTTAACCGTAATCATGAAAAAATCATAGTAATGGATATCAAAAGTGCTGAATTGACTAAGTATGCTGCTAACTGCATGCTTGCAGCAAAAATCAGTTTCATGAACGAAATGGCCAATATTGCAGAGTTAGTAGGGGCTAATATTGAAAGTGTTCGTCATGGAATTGGGTCAGATCCACGTATAGGCTATGAATTTATTTATCCAGGTTGCGGTTATGGTGGCTCATGTTTTCCCAAAGATGTGCGAGCCTTGATAAAGACATCAGATGATAAGGGTTATGAATCTAAAATACTGAAGGCGGTAGAATCAGTCAATTCCACCCAAAAAAATAAATTGTTTGAATTTATTGCTGCACACTTTGGTTTGTCTTCCAATCTAGCCGCTTTAAAAGGAAAAACTTTTGCGTTATGGGGATTATCATTCAAGCCGAACACAGATGATATGCGTGAAGCGCCAAGTCGTACCTTGATGGAAGCTTTGTGGAAAGCGGGTGCTATTGTTCAAGCTTACGATCCCCAAGCTATGAAAGAAACAAATCGAATTTATGGCTCTAGGCACGATCTACGCTTAATGGAAACTAAAGAGGCTGCATTAAAAAATGCTAATGCCTTGATCATCTGTACTGAATGGCAAAACTTTAAAGCACCTGATTTTGAGTTAATTAAAACTGAACTAAGTGAAGCCGTTCTGTTTGATGGTCGAAACCTATTTGAACCCACTAGGTTACTTAAGAAAAAAATTAAATACTACTCAATTGGTAGGTAAATGATCATTTTAAGTTTTTCCTTTTCTCTAGGTAAATCTAGATAATTACCATAGTCTTTGAATTACCGAATATATTTGAATCTGAACTCATTAAATGAAACTTTTAAAAAGCAAAAAACCAACTCGAAAGTTGGTTTTTAAAAGTAAATAAGAAACTTTATTATTAAGCGAAAGGATTCACTTTAATAATAGTTTCATTACGATCTGGCCCGGTTGAAATTATATCAACGGGTACACCTGTTACTTCTTCAATGCGTTTAATGTAAGCAATAGCATTGGCTGGTAAGGCATCTACAGATGTAGCACCTACAGTACTTTCAGACCAACCTGGCATGGCTTCGTATACTGGTGTTATTTTTTCGTAACCTTCAGCAGCCGTAGGTGGCACGGTAATAATTTCGCCTGATTCGGTTTTATAACCAGTGCAAATTTTCAGGGTTTCTAAGCCATCAAGCACATCTAGCTTAGTTAAACAAAAACCAGTTACACTATTTACTTGAATAGCACGGTGCATGGCAACTGCATCAAACCAACCACAACGACGTTCTCGGCCTGTAGTAGCACCAAATTCATGACCAACTGTACCTAAATGGTTACCAACTTCATCATCTAATTCTGTCGGGAATGGACCAGAGCCAACACGGGTTGTATAAGCTTTAGTGATACCCAAAATATAATCTAGATGGCAAGGACCAACACCACAACCTGTAGCAACACCACCTGCAGTAGTGTTAGAAGATGTTACATAAGGATAAGTACCGTGATCAATATCAAGCAAGGTACCTTGTGCGCCTTCAAACATGATAGAATCACCACCTTTGCGCGCTTGGTCTAGAATTTCTGAAATATCTGCAGTCATGTTTTTAATGATGTCTGCTACGGCTAAAGCGTCCGCAAGCACTGCTTCGTAACTTACTGGCTCAACTTTATAATAGTTAACCAATGAGAAGTTATGATACTCAACAATTTCTTTTAATTTTGCTGCAAAAGATTCAGCACAAAAAAGATCGCCAACACGTAAACCACGACGAGCAACTTTATCTTCATAGGCTGGACCAATACCACGACCCGTAGTACCAATGGCTTTTGCACCACGAGCAATTTCGCGGGCAGCATCTAAAGCATTGTGATAAGGAAGAATTAATGGACATGCATCACTAATAAGTAAGCGTTCACGTACTGGAACACCCTTAGCCTCTAGCATTTCTATCTCTGTCATTAAGGCTTTAGGGCATAATACTACGCCGTTACCAATCAAACATTTGACATTGTCACGTAAAACACCAGAAGGAATTAGATGAAGTACGGTTTTTTCACCGTCAATCACTAATGTATGGCCTGCATTGTGTCCGCCTTGATAGCGCACGACATATTTTGCTTTATCGGTTAGTAAGTCAACGATCTTACCTTTACCTTCGTCACCCCATTGGGTACCGAGAACAACTACGTTTTTGCCCATTTTTACTATTTCGTAAGAAAATTAGGCGGGGATTCTAACAAAGATCAAATTACAGTCCAAGGAAAAAGAATAGCTTTTTTTAGCTGTTATAAAAATAACCTTTGATGTTAATAGGTTATCTTTATTCTTTTTTAGTCGATATTTCATTCTATTGTGATAAATAAACAATAATTACCCCAATAGCCAAAATAACCACACCAATATTACGAATATCTTTGATGGGTTGCTCTGCTATCTTCAATAAATAGTTTCGCCATTTGTTAGGAAATAAAGCAGGCCCCACACCTTCGATTATCAGCACTAGCCCAAAAGCTGTTAACATTATTTCTGTCATTATAACTCTCGTACCACAATAATTATTTTGAATCACAAAGTTGTAATAATGATTAATTACCTACTTTTCACTTATGAAAAAGCCAGCGACAAAGCTGGCTTTTAATTTAACAGTAAAGAGTCACTTTATTTTTTAGCTTTAGTGCCATCTTTTAAATAGTTAAAAAAGTCACTGTCTGGTTTAACAACCATAATATCACTTTTACTATTAAAGCTATTTTCATAGGCGTTTAAGCTACGGTAAAAACGATAAAACTCTGCGTCTTTAGTGTATGAATCAGCATAAATCTTCGCTGCCTCTGCATCACCCTCACCACGTAGTGTAAAAGCATTTTTTTGTGCTTCAGCCAACATCACCGTAACTTTAGCATCAATAGTAGCACGCATAATTTCAGCTTGCTCTTGACCTTGAGCTCGATGCTCTTTGGCAACCGCAGTACGCTCAGCGCGCATACGTTCGTATATAGAGCTACTAACCTCAGTGGGTAAATTAATGGCTTTAATTCGCACATCAACAACTTCAATACCAAGATCTACACGACTACTTGCTGCGCTTTCTAGTGCTTTTTGCATAATAGCACCGCGCTCGCCAGAAACAATCTCTTTAATAGTTCTATTACCAAATTCAGTACGTAGACCATTATTTATCTTTTGTTTAAGCAAAGCACGTGCATTTTCAATAGAGCCTGATGTCCTTAGGTAATAAGTTGAAAAGTCAACAATGCGCCATTTAGCAAAAGAATCAACAATTAGATCTTTTTTCTCGGATGTTACAAAACGATCGGGTGCTTCATCAAGGGTTTGAATACGGGCATCTAATTTACGGACTGATTCTATAAAAGGCATTTTAAAATGTAAGCCAGGTTCAAATACCATCATTTCATCTGTGGCAGCATCACGCTTAATTTTAGAAAATTGAAATACAATGCCTCGTTGCCCTTCATAAATAACAAAGACTGAGGAAACAACCAAAATAAATAATAAGGTTAAAATAGCAATGGAAAAATTTTTCATCTGTTAGTTTCTCCCACTGTTAAATCTATCGTTTCGCCCTGAGTTTGATGGCGAAGTATTAACACTTGATTGTGTTTGTGGTTGTGAGTACGACTGCGGTGCAACACGTTGTGTTGTTGATTGCTGTTGCATTATTTTATCAAGAGGTAAATACATCATGTTATTACCGCCATCAACATCAACCATCACCTTGCTAGTATTACTGTATACTTTTTCCATCGTTGCTATATATAAACGTTGTCGAGTGACTTCTGGTGCCGCTTGATATTCAGGTAGAATTTTTTCAAAGCGGGCAATCTCACCCCTAGCATCAAGAACTGTACGTTCTTTATAAGCTAAAGCTTCTTGCTCAATACGTTTAACTCGACCACGGGCACGAGGCTCAATACCCCGAGCATAAGCTTCTGCTTCACGTAAAAAACGCACTTGATCTTCTTGTGCTGAAATAGCATCATCGAAGGCATCTTTTACTTCATTCGGTGGACGCGCATCTTTAAAGTTCACATCAACAATCATCAGACCTAAATTATAAGGTTCAATGATTTTTTCTAATTCTTGCCAAACAGATTGACGAATTTGTTCACGTCCGCTAGTTAATATGTCATCCATTTTTGCATGACCAACAACATAACGAAGTGCACTATCAAGAGATTGGTTTAAACTATCCACGGCATTAGTAACACTAAAAACAAAGTTACGTGCATCAACAACACGATACTGTATTTGCATTTCTACGCGCACTACATTTTCATCTTGCGTTAACATAAAACCAGAAGCTTGCATCTCACGAGTACTTTGCATATCAATTGGAATAATGCGATCGATAAAGGTCCACTGCCAGTTAATACCTGGGTCAACCGTGCCAGAGTACTGTCCAAAGCGTAATACTAAGCCTTTTTCAGCTTCTTTAATGGTATAAAAACCGCTAAAAGCATAAACAACGATGGCAATAATAAGCACTAAACTTATACCAATGCTAGAAAAGTTTTTGCCTGAAGGCGTAGCCCCCCCTGAAGATTTACCACCATTACCGCCGAAGATGCCGCTAACTTTTTTACCTAAATCATTAAGTAGTTCATCTAAATCTGGTGGACCTTGGTTTTTGCCACCTTTGTTTTTCCAGGGGTCTTTATCATTATTCCCCGGTTCATTCCAAGCCATGTTGTTCTCCGCTAGGTTAGTAAATATTTAATTCGTGATTACTGATTCTGTTATATCAATTAAACAAGTTTATGACAAAACCATCTGTTTTATAAGACTCTACACACTATTTTTAAATGATTAACACATTAATTTACAATAAATTTATCGATTGGCTCAGCTTCTTGCTTTACCAACTTATCCCATTCTCGCTTTGGCATTTTTATTTTAAGATAACAAAGACCTTGTTCATCATAATGTTCGTCTTTAATACACTGTAATTTATATAAAATACCACGAAGTTTGCCTTCACTCGGCGGTATTGCCAACTGATATTCAACAATTTGATTACCCAAACGCTCAGTGAGTGCAGTAAAAAACAAATCAATACCAATGTTTGCCTGAGCAGACAACCAAACTCTTATCGGGCGACCTTGGTCATCGCGATCTATTCTTGGCTCTATATCATCTAAGTTATCAATTTTATTGCAAATAACAAGTTGTGCTACGTCATCAGCTTCAATTTCAGCAAGTACATACTCTACTTGTTCAATATTTTCACTGCGTCTATCATCTGAAATATCAACCACATGAAGCAGTAATTCAGCTTCACGAGTTTCTGTTAATGTTGCTTTAAATGCCGCAACTAAATCGTGTGGTAAATGGCGAATAAACCCAACCGTATCGGCAAGAATAACACCACCCACACCTTCAAGTTCAATGCGTCTTAACGTTGGATCTAACGTTGCAAACAGCTGATCTGCGGCATAAACTGTCGATTGAGTTAACAGGTTAAATAAGGTCGATTTTCCCGCATTAGTATAACCAACTAATGATAGCGTTGGCAGCTCTGCACGGGTTCGAGCACGTCGACCTTGTTGTCGCTGTTTTTCAACTTTTTCTAAACGCTTGCGAATATTAATCATGCGCTCGCGTAATAATCGTCTGTCTGTTTCTAGCTGTGTTTCACCTGGGCCTCTAAGACCAATGCCACCTTTTTGTCGTTCAAGGTGAGTCCAACCGCGAATTAATCGACTACTTATATGGCGTAACTGTGCTAGCTCTACTTGCAATTTACCTTCATGAGTACGAGCACGCTGGGCAAAAATATCAAGAATAAGTGTGGTTCTATCTACCACACGGCATTGACACAAGGCTTCAATGTTTTTTTCTTGAGAAGGAGACAAGCTATGATTAAACAGCACCACGTTAGCATCGAACATTTGTACCGCATCGGCTATTTCTTCAGCTTTACCTGAGCCTACAAAAAACTTGGGATGTGGCGTACTACGTTTACCAGAAACTACCGTTAATGCATTGACTCCAGCCGAAGAAACCAACATTTTAAATTCGGTTAAATCTTCTCGAGTGCTTTCATCAGGAAAATCTAAGTGAACAAGCACAGCCTGTTCACCTGCTTGATAACGATCAAACAACTGCGTTAAACCTTGTAAATAATGACTGTTTAGAGAGGCAGAGCCAATTTAAATTAGTCTACTCTTCTGAGTCAGATTGATTAGCCATAGGTGCTGTATTTACTGCGCGTGCAGGTACTACAGTTGAAATGGCATGTTTGTAAACCATTTGGCTAACAGTATTTTTTAGTAAAATAACAAATTGATCAAACGATTCAACTTGCCCTTGTAATTTAATACCGTTGACTAAATAAATTGCAACTGGAATGCGATCACGACGTAAAGCATTCAAAAATGGGTCTTGTAAAGATTGACCTTTTGCCATTATATGGCTCCTTTTTTTTATTATAAATAAAAGTTGTTAATCAAAACATTTCTCTTAATGAAGTGATTAAAGATAGTTTGTGTCAATTGCTAATCCTCAGCGTATAACCAATTAATTATACACCAATATTTCAATATTGCTTAACGATAGCTAGCATATTTTATATTTATAGCTAATATTATTAACATTTGCCAACTGCCGCTAACACTTGTGCTAAATTAGTTTCATCATCTGTGGTTAACCACTGCAAATCCGGCCAACTTCTCAGCCAAGTTAACTGTCTTTTAGCTAGCTGTCTTGTGGCACATACACCCTTAAAAATCATTTCTTGGTGGTCAACTTCATTATTAAGGTATTGCCACATTTGACGATAACCAACACAGCGAATTGACGGTAAATTCTCATGAAGATCACCACGTTTTTTCAGCTCTATTACTTCTTGTTCAAAACCTTGCGCTATCATTTGTTGATAACGTAACTCAATTCGTTGATGTAATGTACTGCGTTCTTTAGGCGTAATAGCAAATTGTAAAACATCGCCCGCAAGCTTATCACCTTTAATTTGTGTTAATTGTGTCAAAGTGTTTCCAGTTAGGCGGAAAACCTCTAAAGCACGCGTGAGTCTCTGTGGGTCATTAGGATGAATGCGCTCAGCAGCAATAGCATCAACTACAGCTAGTTTTTCATGCATTGCTTCCCAACCTTGCTCAGCGGCTTCAATTTCAATTTGCTGGCGAATATCGCTATTAGCCGCAGGCAGTGGTGATATCCCTTCAATTAAACTTTTGAAGTACATCATGGTGCCGCCCACTAACAACGGAATACGATTGTTGGCTCTTATTTTGGCTATCTCAACTAAAGCATCTTGGCAAAAATCAGCCGCCGAATAACTTTGCTTTGCATCTCGAATATTAATTAAGCGATGTGGATATTTAGCCAACTCATCCGCTGTTGGTTTGGCTGTGCCAATATCCATGTCTCGATAAATCAACGCTGAATCAACACTAATGATGTCGCAAGGCAAAGCATCATGTAAGGCCATGGCTAGTGCGGTTTTACCTGATGCAGTTGGTCCCATTAAACAAATAACAGGAGGTTGCCTAGTTTGATTATCTGCTGACACTTAATTGCATGCTCTTTATGCTACTTAATAGTTAGTTGTTAGTAATAGAATTTATTTGCTTAATTTGAGATGTGAGGTCTATATCTACCGAATTCAAGAGTATAGACTCTATTTTTTGCAGTGATAGCAATTTATTCGCATTTAACCACAAAGTTTGCGCTTGCTCTTCTGTGTAGCTTTGTTCAACTAAAGCTTTAGCAAGGGCGGCAATAATATTGTTGTTATCATTAGTTTGCGTTGTGGCATGAACACTTTCAGAGCGCAACAATTGGTCAATAATAACAATAAAACTGGCACTAATATCTTTTTCACGTAACAGAGCTGGAAAGTTACGGATCTGAACTTTATCTTTACTTTGAGTTCCTTCATTAACTGAAAAAATGATTCCTGCTAATTTTAATTGCTCTTGATAGCTTTGTGCTGCGCTCATTTGCTGTTGAGAAAGTGTCATTACTACTGGCAGCAATAAGGGTTGACTGATAAGTCCTTGATGCAACTTTGCATCATTTTTCTGCCAGCTTTTAGCAACTTTACTTTGATGTACTTGGAAGGCTAGTTCAAATAGCGATAACAAGCGTAAGCTGCCATGATGTTTGAAAACACCATAACCGCCTTGCTCCACCACATAAAAAAAGCTGTCAACCTCTGTTATTGAGGCGTTAACGTTCGCAAAACTTGCAGCTTCCGTAATATCTGTTGTTGTATTTTCATCAAACGCAGTAGGCGTCATTAATTGTTGGTAATTTTCTACTGCTGCCCGAGTTATTGCTGGATTAGCGATATATCCACTTGCAGCTGAACGAGGATTAAATGTTGTTTCTTTAACTTGGCTTTGCTGTACTGGTTGCAGCGGTTTAATGTAATCAGGGCGTACATATTCCACACTGTCAACAACTTGTTCTTGCTGTGCAAAATCTAAATTTTGATTATTCTCCATTAGCGCTTTATGACAAACAGAGTAAATAAAATCATGAACATAGCGGCTTTGATGAAAACGCACTTCATGTTTTGCTGGATGAACATTAACATCAACTTCACGATAGTCTAAGGTTAAAAATAGCACAAATGCGGGGTAAGTATCAGCAGGTAACAAATCAGCATAGGCTTGACGAATAGCATGATTAAGTAATTTATCACGCATCATTCTGCCATTAACATAACTGTAGCAAAGATCATTTTGATTACGAGCAAAGCTAGGGTTAGCTAACCACCCAGAAAAGTGCATATCGTCATGTTGGCAACCAATGACAATAGCATTATCAACAAATTTTTGCCCGCACACCATGGCAACACGTTTAGCATTTTGGGCATTGGTTGCTGCAGCGCGATACTGACGTATCATCTTGCCATTGTGAGTTAAAGTGAAAGTGACATCAAAGCGCGCTAAAGCAATGCGACGGATAACTTCATCAATATGATTAAACTCGGTTTTTTCTGTACGTAAAAACTTACGCCGTGCCGGTGTATTAAAGAATAAATCAAGTACCTCAATAGTAGTGCCATCGGGATGTGCTGCGGGTTTTACCGTCACCGCCATATCACGCCCTTGTGTGCTAGCTTGCCATGCGGCATCTTGATTTTTAGGCTTAGAGGTCAATGTTAATCGCGATACTGAGCTGATACTAGCAAGCGCTTCGCCACGAAAGCCTAAACTGTTTATCGCTTCTAAATCACTTAAATCTTTTATTTTACTAGTAGCATGACGGCTTAATGCCAAAGTTAATTCATCTTTAGCAATGCCTATACCATTATCACTAATGCGTATACGCTTAACACCCCCTTTGTCGACATCAATATTTATGCTAGTTGCGCCAGCGTCTAGGCTATTTTCAACCAATTCTTTGATCACCGAGGCTGGTCGTTCCACTACTTCGCCAGCGGCTATTTGGTTAGCTAAACGCGCTGGCAGTATTGCAATTGTCATAATTATTCTTATTTTTTAATGTTAACCTGCACGAGGAATTTTTAAGGTTTGACCAATACGTAAAACGTTAGATTTGAGCTTGTTGACTGATTTAATTGTTGCGATTGAAATTTTATAACGCTGAGCAAGAATAGACAATGACTCGCCACTGCGAACTTTATGCTGCTTCATGGTGATAGCGGCTAATAATGTGCCTTTGGGCGTATTTTCGACAAAGTAATTATCGACCGCTTTAAAAATAGCGTTAGCAAGTTTCTGTTGATGATTTTTACTATTGAGGTTTTTTTCTTCTCTCGGGTTAGAAATAAAACCGGTTTCAATTAATACCGATGGAATATCTGATGACTTTAATACCGCTAAACTCAAGCCTTCTGGCTTTTTCTTATGCAGTTTAGTCACTTGTTTAATTTGTTTAATAACATGCAATGCAAATTCATAACTACTAGACATAGTATGTTCTTTTTTCATATCTGCTAGGGTGAATGCTAAGTTTTTATCTTTAGTTTTTTTGATTGTTTCACCAGCACCACCGAGCAATTCAGACTCGTCTTGTCGATTAGCGATCCAGCGAGTAAACTCTGAATTTGCTCGTCGTGATGACTGTACAAGTACCGAAGCACCAGCGGGTTTAGGGGATACAAAAGCATCCGCATGAATTGAGATTAACAAATCTGCTTTATTTTTACGTGCTAATTCGGTTTTACGACTGTGCTTTACATAATAATCGCCAGTACGGATCATAACCGCCTTAAAACCCTTGCGCTGATTTATCAACTTGGATAATTTTTTCGCTATTGCTAGTGTAACTCGTTTTTCGTATGAGCCTTTGGCGCCGATTGAACCGGGATCTTCACCACCATGACCCGCAACAATAGCAATAATGATATCTCGTTTGCCATTAGGAGCACTTTTAGTCGCTGTTTTTGTTTTAGATTTTACTTTTTTGTCATATAAATCGATGACCAAACGATCACCATACTGTCCTGCTGGTGCAAGGGGGAAAACCGTAAGTGGGTAAGATTTAGCAAGCTCTAACACTAAACGCGTGCTTGATTTAGATTTTGCGGTACTGGTACGAAAAAGTTTGATACGTGGATCATTATTAGCAAGATTTTTTAACGCAGTACTGTTTTTGGTATTTTTAAAATCAATAACTAAGCGATTAGGTTTGCTTAAGGTAAAATATTTGTAATCTGGTTTCTTTTTAAGATCAAAAACAATGCGGGTATTTTCCGGTGCCGGCCAAACGCGAATGCCATCAATACTATTACTACTTGCGACTGCATTGTTTGTACTCACTGATGCCGTAACGAGTAACAGCCAAAAGAGTGCAGAAACAATGTAAGACAACAAACGCATAACTAACCTTATATCAATTTACTTTTAATCTACCGGACAATACCAAAAAACAAAATCAGCAATATATCTGTTCAAATTGCTGTAAAACACTTTCACCTCGGCTCGAACTAGCCTGCAATTCAATCATTCTTTGCTCACCTTTATAAACCATATTAATGATAATATCGGCATTAGCCAATAGCCCAGCACCTTTTTCTGGCCATTCTATAAAGCAACAGCAATTATCAGCGAAATAATCACGAATGCCCATATATTCTAGTTCTTCAGGGTCTGCCAAACGGTATAAATCAAAATGATATACTTGCCAAGGCGGTAATTCATAAGGTTCAACCAAGGTATAGGTTGGACTTTTGACATTACCTTTATGCCCCATACCTCGTACAAAACCGCGTGTTAATGTTGTTTTTCCAGCACCCAAATCTCCATTTAGAAAAACCACTAGTGCTTGCTGCGCCTGTTGCTGGTCAAATTGCCAGTGCAACACTTTCGCTAAGTTATCGCCCACGGCGACTGTCGCCGCTTCATCTATTAAAAGGTATGCTAACTGTTTCATTTATTCTCAAAAAATCTCATTTGCTTCTTGGTTAACCAAATTTTGTAAAGGTACAAACAGATCGCTGGCTAACATGCCTCGCTGACCATTCTGTTGTGCAATAATATCACCTGCAGCGCCATGAATATATACAGCTAAACAGCTAGATAAAAAATAGTCGTGTCCTTGCAAAATTAGCGCAGCAATAACGCCAGCAAGTACATCGCCCATACCGCCAGAAGCCATACCGGCATTACCTGTACTATTGATGACAACTTGTTTGCCATCTGAAATTAAACTGCCTGCGCCTTTTAAAACACATATACCACCGTATTGTTGCGCAATAGCGCGTACGGCACTAAACCGGTCTGCTTCTACTGTTGCGATATCACACCCTAACAAACTAGCAGCTTCTTTTGGGTGAGGAGTTAAGACCCAACGTGAGCAAAAATGTTGCGTTTTAGCTAATAACGTTAAACCATCAGCATCTAGCACTAATAGTTTTTTTTCATCATTAATAACCTCAGATAATGCCAATTCAAAAAGCGCTGTTGACCAGTCGCTTTGCCCAAGCCCAGGGCCAAGTATTATAACTTTAGCTTTTTCCATCACCGCTGAATTAGCAAGTTGCTCTGCATTGCTGGGGGCTAACATCAATTCAGGTCGACCATTAAACACAAGCCCTTGATTATATTGATGACAGCTTACCGAGACCAATGCGGCACCACATCGTAACGCTGCTTCACTCGCCAAGCGAATAGCACCTGGCATGCCATTATCGCCACCAATAGCTAAAACTTGTCCTATTGTGCCTTTATGGCTGGTATTAAGTCGTTTTTTCAGTGGGCTAACGCTATTTAAAAGTGGGAAATCTATTTGATAATGGACATCATTTTCTAGTAAGTTTTTGAAAGCTTGCGCTACACCAATATCTGCTAAAATCAATTCACCAACAACATTAGCCGCTTGCCCTGTTAACAAACCTTGCTTGTATACAATAAAAGTAACGGTAACATCAGCAATAACAGCACTTTCATCATTAACAACGCCTGTTGTTGCACATAATCCTGAAGGTATATCTATACTCAAAACATTGGCATTGTGCGCATTTATGGTGGCGACTAACTGCTGCATAGTCTTAGCTAAAGTGCCATAAAAACCAATACCGAAAATCGCGTCCACAATAACATCACCGTTAAAGTCATCAATGTGCTTGCTTAAGTTTTCGGTATAAACTTCACTAACTCCCGCATCGTACATTGCTTTATAAGCTGTTAAAGCATCACCTTTAATAGTATTAATATCACAAGCTATGATTACCCTAACGTGCATACCGTTAATTTGAGCAAGGCGCGCAGTAACAAAGCCATCTCCGCCATTATTTCCTTTGCCACAAATAACTAAAACACGGTTGGCTTTTGGCCAACGTTGGCGCAATGTATCATAAGCAGCACTTCCTGCGCGCTCCATTAATGTATACATGGAAAGTTTTAGGCTCTGGGCAGTTAAGGCTTCATTGGCTAACACTTGTTTTGCATGATAAGCACTGTGCCAATTGTGTTTTGCTTCAAGTTGTTGTGATAAACTCATTAGTAATTCACACCTTATTTCCTGTCTCTGTTAACAATGACTAATAATGCAGCCAATAATCACACTATTAACTATCCTGAATTGGTTGAAAAAATCAAGTATTGGGGTAAAGAATTAGGTTTTTCTCAACTTGGTATTACTGATATTGATTTATCTAAACACGAACAAGCACTTGAGCATTGGCTAGCGAATAATTACCACGGTAATATGGAATATATGGCGCGCCATGGTTTAATGCGAGCACGCCCTACTGAATTAGCACCCGGGACGGTTAGCGTTATCAGTGTGCGTTTAGATTATTTACCAAACCAAGCAAAATTTGCGCGTGTATTAAAAAACAAAACAAACGCTTATATTAGTCGTTATGCGTTAGGGCGCGATTACCATAAATTAATGCGCAAGCGTTTGCAGCAGCTTGGTAAAAAAATTACCGATTATTTTGAAAACTTGCCGAGTCAAAACGTTAATTTTCGTCCTTTTGTTGATTCTGCGCCAATTTTAGAGCGACCTTTAGCAGAAAAAGCGGGCTTAGGTTGGGTTGGTAAACACAGTTTATTATTGAACAAAGAGGCCGGTTCGTGGTTTTTTCTCGGTGAGCTACTAGTAGATATTCCTTTGCCGGTAACATCAAACGTGTCTGAGAAGAGTAATTCAACGGCTAACGATTGTGGCGCTTGTGTTGCCTGCATAAAAATATGCCCTACCAAAGCCATTGTTGAGCCTTATGTAGTGGATGCTCGCCGCTGCATTTCATATTTTACCATTGAATCTCCCGATGCCATCCCCGTAGAATTAAGACCATTAATGGGTAATAGAATTTATGGTTGTGATGACTGTCAGCTTATTTGCCCATGGAATAAATACGCAAAACTCAGTTTAGAAAAGGACTTTCAAGCCCGACATCAACTAGACGAAATATCCTTGTTGACTCTTTTTGCCTGGGATGAAGAATACTTTCTATCAAACTTAGAAGGCTCACCTATTCGCCGCATAGGCTTTCAAAGTTGGCAACGTAACATTGCCGTTGCTTTAGGAAACGCCCCTTTTGACATAAATATTATTAGTGCCCTAGAAGAGAAGTTAATCACTGCTTCTGATTTAGTGGCTGAACATATTCATTGGGCGATAGAACGGCAATTATCGAAAAAAACCAAACAGCTTGATTGTGCCAGTATAACCAACGAAAAGACGGACAATAGCGCCAACGAGCGACTCAATGGTAGATTGATTCGCTCAATTGAAAAAGGCTTACCTAGAGATGCTTAAGCTATTAAACTGTTTCAGCATATTCATCAATTTCTGTTAACGTCAATCGAGTATCTTTAAGTAAGGCATTTATTTTCTTTAAGCTAGTTGGAATTTCATTGCCCGTTAATAGTTTTGACCACTGAACACACAAAGATTGTAGTGCTGGGGCTGAGAGTATTTTCGCATTTAACCTTAAAACTGAAATAGCTAATTGTGCTTCTTCAATGTTTTTAGCTTTTATCGCTTCAACAAGTAAATCAAGTTGCTGATGATTTTCTTGGGTATATTCATCAAGCATAAATAAAGCGAGCTCAACACTACCTTGATGCTGCAAATATTGAGAAAAATCAAAGACAGCATCATTATTATTTTCACTATAAACCTGAGCGACTTCAGTAATAACAAATTGCTCTGAGCTTTCATCATCTAATATTGCCTTGTCATCATTATTTACTTGAATATTACTAACAGTTTTAGGCTGTTGTTGGGGTTGTTTTAACCAAGGCGCAAGTGTTGCTGTTAGTTCAGCTACCGTGCTTTCTATGGTAAGTTTACCCTGATGCCAATGCTCAAAAGTAGCGTTATTTTTTGTTTCAAAGACAGTCTCAGTTAAACTAAACACGCCAATATCCACTACTGGTACTTGAGCCATTTCAAGTAAAGCTGATTGAGTGAACTCAGTGATTAGTAAGCTGTATTGCCCTGTTTGCCATAGCATTTTTTGGCTCTGCTCATCAGCGACAACTTGCACCTGAAAGCCTAAGTATTGTAATAAACGATACAAATTAATGGCGTGCTGCGGTGAGTGAACGCCAAGTAATAGTGACAATTGATCTGCTGTTGGTTGGTTTTCAGCAAATAGCGCCTTGGGGTACAGTGCATTATCAGAGTGCTCACTCGACAATAAGGATTGGATATTTTGTAAAAAATTATCCTTACATAAAAGCTGCTCGCTTTGAGAATAAAAACCAAACGTGTGATAACTTAATTTGGCCGATTGCAATACCATCAACTTAGGTTGTAATGATT
>Ga0316207_10000827_pt1 | contig 43864 bp, 36 predicted proteins | sample 6weekpyrite_MG_FD_204943 | JGI IMG/M metagenome (GOLD analysis project Ga0316207, IMG submission 204943) | Microbial mat bacterial communities from mineral coupon in-situ incubated in ocean water Damariscotta River, Maine, United States -... | ecosystem: Environmental > Aquatic > Marine >... | reverse complement strand
AAGGGTTTGGTCGGCGTGATGCCCTGAGCCGGTACGGCTAGGGTAGCCGCAATGAACCCGCAGGGTTCTGCGGCACGGATGTAATCCTCGAACGTTTTTATAATAAGAAAGGGTTTGGTCGGCGTGATGCCCTGAGCCGGTACGGCTAGGGTAGCCGCAATGAACCCGCAGGGTTCTGCGGCACGGATGTAATCCTCGAACGTTTTTATAATAAGAAAGGGTTTGGTCGGCGTGAGAGGATTTGAACCTCCGACCCCTTCGTCCCGAACGAAGTGCGCTACCAGGCTGCGCTACACGCCGATATCAGTAGGTGCGGCTCACCGCGAATTCTGCGAGTGACTGCAAGGCTTCACGATAAATAGATTCAGGCAGTTTTTCCAGTGCCTGTATGGCCAGCTGTGCGGCCTGTTCTGCAGAGCGCGCAGTGTATGCGATTGCACCCGTCGACTCAACGGCGGCCCGCACGGCTTCTATCTGTTCAAGGCCACCGGTTTCAATGGCATTGCGAACGAGGCTGGCCTGTTCCGGGCTGCCATGGCGCATCGTGTAGATCAGCGGCAGGGTAGGTTTGCCCTCGGCCAGGTCATCGCCGATGTTCTTGCCGATGTCTTCACTTGATGAACTGTAATCGAGGACGTCATCGATGAGCTGGAAGGCGGTACCAAGGTGCATGCCGAACTCGGACAGCGCCTGTTCCTGTTCTTCCGGTGCGTCGCAGATGACTGCGGCGAGTCTTGATGAGGCATCAAACAGCTTGGCGGTCTTGTAGCGGATGACTTCAAGGTACCGTTCTTCTGTCGTGTCAGCATCATGCACGTTCATGAGCTGCATGACTTCACCTTCAGCAATGATATTGGTGGCATGCGCGAGTATATCCATGACCTGCATCTTGCCGATTTCAACCATCATCTCGAAGGCGCGCGAATACAGGAAGTCACCGACCAGTACACTGGCCTCGTTGCCCCACAATGCATTTGCCGTATCCTTGCCACGCCGCAGCTCAGATCCGTCAACAACATCATCGTGTAGCAAGGTTGCGGTGTGGATAAACTCGACAATCGCTGCCAGGTTGTAATGGTGTTCACCTTCATAGCCCATGGCATTCGCGCACAGCAAGTGCAGCATGGGGCGCAGACGCTTGCCACCGCTGTTCACAATGTAGTGGCCAAGCTGGTTGACCAGGACAACATCGGATTGCAGGCGGCGCTTGATCAGGGCGTCAACGGCCTGCATATCGGCATCGATAAGTTCTTGTATTGCTGTTATATCCATGGGGATCTCGTGTAAAAGCAGGCGCCATGCTAGGGGGGTGATCGCAGCCGGTCAAGTCATTCTGAGGTAAATAATGCGATATTTGGCAGCTTAATTCAGCCTGTATCCCGTGCAGTATTGTCAGTTAAGAGTGAAAAGTCATATAATACATATGGTTATATAAAAGCATCCTGTTTGACGCAGATCCCCGAGATGATTGACCCGGGGCATCAATCTGTATAAAATTTCCGCCCTTTGAGAATAGTCGAGACGCGCGCTGAGCGGGTCTTCAGTTGGAGAACATTATGTACGCGGTAATTCAGACCGGTGGCAAGCAGTACCGAGTAACCGAGGGTCAGACCCTGAAGGTTGAGAAGCTTCCTGTGGAAGTGGGTGAATCTTTGGATATCGACAAGGTACTTATGGTTGCCAATGGCGATGATGTTAAAGTCGGCAAGCCTTACGTAGGTAAGGTTACTGCGACTGTGAAGTCACATGGCCGTGATGACAAGGTGACGATTATTAAATTCCGTCGCCGCAAGCATTCACGTAAGACTCAGGGTCACCGCCAGTCATACACAGAACTTGAAATCACCGGTATCGCCGGCTGATTGCTATTAAATAGATTCAGGAGCAAGAACGATGGCACATAAAAAGGCAGGCGGTAGTACCCGCAACGGTCGCGATTCAGTTTCCAAGCGTCTTGGCGTCAAGCGCTTTGGTGGTGAAGACGTACTGGCCGGTAACATTCTCGTGCGTCAGCGCGGTACCAAGTTCCACCCAGGAACAAATGTTGGTTGCGGACATGACCACACCCTGTTTGCCAAGGCAGACGGCAAGGTTCAGTTTGAGGTAAAAGGTCCGAAGAAGCGTACCTTCGTCAGTATCGTGGCCGCCTGAGCAACTTGCAGTATTTGATTCCGAAGGCCCCGTCACTGACGGGGCTTTTTTTTAGGGCTTGCACCCACTTACTACTCACCCGATACTCTTTAGCATTATGAAATTTGTCGACGAAGCAATTATCAAGGTAGACGCTGGCGATGGCGGCAATGGCTGCGTCAGTTTTCGTCGTGAAAAATACGTGCCCAGGGGCGGGCCGGATGGTGGTGACGGCGGTGATGGCGGCAGTATCTATTTTATTGGTGAGCAGGGGTTGAACACACTGGCCGACTTCCGCTTTACCAAGTATTACCGTGCCGAACGTGGTCAGAATGGCATGGGTCGTCAATGCACAGGCAAGGGCGGCGAAGACATGTATATCCAGGTCCCACTCGGGACGATGGTATGGGATACCGATACTGAAGAACAGATTGGTGACGTGACCAAACAGGGTCAGACCCTGAAGGTCGCACAGGGCGGACACCATGGCCTTGGCAATATACATTTTAAAAGCAGTACCAACCGCACGCCACGCCAGTCGACCAATGGTACAGAAGGTGAGTTTCGTAAACTGCGACTCGAACTCAAGGTGCTCGCGGATGTAGGCCTGCTTGGCCTGCCAAATGCCGGCAAGTCGACCTTCCTGACGAGTGTTTCGGCAGCAAGACCCAAGGTGGCGGATTACCCGTTTACAACCCTGCACCCGAATCTTGGTGTGGTAGATGTCGGCACGCATCGTAGTTTTGTTGTTGCGGATATCCCGGGTTTGATCGAAGGTGCCTCAGAAGGTGTCGGGCTGGGTATCCAGTTTTTGAAGCATCTATCACGGACGCGTTTGTTGTTGCATATTATTGACGTGCTTCCACCAGAAGGCAGTAACGATCCTGTTGATGATGCAAATGGACTTGTTCGTGAACTTGAGGCCTTCAGTGCTGAATTGGCGGAGTTACCGCGTTGGCTGGTACTGAACAAGGTTGACCTGTTAGCCGGTGATGAACGTGAAGCGTGCTGCAATGATATCGTAGAGCGGCTTGGTTGGCAGGGTAAGGTTTTCCGTATCTCAGCGGCGACAGGTGAGGGTGTTCAGGATGTCGTTTATACCATCATGAACCATATTGAAGAACAGGCACAGCTTGCACGCGAAGAGCGTGAACAGTTACAACGGCAGGCTGAATTAAAAGGCAGTAACGAGTCTACAGAAAAAGAATAACGGTCATGCAGACACGCAAGGACATTACTCAAAGCAAAAACTGGGTCGTCAAGGTCGGCAGTGCCTTGCTGACCAATGACGGCCGCGGCCTGGATGCGGATGCGATCCGCCGCTGGGTTGCACAAATGGTCGCCCTGCGTGAGGCGGGTATCCAGCTCACACTTGTATCATCAGGCGCAGTTGCTGAAGGCATGCAGCGTATGGGGCTGCAAACACGTCCACATGCAATTCATGAGTTGCAGGCCGCGGCGGCAGTCGGACAGATGGGGCTGGTGCAGTGTTACGAATCAGCTTTCCAGCAACATGACATTCATACCGCGCAAATTCTTCTAACACATGAAGATACCGCAAACCGCGAACGTTACATCAATGCGCGTAGTACCCTGCGTACTCTGCATGAAATGAATGTTATCCCGGTGGTGAATGAGAATGACACCGTAGTTACGGATGAGATTCGGTTTGGTGATAACGATACCCTTGCCGCGCTCGTGGCAAACCTTGTCGACGCCGACCTGCTTGTCATCCTGACTGACCAGGAAGGCCTGTTTGACAGTGATCCACGTTCGAACAAGGATGCGAAGTTAATCAGTATCGGTGCAGCAAATGATGACACACTCATGGCAATGGCCGGCGAGGGCTCGGCGCTCGGCCGTGGTGGTATGCTGACCAAGTTGCGCGCAGCGCGACTTGCGAATCGCTCCGGTACCTCAACCGTAATCGCGTCAGGGCGGCGTGAATCTGTGTTGCAGGATATCCACGCCGGCACCGATGTTGGCACCTTGCTGACCTGCAATACCGAAACGCTCACAGCCCGCAAGCAGTGGCTGGCCGGGCAAATCAATCTGCGTGGTACCCTGCACCTCGATGCGGGTGCGGCGAGCAAGTTAAGTGAGCAGGGCTGTAGTTTGCTTGCTGTTGGTGTAACGGCTGTTGATGGGGATTTTCATCGCGGTGCGGTTGTGAGTTGTGTTGATGATGCAGGACGCGAGATTGCCCGTGGTCTTGTTAATTACAATGCCGACGAATCACGCCGCATCATTGGCCAATCAAGTGAGCATATAGAACAACTGCTCGGCTATGTGGGTGAGCCCGAACTAATCCACCGCGATAACCTGGTTCTTGTCTAGGTATAACCGGGCCAGCACACCTTATATATTGCCCAATTTCGCCTGTCTGCCTGCCTGTTTGCAGTCACTCTATGACATGTAATGTGATCATTTTTGTTGCATAGTCTATTAGTCAGCGCTAATATTACAAAATACTAATATATGTTGTGATCTTTTAACTTTTTTATGTTACGTTAATAGGTCTGCAGTACGTAATTTATTATATAAAAAACAATAACATAAGAGCTTGTGTAATCGAGGCGATAGGTTCAAAAAAATCAAAAACCAGTGAGTACTGCGCCAGTAATTACATGTATGGCAACAATAATGACAACGATGTCCTGAGGTAAGGTAATGAAAAGCAACAAGATGTTAGCTGGGAAACTGTTTTTGGCAGCTATGTTCTCCTTTCCTTCACTGCTGATCGCAGCGCAACCTTATTCTTCTCAACAATTTCAGGGTTCGGTTCCAGGTTTCCACGGCGGTGGTATTTATATGGTCACTGCCGCCCCACAGGGTGCAAGCATGATCCTTGGCGGCACCGTCGTCGCTAATCGCGAAGTCACCCTGACAGCACAACTGCCAGGTCGTGTTGAGTATCTCGCGGGTCGTGAAGGTGACTGGTTTGAACAAAACGGTCTGATTATCGGTTTGAGTGATGATGTCCTCGATGCTGAGCGACGTCGCGCACTGGCACAACTGGGCAGTGCAGAAACTGCGTTGCGCAACAGCCGCGTGCAGTATTCACGCGAGTTGTGGGCACCACGGTCGCGTGATATCGGGCGAATGCCAGGCATGGGTTTACCGTCAATGTTTGACCAGTTCTTCACGCGAGGCATGGGTAGCAACCTTGGTATGGGTAACCCCTGGCTGGAGCGCCAGGCCGATCTCTATGGCGAGAGTGCCCGTATCCATGAAGCGCAATCGAATATCCTGCAGGCACACTCTGGTGTAGATGTTGTAGAGGCAAAATTACGAGATGCGCGTACCGTTGCTCCGTTTGCCGGTGTGCTGACGAAAAAGTTTGTCGAAATGGGTGATACGGTACAGCCGGGTGAACCGCTGGTCAGTATTGCCGATGTTAGCCAGTTGCAGATCCAGGTTGAAGTGCCCGTACGCATTGTCGGCGCGCTGCAGATTGGTATGTCAGTACCGGCCCGCCTCGATGTAGGCGGCCAGGTTGAGGCGCGTGTCGCACAAATCTACCCAGCAGCGAACGCTGGCCGCCATACGGTCAGTGTGAAGTTCGATCTGCCGCAGGGTATTCCAGCTGGTCCGGGTTTGTATGCAGAGGTGATGTTGCCGGATGGTGATAACCGCGGTGGCCTGTTACCGATTATCCCTGAACAGTCTGCAGTTCGCCGTGGCAGCCTGCCTGCCGTCTTTGTTGTCGATGCAGACCGGAAGACACGCCTGCGCCTTGTGCGACTGGGTGAGCCAATGGGGAATGGCTTTGTGCCGGTTCTTGCCGGTCTGAAACCTGGCGAGGTGATCCTGTCATCGCCGCAACCGGGTTATCGCGCAGGCCAGCCTGTGCAAGGTAATGGTTTCTTTCGCTAATAAAAAAAATAACGATAAGTAATTATGGCTGAAAATAATTCATCCCCGGCACCCGAGTCTCACGACCTCGGTCTGGCCGGTCGTACGGCGCGGCAGTTTATTGATTCGCCGGTAACGCCTCTTCTCATGTTCGCCTTCCTCGCGATTGGTCTGCTTGGACTCATGTTCACGCCGCGCCAGGAAGACCCGAAAATTTCCGTACCGATGGTTGATGTATACGTGAAGTATCCGGGTGCATCCGCCGAGCAGGTAACGAGCCTGGTGACAGACCCGCTTGAACGCATCATGGATGAGATTCCGGGTGTACGCCATGTCTATTCTGCCACTATGCGCGGTGCAGCGATTGTCACGGTTCGTTTCAAGGTTGGTGAGGCCCTAGGTGAGTCCATCGTCAAGGTACATGACAAGGTCCAGTCCAACCTCGATCGCATCCCGCCCGGTGTTGCCATGCCATTGGTCAAACCGGTCGGTATTGATGATGTCCCCATCGTGACGGCAACACTGTGGTCAGAAGAAGTGGACGATGCCACGATGCGCACACTTGCGCTTGATGTGTTGCAACGCCTTGGCCAGGTGCCCGATACCGGTAACGGTTTTGTCGTTGGCGGGCGGCGTGAACAGATCCGCATCGAAGTCTCACCGGAGCGCCTGAGTGGTCATGGTATTACCCTGGATGAACTTGCGCAGACGATCCGCACAGCGAATACAGAGCTGGATGCAGGCGGTATCGAGGCCGGTGATCGAGCATTTACCGTCTACAGTGGTGCCTTTCTGACAACAGCACAGGATGTCGATAACCTTGTCATCGGTATCCACGAGGGTGCACCCGTTTATGTGCGTGACGTGGCACACGTCGAGCAACGACCTTCGGATCCTGACCAGCTTGTCAGCTTTTATACGGGCGTTGCAGCAGATACTGATACCGATGCCACGGCAGTCCCCGCGATTACGATTGCTGTTGCGAAAAAGGTTGGCACCAACGGTGTAACCGTGGCTGAGGCAATCCTCGCCAAGCTGGAGTCATTAAAAGGCTCGCTGATCCCTGACAATATTAACGTCACGATTACACGTAACTATGGCAAGACGGCTGATGATAAGGTCAATGAGCTGTTAATGGCGTTGTTTGAAGCAGCACTCGCCGTGAGTGTGCTGTGTTTGATTGGTCTCGGTATACGTGCCGCGTCGGTTGTCATTACCGTCATTCCGATTGTCATCCTCGTGACAGTCTGGGCTGCGTGGATCCTTGATTACACGATTGACCGTGTCAGCCTGTTTGCACTCGTGTTCTCTATCGGGATCCTTGTCGATGATGCAACGGTCGTGGTCGAAAACATCTTCAGGCGCTGGCTCGATGCCGGCAAGACCACGGTTGAGATCGCGATTGATGCCGTGCGTGAGGTGGGTAACCCGACCATTCTCGCGACCCTGACGATTGTTGCAGCGATGCTGCCAATGGGCTTTGTCAGCGGCCTGATGGGGCCTTACATGCGCCCGATCCCTGTGCTGGGTGCATCGGCAATGGTGTTCTCCCTGATTGCGGCCTTCGTGTTCGCGCCGTGGTTTGCCATGCGTGTACGCCCGCAGTTGAAGGCGCTCGAAGCGGCCGAAAAACGTGAAGAACGTTCACGGAAACGCATTGGCCGTTTCTACCGGCCGATTATGAACAAGTTATGTACGAGCAAAACATTGGGTTATGCCTTCCTTGCCAGCCTTATTGCACTGACTTTCCTGGCCTGCTCCATGTTTAATTTCCACGCCGCAACCGTGAAGATGTTGCCGTTTGATAACAAGCCGGAATTCAATGTCGTCATTAATATGCCGGAAGGCACCGCGTTGCCGGTGACTGCAAATGTCGCGGCACAATTGTCCGAAGAGTTACGCAAGATTCCGGAAGTGACCTACCTGCAGAACTATGCAGGTACCGCATCGCCGTTTAATTTTAATGGCATGGTACGCCACTACTTCCTGCGCAAGGAGGCTTGGGAAGCGGATATCCAGGTCATGTTGCTGGACAAGAAGGAACGTGAACGGGGCAGTCATGCAATCGCTGTTGATGCACGTGAGCGACTCTGGGCCTTTATCCGTGAGAACAATATCAACGCACGCATCCAGGTTGTAGAAATGCCTCCAGGACCACCTGTTCTACAGACAGTTGTCGCGGAAATTTATGGTCCAACTCCCGAAATCCGTCGCCAAGTAGCGCTGGATATGACGCGCATCTTCGAGGATGTTGAGAATATCGTTGATGTTGATAACTATGTGACCGGCCAATACGAGTTCTGGCGTTTCGAGGTGGATGTTGAAAAGGCTGTGCGTCAAGGCATCAGTGTTGATGACATCAATCGCAATCTCGATATGGCAATGGGGGATTTCCGTCTCGGTGATGTGAAACGTGAGGCAGTGAAAGAACCGACCTGGATCGTGATGCAGGTACCCCTTGCTATCCGTGCCCAGCTGCAACGTCTTGGTAACCTGCCGGTTCGTTCCCGTGAGGGTACACCCGTACCGCTGGCCGAACTGGGTCGCTTTGTGCGCCATATTGAAGAACCGATTATCTACCACAAGGACCTGCGGGCAATTGAATATGTCACGGGTGAAATGGCCGGTCGTCTCGGTGCGCCAATCTACGGCATGTTCGGGGTCGAAGACAGGCTGGAGAACTACGTCACCCCGGATGGCGTGAAGATTACCGGGATGCCGATGGGTCTGCTTGGGCCACCCGACACGGATGATGTATCCGGTTTTGAATGGACCGGTGAATGGACCGTCACGTACGAAACATTCCGCGATATGGGGCTGGCCTTTATGGCGGCGCTGATCCTGATCTACGGACTGATTGTGTGGGAATTCAGGAATTTCACCCTTGGCGGGCTAATAATGGCACCAATTCCGCTAACCTTGATCGGGATCATACCCGGACACTGGGTTTTGGGTGCAGAATTTACAGCAACATCAATGATCGGCTTTATTGCGCTGGCCGGGATTATTGTTCGCAACTCCATTTTGCTGGTCGAGTTTGTGAACAATGAGATTGAGCGCGGTATGCCGATCCGTGAAGCGGTGATATCGGCGGGTCAGACGCGTATGCGGCCAATCTTTATTACTGCCCTGACATTGATGGCCGGCGCTGCGGCGATTGTGAATGACCCGATCTTCCAGGGTATGGCGGCCAGTCTGTTGTTCGGCACGGGTGTTGCCACGATATTGACCCTGATTGTGATCCCGCTGGGCTGTATCAGTGCGCAGAAAAGTTTCTACCTCATGACAGGTGTTACACCACATGAGGATGATGCAGATTGTGTTCGGAATGAACAGGATGGTGAAGTCCGGACACAACAGGAAAAACGCGTTGCACGACAGTACAGGATCGGCGATGCGTTGTTACGAGGTTCAATCGCGATCGAAAACTTCGCGCGTTGGATCAAGCGGCTCATTTTGGCACTGCTGGGGTGGTTGACCGGTAAGGGTGGCAAGGCACCGGATGACGGTGGCAGTACACCGGGTGGAGATGGACCTGCAGATGGTGGACAGAGCGGTGGTGAACCACCCGTGACACCACCGGCAACACCTGCAGCAAAAGCGCCTGCAGCGGAAACTGACACGGGTGCCAAGGATATTATTGAACCCGCGCCAGAGCCAGAGCCAGAGCCAGAGCCAGAGCCAGAGCCAGAGCCAGAGCCAGAGCCAGAGCCAGAGCCAGAGCCAGAAAAGGCCAAGCCCAAGGCTGCAAAGAAGAAACCGGCGCGGAAGAAAACGGCAACGAAAAAGAAAGTTGTCGCGAAGGTGCCAAATGAAAAGGCTATAAAGACGGCGAAAAAACCGACACGTAAGAAACCACGTACACAGCGTCGTGGGATTCGGTTGAAACAGGATTTGGATGAATGAAGAACTCAGGTATGGCCCGAATGGCTAAAAAGGGAACGGAAATGAAAACAACGTTTTACACTTTGACGACAGCACTTGGAATGAGTGTGATGATGAGTGCTCCAGTTATGGCAGAGCAAGATGCTGGCGCGGCTGCGTTTATTGCGCCGCCACCCGGACCCTACCAGTCAAGCATTGAACGGCCACACATGCCGCCACCTCCGGCTACTCCTGCATGGGCACAGCAACCACCGCAGCCGCCTCAAGCACCCGAATGGGTCGAGAAGGCAAAACAGCGAATGCAAGAGGGTACCGAGTCTTCTGACGCGGGCAATGATGCGCCACAGCCACCGGTACGCGCTGACTGGGCACAGCGCCCGCAACCACCGGTTCGACCTGACTGGGCACAACGTCCGCAGCCACCCGTGCGCCCTGACTGGGCACAGCGTCCACAGCCACCGGTACGCGCTGACTGGGCACAGCGCCCGCAACCACCGGTTCGACCTGACTGGGCACAGCGTCCGCAGCCACCGGTACGTCCCCCTGTAGTACATGGCCCGGCACAACGTCCACAACCAGCGGTACGTCCCCCTGTAGTACATGGCCCGGCACAGCGTCCGCAGCCACCGGTACGTCCCCCTGTAGTACATGGTCCGGCACAACGTCCACAGCCACCGGTACGCCCTGACTGGGCACAACGTCCACAGCCACTGGTACGACCTGACTGGGCACAACGTCCACAGCCACCGGTACGCCCTGACTGGGCACAGCGTCCACAGCCACCGGTTCGTCCTGACTGGGCCAAGCGTCCACAGCCACCCGTGCGCCCTGACTGGGCACAGCGTCCGCAGTCGCCCGTACGACCTGACTGGGCACAACGTCCGCAGCCACCGGTACGACCTGACTGGGCACAACGTCCTGCATGGGCGCAGCCACCCGCTGCAGAGGCACCTGCGACTGAACAAGAGCAGGGTGAAAAATGAACCAGAAGTACCAATGGGCAGTCATGATCGGGGCGGGGCTGCTTTGTAGCGGCCAGGTCTTCGCATCTGGTCAATATTCGCATGCAGCCGGGATGCAGAATCATTCGGGGTACTCCTCGCAATATAACCCGTGGCGTGCACAGCCGCAGCGACACAGGGGATACTGGGGACAGAACAATTCCGGAAATGTAAATAGTTCGACGAGGCGCCCTCAACAGGCATGGTTGACCCCACTACAGCCGACGGTTCGGCGGTCGTATATGCCACAAAGCCCTATTCCTGCCCGCCAGCATGAATACAGAAGCTACATACAACAGGTCAATCCGTATTACAGCGGCTCTAACAGCGGGCCATGGTGGTCTGATCCTGTCGCTGTTCCGCATGGTCCCTGGGCAATAGGTAACGGCTGGCCAAACGGCATCTGGTAAAAAAGCTTATGAAAACAGGTGATGAGTGCTGCTCCCCGCATTTTTCATCTGCAATATTGTGGGGAGAGTGGTCTGCATAGTAATTAGTGTGAACTGCAATAATGTTAAGTAAGGAGAGTGTTATGAATAAGTTAGGCAAAGTATTGGCTGCTGCAGTTATTGTTGGCGCTGCCGCTGTTCCGTTCTCTACGGCGCAGGCATGGTGGGGTCCTTGGGGCGGTGGTCCATGGAATAGCGGTGGTCCATGGAACAATAATGGTTGGGGTAACGATGGCCGCGGTTGGGGCGATGGCAGTGGTTGGGGTGACGGTAACATGTCCTTCAATATGAGCGGCCGTGGTAACAGTAACGTCTATGGTCGTGGTGACGGTTATGGTCGTGGCTACGGTTACGGTAACCCATACTACGGTGGTTATGGCGCACCTTACGGTGGTTATGGCGCACCTTATGGTGGTGGTTATGCTCCTGCTCCTGCTCCATATGGCGCTCCATACGGTTACCCACCGGCTCCATACGGCTATGCTCCGCAGGCAGCACCTGCTCCGGCACCAGCCAAGTAATGCCGCTGATACACGCCCTGCAATCAGGCAGGGTGTGTATCCGGTTTAATAAAGTAGAATGTGAGGATAAACAGGATGGTTCTGTTTAAGCAGTTTTGCCTGGTTGTACTGGGTACGTTGATGATGACAAACGTACTTGCTGAAAATACAGGTAAACCTTTTTCCGCTACAGCAGTGCAGCTGACTCCGCAGGGGACGATACAGACGCGCGTGTTTATCACGAAATATGCCATACGCAATGAGTATGAGCAGGACGGCAACAAGGTCATCGAGATTATTTACCCGGATGAACAAAAACGTGTATTGATGTTCCCGGCTGACAAGGTATTTATTGAACAGCATGCACCCGCCTACCCGGACAGACGGGTCGCCGTCGGCGACAGCCCCTGTGCAAAGCTGCAGGGAACCTTGTGCAAGAAACTCGGCAACGAGGTGATTAACGGTATTGATACCGAAAAATGGGAATTCAGTCGTGTTGACAAGGGACAACCCGTGCATACCCTGCACTGGATTGATCGAGAGCGCGAATTACCTATCCGTGAGTTCTTTGCGGATGGCACTGTAGTTGAAATGAGCCTGCTCGGTGACGATACACTTGAAAAACGCAAGGTTGAAAAGTGGCGTATGCAGGTTATCGGGGCAAAAAATCAGCGCGCCCAGTTCCTGCAGTGGTATGATCCCGAACTCAAACTGGTTATCCGGGAAGAACATCCCGACGGTTATGTGCGTGAACTACGTGACATAAGTGTAGCCAGGCTCAAGGACAGTCTGTTTACGATCCCGAAAGACTACCAGCGTCGTGCCCGACCACCCCAGCGCGCACCATTAGCCACGCCTGGGAAAACTGCGAAGTAAGTAATGCAGCTCGAGATGAAACTTCTAATCTTTTGCCTGTTGCTTATTTCATCCACACAGGCAGCAGCATGGTGGAATACGCCCTATGCCCAGACATACAGGGGCTGGGGTGTTGGGCCCAATGTATGGCCGAGTTACGGGAGCCCGAATTTTTACGGGTATTCACCGTATGGTTATGGATACAGTAAACCCGACTGGAATGTCCGTGGCACGATGTCAGGATCCGGTAACGCGCATATTGTTATCGAGTATCACGGCAATATATATGATGACTTTTTTGGTGGTTACAGAAACTGGCCGGGTAGTCGGTCTGGCTGGACACCTTACTATGGCCGCGGCTGGCGGTAAGCAAGAGAAATGATAACAGTTATTGCAAACCTTAAAGGTGGCTCAGGCAAGAGCACGGTCAGTTTCAACCTGGCGGTCTGGTTATTGTCACAAGGTCGCAGCGTACAGGCCTTTGACCTGGACCCGCAGCAGACGCTGAGTGATGTGGCTCAGGTCAGGGATGAAGAAGAGATTGAACCATCGTTGAGTGTGACGGTGACGCAGATGCCGGTTATTGATAAATCGGTTGATGCTGAATTTATTATTGATGTGGGCGCGGCGAATGCTGAAGGGATGCATGAAGCGATTCGGCATGCTGACCGTGTGATTATTCCGGTTCCGCCGAGTCAGCCAGATGTCTGGGCAACACAGCGTTTCCTGAAGATGGTGTCTGATGCACGAGAGGGGATTGAGACTGATATCGAAGTCCTCGCATTTGTGAATCGCGCAGATACCCACCATGCAGTGCGTGAGTCGGATGATACGGAGGCTGCATTACTGCAGTTACCCGGTGTAACAGTGGTGCCACAGCGACTTTATCAACGCACCCTGTACCGTCGGTCGATGAGTGAGGGGCTGGCAGTATTTGAATTATGGCGTGGCAGTAAGGGTTCAGACGAATTTGAAGCCCTTGCCAACGCCCTGTACGGAAAGAATGAGGAAGACTCGGATGAGTGAGAACAAGCAGGACCAGCAGCAAACTGAAGTTGCTGAAAAGGATGTAGCGGATAATTCTGCCGAACAAGTTTCTGTAGATGCGGTTGCAGAACAACGCCCGGCCAAGAAGACCGGTGGTGGGGTTGTCGGTTTATTGATGATTATCGTGTTGCTGGGTGTTGCTGCTGGCGCAGCATGGTATTACCAGCCTATGTGGCCGGCACCGATGAAGGAATGGGTTGCAGATGTTTTGCCAAAAGATGAAGCAGTCGATCTTATGGCTGCCCCCGAACCAAATGGTCAACAGCCTGATGCCACTGAGAATGAAAGTCCCGAGACTTATGTGTTGGCGGCGATACCTGATGAAAAACCTGCCGGACAGGAACAGCAGGTTGATGTGGCAGATAGCGATGTCGTTAAGGAGCAACCGGCAGTTGAAGAAGCGGTAGCGATACCTTCAGAGCCTGTAGCGGAGCCTGAAACGGTAGCACCTGTTGAAAAGGAGCAGGTTGCCGTCACTGAAGCGCCAGCTGAAAGTCCTGAGGTTATAGCTGCAATATCAGAACAAGCAACGGCAACTGAACAGGCTGATGTGACTGAAAGTACAGATAGTCCCATAGCAGTAACCGCAAACCTGGATGCACAGCAAACAGCAGAACCTGTTACTGAAGAAATTTCAGAGGCTGAACCAGTCGTTTCCGAGGCTGAAGCTGTTGCAGTAAATGAGGAACAGGTGGCCGCAGTCGAACAGGATGTTGCACCTGAGACAGCGATTATGGAACCCGTGGCAGAGGCTATGGAAGTCGGAACGACAGAAGCCGCCAAGCCTGAAATGGCAAAGACTGAAGAATCGACTGGAGAAACAGCACCTGGACCTGCTGTGACGCTGCAGCAGGCGCGCGCTGCGTTCTGGTCACATGATCTCGTCAGGGCAGAGGGGCTGTATCTGCAGCTTACACTCGCAGATGCGGCAAATACCGACGCATGGGGTGAACTGGGTAACATTTATTACCTGCAGGCAAAATGGCGGCAGGCAGCACAGGCCTATACACAGGCAGCGCTGCAGCTGATTGATAAGGGTGACTTCCGTCAGGCCATGTTCCTGCAGTTTATTGTCAGGGGGCTTGATCATCCCTCGGCGATGCGGATTCATGAGCGTTTTCGTGCCCTGCAGGCACCGGTACGCTAACAGGCTGAATTTCACAAGGTTAGGGAGACGAATGTGGCGATAAAAAATAAGCTGTTACTAACGGTCATGTTGGCCGTAGTCTTTGTTATCGGAATGGCTATTTACATCAATGATAAAGAAAATAGCGATGCTGACAGCAGTGTGGCCCAGGCTGGTGCCGGTGATGTGGAGTCAGCTGATGATATTAGCCTGGATGCAGCCCGGCAGGCGTTTTGGCAGCGTGACATGGAAGGTGCTGAGAAACTTTACCGGAAAATCACCATGTCAGATGTGGATAATATCAATGCCTGGGGTGAATTGGGTAATATCTATTTTATGCAATCGAAGTGGAAGGAGGCTGCCCAGGCCTATGCCGAGGTCACGCTGAAACTGCTTGATGCAAATGATTTTCCACGTGCCGCCTACATGCACAATATGGTTAACCGGCTGGATCCCGAACAGGCCGGGCGAATTAATGAACGCTTGAGAATGATTCAAATGTCACGCTAATACGTGTCTCGTTTGTAGTGAACAGGTTGAATCAAAGAGGATACAAAGATGGGTTTTATAGGTAGATTGTTTGCACTGGTTGGCTTTGTAGTCGTGGCCGGTGTTATTGGTTCGGCCGTGTACTTTCAATCAGAAATACGCGCCGTGCAAAAGCTGGATCCGAAGGCAGGAGAGGTTTACCTGCATATGATGAAAACAGTGCTGGAGACAGGTAATGCAGCAGAGGCAACGGTATGGCGCGTACCACTTGCCGAGGGTGTTACACCTGCCGATGCAGACGAGGCGATGAAGTCAGTTGCCAATGAACATAACATCAAGAATGTCGGTGAACTGCCGTTGAGTAAGCAGGTCAGCGCGATGATGGGTAAGGACTACCGGACTGCTTATATATACATGTTTTGTGATCCACTGACGGCGACACGTATGCTGGACTTCAGTGATGCATTTTCTGCTTACCTGCCATGTCGCGTCGCAATGGTTGAGGACAAGCAGGGCAAGGTGTGGCTGTACACCTTGAATATGGACCTGATGATTCATGGTGGTACACCACTGCCCGCGGATCTGAAGGCGGAAGCGGAGAAGGTCAAGGAAACCATTCTGGCTATTATGCATCGCGGTGCGCAGGGTGATTTTTAAAGCGAATTTTGAGTAATGTTTTTAGCTGTATGTAGATAATGATGTCTGTGCAGTAACAGAGTTTATTTTTTGGAGTACAACATGAGTGATAATGCAAAGACGTCTGATGACAGTTTGGTAATGTGTGAAAAAGGCGATTGCGGCGAGCAAGATTGTGAGAAGTGTCAGGCTTCGACTACGAAGCCTGACGCAAAGAGCATGGAAGAATGCATGGGACGCAGTATGGAAACGCTGTCAAAGGCATTCCGTGAGAGTGCGCGACGTTGGGAAATGATCGTCTACCCATCATTATTTGCATTCATCGTGCTTGCAGCATATGGCTTTTACCTGATTTACAGCCTGACCCAGGATGCGCACCAGATGGCGGGAAACATGCAGGAAATATCGAATAATATGCAGGGTATCTCGAATAATATGCTGGTTGTCTCGGAAAGGATGGTTGTCGTGTCTGATACTATCGAAAGCCAGTCAGCAAGTATGCGTGAGATGGTGGTAAGCATGCATAACATGAATGTTTCGATGAACCAGATGCGCCAGGATATGTCAGTGATGAATTACAATGTTTCCCGGCCGATGAACAAGATTAACAGCTTTATGCCCTGGTAGTATTGCCGGCTTATAGTATCGAAACAGGCAGGCATTAGCCTGCCTGTTTTGTTTCAAGTGTAGCAATACTGTCAAGCACAATATCAAGATTCCTGCGCAGCGTTGCAAGTATATCCCGGACTGATTGTTCATCCTGTTCACGGCATGCAGCTTCCAGCGCGACGGTATTTTCATAGACTACATCAGCACTGATATTCCCGGCGAGGCCTTTCAGGCCGTGTACATACCGTCCCAGGTCATCCCAGTTTGACTGCTCGATAAAGGTCGATATTGTATCTGCAGCGTTGGCATAGGAATCAACAAATCCGAACAGGATATGCCGATAGGCTGCCTGTTTGCCGCGTATGCGCCTAAGTCCTGTTGTTATATTTATTCCTTCAAGTTCAGGAAACTCGCTATCTGTGATTGTTCCTGTTTTTGTAGAATTAGTACGAGCAGTTATTTTTGCTTTTCGTGTCAGCAGGTCAGACAGAACATTAATTAGTTCATCAGGATCGATAGGTTTGGTGATATGTGCGTTCATGCCTGCAGCGATGCTTTTGTCGATATCACCTGTCATGGCATGTGCAGTCATTGCGACAATGGGAACATCCTGGAAAGCACCACCCAGTGCACGAATCTCACGAGTTGCCTTTAGACCATCCATGACGGGCATCTGTATATCCATCAGTACAACATCATAGTTATTGGCCTGAACAGCCTGAAAGGCCTCAGCACCATTTTCACTGATATCGATTTTACATCCTGCTTCAGAAAGTATTTCCTGTGACACATACTGATTAACCTTGTTATCTTCAACCAGCAGGACTTTCTTGCCTTGCAGATGGTTGTACAGGTCATCAATATTGTCATTCCTGCTATTGTCCGGGCATATTTTGTTTTCGAGCAGATATACGAGTGAATTATAGAGATCTGACTGGCGTACCGGCTTGTTTAACCATGCATCGATATGTTTACCTTTGTCACAGGAGTCGACAGAACTTAACATGACCAGCCTGGTGTTATGCCACTGCCCATTTCGCCGGATACGCTCTGCAAGTTCTAGTCCATCCATGCCGGGCATCTGCATATCAAGAATCACGATGTCATAAGGATGGCCTGCTTGCTCGGCAGCACTCATCATATCAAGTGCCGCCTGACCGCGGTTAGCGTCGTCAATTGTCGCGATGTTCCAGTTCTCGAGGATACTGTGCAGGACCATTCGGTTGGTTGCATTGTCATCAACCATCAGTACACGCTGCTGCTCAAATAGCTCGAGAGGCAGTTTTTGCTTGGGTCGTTCTTCGATAATTTCCATCGGTAACGTAAACTCGAATTCTGAACCTTCTCCAGCCACACTGTGCATGGATATTTCACCACCCATAATATTGATGAGACGTTGAGATATGACCAGACCGAGCCCTGTTCCACCATATTTGCGCGTATGTGAATTATCTGCCTGGGTGAATGACTGGAAAAGTTTTTCCTGTTGCTTAGTTGTCATGCCGATACCGGTATCTGACACACTGATGTGCAGGCTATTGTTACTGGCACGTTCTATACGTAACACGACCTCGCCTATGTGCGTAAACTTGATAGCATTATTGATCAAATTATTAAGCACCTGGCGAATCCTGTTTGGATCACCCTTGATGAGATGTGGTACATCGCGGCTAATAGAGCAGATCAATTCCAGACCTTTTTCATGTGCACTGCTAGCGAGTAACGCTATTGTTTCTTCTGCCACATTGACTGGGTCAAAAGGTGTTGACTCGAGCTGTAATTTCCCGGCCTCGATCTTGGAAAAATCAAGAACGTCATTAATGACCGTTAACAACATCTCCCCTGAACCTTTTGCAGTTTCAAGAAAACGATGCTGTTTCCTGGAAAGGGGTGTCTTGGTAAGCAGGTGAAGCATACCGAGGACGCCATTCATAGGTGTGCGAATTTCGTGACTCATCGTGGCAAGGAACTGGCTCTTTGCCTTTGCAGCAGCCTCGGCTTCATCCTTGGCTTGTTGAAGATCAATAGATGCCTGATGTCGCGCGCGGTCCTTGGCAACGGCATCAAGCAGATGGGCACAGGTATTTACGATCGGTTGCAACAATTCGAGAATGCTGTTGTCGTAGCCACCTGGTCGATTGGCCATACCTACCATACCTACCAGCTTTGAACCGACGAACAGCGGTATACCAAGGAAGGACTCGAGTGGTGGATGTCCATCAGGCAGGCCTTTACTACGAGGGTCGTTTGCAGGATCATTACTCAGTACGATATAACCACTCGTAATTACTTTGCCAAACAGGTTATCAAGGTCGTGGAACTCAAGACCAGTAGCCGCATTTTTTTCATAGAATTCACGGCTTGCATTATCCCATGCGATGTTGGTGGCGGCATAGGTCTTTAGATATGTATGCCCGTCACTGTCTATAAGCGCTTCGCCAATCAGTCCGTATTCACTTTCAGCTAATTCGAGTATGTCGGGCAGAGTGTCAGTAAATAAAGTAAAAGGATCGGGGTTCTCAATATAGCGGGTTTGTGTCCGGTTGATGATCTCGATTTGCTGCTGCTGAAGTTCAATTTCCTGTTCTGCTGCCTTTCTTGCCCTGATGTCACGTATCAGGCCAGTATAGAGTATGGAACCGTCAGCAATGGTTTCGCTGACTTCGAGCTCGAGCGACAGCAAGGTGCCATCTTTATGCTCGCCCTGTACCTCACGGCCCTCGCCAATAACTTGTGATTCACCTGTCAATTGATAATTACGAATGTAATTATTGTGCTCAGATCGATGAGGTTCCGGTATCAGCATGCTGATGTTGTTACCTACAACCTCTTCACGACTGTAGCCAAATATCGCTTCTGCTGCAGGGTTGAATTCTCGCACAAGTCCCTGTGAGTTGATCACGACAAAGCCGTCTGGAACCGTCTCGAACACTGATGCAAGATGTCTGTTGCTGAGCCGTTCTTTTTTCTGTGAGTGCCTGACTTTCTGATGAGAGACCAGGGTTAGTGCAAGCATGGTAAGCAGCAATAGTATAGTGATTAGTAGTTTGGCATTTATCTGGTTAAGTCTTTCATCGAGTAGTTCATCGAGGTGAGTGAGAACTGCATTAAACAAAGTGGAGTAGGCAACAAGTACACCACTGCCAGAGTCATACAATTCCTCAGCTGTAATGGATTCCGGGTATTTATTATGTTCCAGGAAGGCGGTTAATGTGCTGAAGTTGTTGAATTTGATCAATGCTTCATCAGAAAGCACAATAAGCCAGCGTGAAGCATTCTTGTCATTTTCCGATAGTGACTGCGTGTTATCTCTTATTTGATGCGCGGACTGTTCTGCTTTTATGGTGAGCAGATTCAATTGAAAAATAGATTCTTTATCCAGTCGGCCCGCGGCCAGGCGTCCACTTGATATGCCTCGCATCTGGCCAAGTGTATCGAGTATTGTTGGTAGTAGGTTTGTAGAGGTATTAACGAGCTGGAACAAATCGAGATCATTTTCATAAGTAAGGGAAGACTGGTGAGCAACATTATTGATAAGCGCAATAACCCGGTTAATCAGGGCTGTATATTCAGCGAAATTATTCCTGGTGTTTTCATTGTGCTCATGTTTTGCCAGGTTAAACCAATGCTGACTTATTTTAGTGATACTGGATCCATATACGGAGTCACTGTTTATCGTTGCTTGAAGTTTTGCAAAACGGCTATCGATAGTTTTGCGACTATGCTCACAACCTTGTTGAAATGATGTCTTACCTTGAGCGAAGGCAAAACACTGACCGCGGTGGTTGGCAAGCTCTATCTGTAATGGGAATAGTTCTGATATGAATGCGATACCATTGCGTTCCTGCCGTGTGACATCCCGTTCTTCATAAAAATTGACCAGCAATAAGCTACCGAGTAAAGCTGTTATGGTAAAAAAGGTAGTAGTGACTAACAGAAGCCTGGCATGGCTGCTGATATTCTGGAAAGGATTGTATTCAGTGGCCTTCATTCATTCATCACATGAAATACAACCCGAAGTGAATTGTTTGCATGGATAGAACGCGATGTGTTTTCTGTAAAGCAAGTTCAGCACCCCAGGTAAATATTACGGTACAACGTGCAATTTGTTACAAACCCGGATTGAAACTGCTCTGGCAAGTGATAGTCGGATGGTAAAACATGCTCGTTACAGACAGTCCGGAATACTTCCGTATTTAAAATATACAGTCTGACAAGGGTAAATAAACGAGCGAAACAGTTATTTAACAAACAATTTACAAACATTAATTTTTATTTACATTATTAGTAATATCGTTCACAAAAGACCCGTCTTGGATAATACAAAAGTACTATTTTTATCTGGTTTGGCCGGCAGATTTGCCGAGTGAATACAATAATGTGCATTTAATAAAATGTTGGGCGGGATAATGTGCAGTAATACCATTTTATGTTCATGGCTTTGCAGGGTAGACGGTCGTGTTACGTGTTATTACAGGTAATGATCACCTGGGTGGGTTGGGAACAGTATTGGTGTGAACGAAGAGACAGGCATAAAAAAAGCCGGTCACTCGAACCGGCCTTTTAAATTTTCATGCAAGGATGCAATCAGCTCATGTTGCGGACGTGATTGTTAAGACGGCTCTTGTGACGAGCAGCCTTGTTCTTGTGAATAAGACCCTTGCTGACCATGCGGTCAATTGCTGGAACAGCGAGTTTGTAAGCATCACTGGCAGCGTCTTTGTCACCCGTGGCAATAGCCTTGGCGACGTTCTTGATACGTGTGCGCATTAACGAACGCATGCTTGCGTTGTGCTGGCGGTTGTTTTCCGCCTGGCGGGCGCGTTTTTTTGCTTGTGCAGAATTAGCCATTTTTGACTGTCCTTGCTGGAAACCTGTTCGAGAAAGCGCGTAACTATGCTGATTTTATGTGCATTTGTCAAATTTAATCCTGGCATCGCAATTTGGGCACCTGCCACTGACGTGCTAGACTACTTCAAGTGAAAAAACAAATAAAAACAGCTGGTTATATATTCTTTGGCAGAGCGTATTAACGAATGAGCGGACGATTGTTCAAATCCACGGCCGTTGTCGGTGGCAATACGTTGTTATCGCGTATCCTCGGGCTGGCCCGGGATATCATCATCGCACGCCTGTTTGGTGCCGGTTCCGGTACCGATGCCTTTTTTGTCGCCTTCAAGATCCCGAATTTTTTCCGCCGTCTGTTTGCCGAGGGCGCGTTTTCGCAGGCATTTGTGCCCGTTCTGGCCGAAACTCGCGTTGAGGATAGTGAAAAACTCGACAAGACGCGGCAGTTAATCATCCATACCGCTGGTACATTGGGTGGGATTCTCGTCTTGCTGACCCTGCTGGCGGAACTGGCCGCCCCCTGGCTGATTATCGTGTTTGGCCCGGGTTTTTACCTCGAGGGCGGTCAGCGTTATGAGCTGACTGTAGAGATGCTGCGCATAACTTTCCCATACCTGCTGCTCATCTCCCTGACGGGCCTGGCAGGGGCCGTGTTGAACAGTTTCGGCAAGTTTGCGGTGGCGGCATTTACGCCCGTATTGCTCAACCTGAGCCTGATTGGCGCTGCTATCTGGCTGGCGCCGACGATGGAGGTACCGATCGTAGCGCTGGCCTGGGGCGTATTTATTGCCGGTGTCGTCCAGCTTGGCTTCCAGTTGCCTTTCCTGGCGCGGCTGGGGCTGCTGGTCTGGCCGCGATGGGGCTGGGCAGATTCAGGGGTGCGCAAGATTATGCGTCTCATGTTACCGGTCATTATTGGTTCCTCCGTTCTGCAGATTAACCTTGTCATTGATACGATCATTGCCTCATTTCTCGTTACCGGCAGTGTTACCTGGCTGTATTACGCCGACCGTATGGTGGAATTCCCGCTGGGGGTGTTTGCGATTGCGCTGTCGACCGTGATCCTGCCGAGCCTGTCACGTCAGCACGCCGAGGATTCCCCTGAGGCATTCGGGCATACGCTCGACTGGGCATTGCGTATGGCGCTGATTATCGGCCTGCCGGCAACGGTAGGGCTGTTTATGCTGGCCGGGCCGATTATCTCGAGCCTGTTCCAGTATGGTGATTTCGGCAGTCAGGATGTCGACATGGCCGCCTTGGCACTCATGGCCTACACGATCGGCCTGCCGGCATTTATTCTCATCAAGGTGCTGGCGCCGGGGTATTTTGCACGCCAGGACACGACCACGCCGGTGCGGATTGCGATCAAGGCGATGTTCGTCAACATTGTCCTGAACCTGTTGTTTGTTGTGCCGATGGTCTATTTCGGACTTACCGGTCCGCATGCTGGCCTGGCCCTGGCCACCGGTCTGGCTGCATGGGTTAATGCCCTGCTTTTGTTACGGGGACTGAAGCGTGCCGGGGTCTACCGTGCCCAGGCAGGGTGGGGAAAGTTGTTTGTCCAGGTCGTTGTGTCGCTATTGGTTATGGCGACGGTGCTTGGATTTGGCATCGCTGCCCAGTACCAGTGGACGAGCTGGGACTGGACGCAACGCGTGGCACAGTTGGGGATGTGGATCGCGTTGGCAGGCTCGGCCTACCTGCTCACACTGGCGGTTTGCGGCTTGAGGCCCTCACATTTACGTGCCGGTAAGCATGGCCATGAAAACACGTGATATGGGCAGAGCAATTTTCGGGCATGCACTCTATAATAGGGCGTTTTAGGCAGACTGACACGGCATGGAACTGATCCGAGGTTTTCATAATCTGCAGCCCCGACACCGTGGCTGTGTGGCGACTATTGGTAATTTCGATGGTGTGCACCTTGGTCACCAGACTGTACTGGGCCAGTTGTCTGACAAGGCCGCTGAACTCGGGCTCGCCTCGGTGGTGATCAGTTTTGAGCCGTACCCGATGGAATTTTTTGCACCGGAGCGGGCACCGGCACGTCTGACGCGCCTGCGTGAAAAGGTTCGTGCGTTAACGCGTTACTCGGTCGACCGGATGTTGTGTCTGCGCTTTGACAAGGCCTTTGCCGACCAACCGGCTCGCGAGTTTATTAAAAAGGTGCTTATCGACGGGCTTGATGTGCGTTATCTCGTGGTGGGGGATGATTTCCGTTTTGGACATAACCGTGAAGGCGATTTTGCCCTGCTTGAAGAGGTTGGGCATGAACAGGGTTTTGAGGTTGTGCACCTGCATACGTTCAGCGTCGATGAAGAGCGTGTCAGCAGTACCCGGATACGTGAGGCACTCGCACAGGGCGATATGCTGACTGCCGAGAAGTTGTTGGGCCGACCGTACAGGATGTGTGGTCGCGTGGCGCATGGTGACAAGCGCGGCCGTACAATTGGCTTCCCGACCGCGAACATACACCTGCACCGCCAGAACACACCGGTGAAGGGCGTGTTTGCGATCGAGATGTTCGGTATAAAAGGCGAACCGGTTGCCGGCGTGGCGAATGTGGGCACGCGGCCAACCGTAGACGGTACACGCAGCCTGCTCGAAGTGCACCTGTTTGATTTTGCCGAAGAGATCTATGGTGAATATGTGCATGTGGAATTTGTACACAAGCTGCGTGATGAAACGCGGTTTGAATCATTTGAAGCGTTGCGTAAACAGATTGATATTGATGCCGAGCAGGCACGTGAATTTTTCGTAAAACGTAACAGTAATAACTAACAACCAAGTAAAGAAACCAGACAAGACTATGGCTGACTATAAAGATACCCTTAACCTGCCCAGCACGGCCTTCCCGATGCGCGGTAACCTCGCGCAGCGTGAACCCGAACTTCTCAAGCGTTGGGCAGAAATGGATATTTACGCGAAGTTGCGCGAACACTGTGCCGGGCGTGATTCCTTTATCCTGCATGACGGACCGCCGTATGCGAATGGAGATATTCATATCGGCCACGCGGTCAACAAGATCCTTAAAGACATCATCATCAAGTCAAAGACCTTGTCAGGCTTTAACACACCTTACGTGCCGGGCTGGGACTGTCATGGTTTGCCGATCGAACTCAACGTCGAAAAGAAGGTTGGCAAGGCCGGTGGCAAGGTCGATGCGAAGACTTTCCGCAAGGCATGTCGTGACTACGCAGGTAAACAGGTCGACAAACAGCGTGAAGATTTCAAGCGTCTCGGTGTGATTGGCGACTGGGACACGCCGTACCTGACCATGAACTATAAGTACGAGGCGGATATCGTTCGTACTCTCGGCAAGATCATTGACAATGGTCACCTACACAAGGGCGTCAAGCCGGTGCACTGGTGTACCGACTGTGGTTCATCCCTGGCCGAGGCCGAGGTGGAATACGAAGACAAGACCTCGCCGGCCATCGATGTGCGTTTCAACGTGCTCGATGACGAGGCCCTGTTTGCACGTTGTCACCATACCGATAGCAAGGGTGAAGGCCCATTATCTGTTGTCATCTGGACAACGACACCATGGACCCTGCCTGCCAACCAGGCAGTGAGTGTGCACCCTGAGCTCGAGTACGCCGTGGTGCAGTGTGAAGGCGAACACGGTCACGAGCGTCTGCTCATGGCGGAGGCCCTGCTCAAGTCAGCTATGGGCCGTTACGAAATGGATGACTACCGCGTCATTGCCTATTGCAAGGGCAGTGAACTGGAAGGCCTGAAACTTGCGCACCCGTTCTATGAACGTGAGGTGCCGGTGATCCTCGGTGAGCATGTCACCATCGATGCAGGTACCGGTTGCGTGCACACGGCCCCGGGGCACGGTCAGGACGACTATGTGGTCGGCATGCGTTATGGACTGAAGGTCGATAACCCGGTCGGCAGTAACGGCTGTTTCCTGCCGGATACACCGTTGTTTGCCGGTGAGCATGTCTTCAAGGCGAACGACAAGGTACTGAATGTCCTCAAGGCCGAAGCGAAACTCGTTCACCACGAGGCACTGCGCCACAGCTACCCGCATTGCTGGCGCCACAAGACACCGATCATCTTCCGTGCCACGCCACAGTGGTTTATCAGCATGACCCAGAATGGTCTGCGTGATCAGGTGAAACAATCCATCAATGACGTGCAGTGGTTGCCGGACTGGGGACAGGCACGTATTGCGACCATGGTTGAGAATCGCCCAGACTGGTGTATCTCGCGGCAGCGTACCTGGGGACCACCAATCCCGATCTTCGTGCACAAGACTACGGGTGAACTGCACCCGGATACAAATGTATTGTTTGACAAGGTCGCCGAGCGTATCGAGGCTGAGGGCATCGATGGCTGGTTTGAGACCGATGCAAGTGAGTTTATCGGTGACGATGCGGCTGACTATGACAAGGTTAATGACATCCTCGATGTCTGGTTTGACTCGGGTGTATCTCACCATGCCGTACTTGATGACCGTGATGAATTGTCGTGCCCGGCTGACCTGTACCTTGAAGGTTCCGATCAACATCGCGGCTGGTTCCAGACATCGCTGTTGTCATCGATGGCGATGCGTGGTGAAGCACCGTACAAGACTGTCCTGACACATGGCTTTACCGTTGATGCGAAGGGACACAAGATGTCGAAGTCGAAAGGCAATGTCGTCGCCCCGCAGAAGGTGATTAAAAATCTCGGCGCCGATATCCTGCGTCTGTGGGTGGCGGCAACAGATTACAGTAAGGAAATGAGTGTCTCGGATGAGATCCTGAAACGCTCGGCGGATACCTATCGACGTCTGCGTAACACTGCGCGATTCCTGCTCTCCAACCTGAACGGTTTTGACCCTGAGCAGAACATGCTTGCCGCGGACGAGATGTTGGCGCTGGATCAATGGGCAGTCATGCGTGCCGCGCATATTCAGACCCAGGTGAAAGCCGCTTACGACAGTTACGAATTCCACCGCATTTACCAGCTCGTGCACAATTTCTGTTCTGTTGACATGGGCGGGTTCTATCTCGATATCATCAAGGATCGTCAGTACACGACTCAGGCAGATAGCATCGCACGGCGTTCTGCGCAGACTGCGATGTACCATATCATCGAGGCACTGGCACGCTGGTTTGCGCCTATCCTGACCTTTACCGGCGAAGAGATCTGGCGTCAGATCCCGGGTAATCATGGCGAGTCGATCTTCTTTGAAACCTGGTACGAGCTACCACCGATGCCGCTAAGCGAGGGCATGGGCCTGCAATACTGGGATCAGATCATAGAAGTACGTGACTGCGTCAACAAGGAACTCGAAGCCGCACGTAATGCCGGTGTCATCGGTTCAGCACTTGATGCCGAGGTCGGTCTGTATTGTGGCAGCGAGATCCTCGTCAAGGTCAACGCGCTTGAAGACGAACTGCGCTTTGTCCTGATTACCTCGTATGCACGGACCTATGCGGCGGGTGAACCACCTGCCGAGGCGAAACATTACACGCTTACCTCAGGTGATGAGCTCTGGGTGTCTGTATCAGCATCGAATCATGAGAAGTGCACGCGTTGCTGGCACCATCGTGAAGATGTCGGCAGTCACGATGCGCACTCCGAACTGTGCGGGCGTTGTGTCGAGAATATTGACGGTGATGGCGAGTTACGTCGGTTTGCCTGATGTTAAATAACATCTAACGCAAAGACGCAGAGTGATTTAATACTTTACGAAGGAAAGACAGGATTCATTTGGTTTCGTATGAAATGCTCAGTTGCTATTCATTACCGCTTAATATATCTGTTCCTTTGCGATCTTGGCGCCTTTGCGCCTCTGCGTTAGATTTTGTTAAGGAAAGATTATGCTGAAATGGTTATGGCTTGCAGTGATCGTGGTGGTACTGGATCAGTACACCAAAGTACTGGCGAGTAGTGAATTGCAGTACGCGATACCGGTTTACGCAATGCCTTCGATAAACTGGTTCCTCGCGCATAACACCGGAGCAGCCTTTAGTTTCCTGAGTGAGGCAGGGGGCTGGCAACGCTGGTTCTTTATTGTGTTGGCTATCGTCATTTGCGGTGTAATTATCGTCTGGTTGAAGCAATTGACGAGCGACAACAAGCTATTGGCCGCGGCACTTGCACTTATACTCGGGGGCGCGATTGGCAATGTGATTGATCGTGCCCTGTATGGGTATGTGATCGATTTTATTCAGTTTTACTATGTCGCAGAAACCTGCCTGCCAGGATTTTATGCAAGTGGCTCACAGTGTAACTGGCCGGCATTCAATATTGCCGATGCCGGGATTGTTAGCGGCGCGGCTATTATGATCGCGGATGCGTTGTTTGGGACGAACAAGGATTCAGAAAAAGCCTGAGGGCTTGATACTTGCCCGGATATAGGGCTCGATTAAAGGTCGAAATACAATGAGTAATGAAACAATACAGGCTGGCAGCAGCGTCCTGATTAATTACACCCTGGCACTGGAAGACGGTACCGTTATTGAATCAACCGAGGGCACTGATCCTCTGCGTTTCGCACTGGGAGATGGTGCACTGATCGAGGGCCTTGAAGCTGTACTCGTGGGCATGAAGGTTGGTGACCGCCAATGCGTACAACTGGACCCTCGTGAGGCTTTCGGTTTTGCCGATGAGACCAATGTTCACATGCTGACACGTGACAAGTTCCCTGAAGATATGCCGCTTGAGAAGGATCTGATCATCGGTTTCACCACGCCTTCCGGTGAAGAGATCCCGGGTCGTATCCTTGACCTGCCCGATGACACACTCGTGATTGTGGATTTTAACCACCCGCTTGCCGGTCATTCGATAACCTTTGATGTTGAGGTTATGGCGATAGGTGTCGAAGAGCAGGGCGAGGGCTAATTCCATGCAGGTGTTACTTGCTAATCCGCGTGGCTTTTGTGCCGGAGTAGATCGTGCCATCGAGATCGTCGAGCGCGCACTGGAACTGTTTTCAGCGCCGATCTATGTACGCCACGAGGTGGTACACAACCGCTATGTCGTCGAGGACCTGCGTAACAAGGGTGCCGTGTTTGTCGAGGAACTGAATGAAGTTCCAGACGATGCTACCGTCATCTTCAGTGCACACGGTGTATCACAGGCCGTGCGTGATGAGGCAGCCCAACGTGGCCTGCAGATCTTTGATGCAACCTGTCCACTTGTGACCAAGGTTCACATGGAGGTTGTTCGGCATATCAAGGCCGGACGTGAGTGTGTCTTGATCGGTCATGCGGGCCACCCCGAAGTTGAAGGTACAATGGGGCAGGTTACAGATTCGTCACTCATGCACCTGGTTGAAACGCCTGAGGATGTTGCCAAACTCAATGTCGGTGATCCATCCCAACTTGCTTTCGTTACCCAGACAACCCTGTCGATGGATGATACCCAGCGTGTCATTGATGCCTTGCGTGAAACCTTCCCTGCTATCGTGGGGCCAAAGAAAGATGATATCTGTTACGCGACGCAGAACCGCCAGGATGCTATCAAGCGCCTCGCTGCACAAAGTGAGGCAGTCCTGGTTGTCGGCTCACCAAATAGCTCTAACTCGAATCGCCTGCGTGAAATTGCCGAGCAGCAGGGTGTCCCGGCCTGGTTGATCGACGGACCGGAGGATATCGATCCCGACTGGCTGGCGGAAAAACGTATAGTTGGATTAAGTGCCGGTGCCTCGGCACCCGAGGTGCTTGTTCAGGATGTGATTGAACGCCTGCGTGTCCTGGGAGCGGATAGTATTAATGAGGATGCGGGTAGACCTGAGCAGGTGACATTTACCCTGCCCAGGGCATTACAGTAACGACTACCAGCAATCGTCAACAGTGCCTGAACCGGATATGCCCTGCAGGCCGCTTTGATCGAGCGTCAGGTTCCCACATTCAGTGTCTTTCTCCTGGCCGTTTTGGGCAGTTGCTGTAACAGTATAAGTCGATGTGCCTGTGCTGGTTATAGTAGCGTTATAGTAATTACTTTCAGAATTTTTCCCTGCAGCTGTGCATGAGGCATGATTATAACTGCCAAATTTTGTATAACAGCGTTCAAGCTGTTGACTGATATCGGCGAGTACAGCTTTACCATCTGCACGCCGTGTTTTGTGCACCTGGTTCTGGTAACTGCTGATGGCAATGGATGCAAGGATCGCGAGTGCCGCGACGGTTATCATCATTTCGATTAGTGTAAAACCTGTTTGTTTATCTGACATAGTTGTTACCCAGAAGTGAGAATTTATCGATCATTAATTACAGGACCTGAAACATTATCTGGCAGCACCCAGGCCTCGATTAAGAAATTATTACCAGCTTCATCCTGAATGTAATTGAAACCGAGTGTACTTCCTGTCGATAGTGCGTTTATAGTTGAAAACTTTGATGTCAAAGTATGCACTTTCACATTGATACCGTAGTAATAATTAATACCACTTATAGTCAATAACCTTCCAGCCTTTTTATTTCTTAGTACCCCAACTTTTTTGAAAAAAGTTGGGTAATAGTCAGGAGCATTGGGAATAGTGACTAATACACGTTTCCCAATCAGATCTTTTAGCTCAAGCTTTTTAGGTACGAGTCCTTCAAGTTGCTGCGTATTCTGCGTACTACTCTCTGGTTTGTTAAATACAGCTTGTGGTGAAGATTGACTGCCTTCAATTGCTATGACTGGCGTCGATAACAGGAAGCTACAGAGAAATAGTGAATAATAATAGACACTATGTGGTTGTTTTGTGAAGTTCATAACTAATCCTTCCGGTGATTGCCGGCTAAACCATGTTTACGGAATAATTTCACGCCATGAATGTCGACCTATCTGCGAATCGGCACCCGTGTTCGTGCCGGTGCTGCGGATATCACGATCACTGGTCTGGGTCACCTTACGGTTACCGATAAATGAGGAATCGGTAGGTGTTGACTGGTCAAAACGAACACCTGTCACTATATTCTCCTCGCCTTCTGCGCCACCGATATTGTCATCGGAGTCAAAGTTGCCATCATTGTTGACATCAAAGATCTGGGCGTCTCCCGAGCCGCCGGTTTCCGGATCAAAGCCCAGCTCAAACCCGCCCGGGCCGGTCGTACAGGCCGTGCTGCTCTTTGGAATAACCGTGTTGACGAATGCGAAGTTGCCACGAATCAGGAAATTACGCACAGCTTTCTCACCCGGGAATTCGATTGCACTACCACCTGCTTCGGGTACATCGAGGTTAATGACCCAGCCCTCATCTTTATTTTTCTGGTGCCCCCATGTGACAGAGTTATTGGTCAGGCTGCGAACCGTGAAGCCATTCACCGTTGAGGCAGAGTTGGTAAACACTTGCTCGACGAGCTGATCATAGGAGACTTCGTCTATATTGTCAGATGGATCGGTAAAGTCATCCCAGAGTCCGTAGATGGACTGGATCTTTTCACTTTCCGGTGCGGTGATATCATCATTGGTAAAGAAACTGCCTGTTCCCATGATGACAATAAAGCCAGCTTCGCTCGGGTGCTTAATGACCACTGGGCGGTTGGTGATGGGTTGAACCTCACCGCTTGCACTGTCGTAGGTGGCTTTGAACAGTTCCTGTACCGGGTTGTTTGCAGCACTCAGGGTTGCACTGACGGACGTCTCGGAAAGATTGAAGCGATAGAAGTTGCCCTGGTAGTCACCCGCATAGACGACATCGACCGTACCGTTCTGGTCAATATCAATACCACGGATACCACCGAGACTGTTTGGTGTATTAGTACTTGTCGGATCCTGAGCTTTGCCATTACCCGTGTTGATCTTGAAGAAGTCGGTGCCTCGTGTCCAGGTACCGTCAAGCCCGCCATCAAGGAATACGATGTAGAGTTCGGCATCGCCATCGGTGCTGGCACTGTTATAACCATTGCCAAAGATGACAACCCAGCGGTTATCGCCACTAGCATCCAGGATATTACTCAGTGCTATCAGGGGTGACGAAATGGGTACGCCCAGGTTCAGGTCATTGCCATCCGGGCTTGAGCCTACATCATCGGCCTGTTCAAATTCCCACATGACATTTGCTTTTGCTGTGTCTTCAGACCTCAGGGAATCGGGGTCGGTCACATTTAATGCAAAGTACCCGGGAGCACCAACTCCCATGCCACCCACGAGGACAGTATTCCAGGCGTCATTGAGTGCATTGGTACCACTGAGTGTCCTGATATACACATCATTCACTGCCGGTGACAGGTCAACATAGTAGCGATGCTGGTAATCCGGGTTCGTTAGCTCGGAAAGATCAGGGATAATGATATCCGGCACGTAGGCGAAGACTTCTTCACCCGTATTTGCATCGAAGGCATGTAACATCCCGTCGTTGGCACCGATGTAGACGATCTCATTACGGTTGGCATATTCGGTCACAAATTCACTGTACAGCTCACCCAATACATCCGGGAACGGGAGATTGTCCCGGAACGAGAACGGTGGTGTACCGACAAACACGGGTGATGAGTGAATGAAGTCACCAATGCGTCCACCGATGAAGGTGTTATCGTCAACGGTAAGCGGTGGTCGGACGCGGAATTCACCACCACTGTAATCATCACCTTCGTTTTCCTGGCTGCCGCGGATATATTCAAGCCGTGTTTCGCCGAGATCGGGGGTCGCCAGGACGGGCTGGTCCAGTTCACCCTGCTGTGTAGAATTAATGCCTGCCCAGGTGAAAGGCACGCCTGAGTTGGCCACCGGATCAAATGTAATCACCTGGCGTCGGTCGCCATCGATGATGCCCTCAAGTTGTTCAGCCGCTTCCCAGCGGTTGCTGCTTGTGTCGATTTCACCGGTAATACTGACATTCTGTGCAATCAGGTTGCCGGTGTTTTCATCCGTATCAAAGAAGGCACGGAACACAAGTGCGCCGCTTTCCAGGTTCTGGGTATTAAAGGCCACGGACGATGCAGAACCACGACCGGTACCAATTTCCTCGAAGATACGCGTCAGTGATGTAGTCAGTTCTTCCTGGTTGTTGGCATTGAGGAAATCACCACGGCCATTCCATGCGGCATGGCGCAGGTCATCGATAGTTTCAGTGCTATTACTGCTTGGCTCTGGCCAGGCAAAGGTATCGCTTGAATTGGGCGGGTTTACGGAAAGTGTACCCGAGACACCAAGTCCGACCGTGTAGGTGATCATATGCTGGTGCATTTTTTCGAATGGATCAGCCATCCCATTATAACGTTCTTCTTCACGGTTGGTGGTCGGCACATCGTCCACCAGGGTGGGGTCGTGCAGATCACGTTCGTAATAGTGCATGGCAACATCAGCGAGGGTATTGGAAAAAGCGTCGCCGAATGACGCACCATCAAACGGGCCCTGGGGTGTGCCATCGTTGAGGCCGTCATTATCAGCATTATCAACATCCGGGTCATTACCATTCCAGAAGCCATCGGTCATGAGGATGGTGTAGTTTTGCTGACAGGTGCCTGCTGGTGCAGCTTCTACCGGGCAGTTGCTACCACCGGGGTTACTGCTTGCAGTGCCAAAGATATTGACATCGCTACCATCGCCATGGGTACCACCATTACAGGCGAAATACTCACCTGTACGCTCCAGGTTTTGGCGTAACGGTGTGCCACCCGTTGACTGTGTCTCGAAAATGCTGTCAAACAGGTCTTTTTTGTTACCACTGAACGGTGAGATGTTCAGTGACTCAACTTCGATGCGGTTATTTGAAACGTTATTAATGGCTGCAAAACCAACTCGTACTGAGCTTTGTGGTTCAAGCACCTTGCTAATAGCGGCTTTAGCTGTTAATTCACGGCGGCGGTAGTAACTGTAAAAATTCGCGTAGTTCTGTAGTTCCTGCGCTATTGTGCAAGTCGTTGTCGAGGTGGCTTCACCATCGCCGCCACAGTCTGTACGCGTGCCAGCACGTGTATGAGTAGCCGGGTCAAATAGGGCACCAGCCGGGTCTGTTGGTGCACCACTAGTGCGTATCTCAATCAGTTGATGTGGTTCCGTGGGATCGACAAACCCATCTCCGTTTGAGTCTGTCCATGTGTAATAACTGGCCGGGTAAATGACATCGGAAAGGCCATAACAACAGTCACCATTCTCAATGATCATCAGAGAAGTAAAAGTATCATTTGCTGTTAGATTATAGGTAGAACCACCGGATACATAGGGGTCAACCAGAGCTGCAGTTGGGGAGGCGTCGGTATACGCATCACCGTTATTATCAGCCCCTTCCCAGGGAGTATAGGTCGTATCCGGATTGTAGTAGACACTGTTGAAGTTATGATTACGTGAGCGCCACACGCCTCGCCACTCATCACCATTATAGCCTCGGCTGTCCCAGAACGCGGCAAATTGTTGCAACTCTATTTCTGTGGGGACAGCAAAAAAATCACCGTTCTCAGGATCGGGTTGTATATATGCGTAACTAAACCCACTGACAGGACCATTAATTATGTAAAGACCTTCGCTTGTATTGGGTATCAGAACACTCCAGTCCATACTGCCGGAGTCATCATTCAGGATCATGACATTCGGTTCGACACCGGTCGCTATCTCTAGCGCGTTATTGGCAATGTCGAGCGGGCCGGCAACCGCGATGTTAGTCATCGCAGAGTACAGGCAGGCAAGCCCCGCAATGCCGATACGGTTCACAAACGGGTTGGTCTTTGTATGAGTCTTCATAACATCGCTCCTGTGAGCATAAATCCGGACGGTTTACAGGCCGCCCACACCATATACGGTTTGCAGAAACACGACACTGTTATCAGAACTGCCGGTGCCTCGTGCAGTAACACGGAACAGCCCGGTCTTGCCGCCACCTGTACCCTGGCCATAATTATCGAGGTTGGTGCGATCAACCTCGGTGCCGAATGAATTTACAAATTGGACAACATATTTGGGTGGTGTGGCTATACCTTCACCTGTGCCAATGTTTGTGGCAGAAATAAAGCCACGTGTCGGGTCAACGCCATCCCAGTCAACAAACTCTTCTATATTTGCGTAACTCTCGTCATCGTTGTACAAGCCATCTGAGCCATCATTGTCAAATGCACCCGTGGTGGCAACTGTACTGAGGAATTCTTCTGCATCAACGAGTGCAGCTTCAGCTGCCTCAAAGGCAATGTGACGATCACGGGCATTACCTGCCATGCGCTCTTCAAGGCTGGTGTTACGCATACTTGTTACACCAAGTATGGTGAGTAACAGCAGGATAATCATACTGACGATAAGTACAGCACCTTGCTGCTTTTGCATGGAACTACAATACATGGTCATGGCTAACTACCTTTAAATTACGTCTGAACCACGGTTACGAATCTTGATGGTTTCTGAAAAAATGTAGCGCTGTCGCCGATCGCCTGCGTAGGGCACGGTTCCGGCATCAGGTGTGACAGATGTTCCAACGACGCTATAGGTCCTGTCATCATCTTCATTAGAGACTTCTTCAGGTGTATGCAGTAACAGGCCGATTCTTACACTGACGACATTTTTCCAGTCAGCCGCAGCAATGTTTTCGGCTGTGTCGTAGCGAACGGCTGCACTATAGGGATCAAGCGCAACACCGTAGACAATCTGCATGGTCTCAATGCCTTCAACGAGTTCGTCAGCTGCCTGGAATGAACTGCCATCCCTGTTTAATTCACGGCGGTACAGGGAGTTTGTATTGGGAATATTGCGGCCGGATTCTTCATTCGACAGGCTCGGGCCGATGTAATAAATAAGCGAGTCAAAGCTGACCACCTGTGAACCGGTACCGTAGGTGTGCGGTGTACCATTGGCTGTGCAGGATACCGGGAAGCCAAGGCCCTTGGTGCAGTTGCCCGGTGTTCCGGTTCCGGTGTTGTGGACAATTGTGACATTGGCCTGGTTGGCATTTGAAACCTGGAAGATAGATGCATTTTCGTTGTCACAGACAAGCAGAATATCGTCATCTTCGATGGTGTGATTTGAACTGAGTTTGAATTGCGCGGATGTCGGGTTATGGGACGCCACGCTGTATACATCACCACCGCCTTTCAGCAGGCGCAGGCCGTCGGCACCGGCAAGGCGGTTTGAAGAACCGCTGCCTGCGGCAGGAAATCCAGCCGGGAAGGTACTACCTGTACCGTCAAAACCCTGTATGGGAGCGCCGAAGAAGTCATACGCACCCGTTGTATCATTAAGGACGTTGGCGACCTGGTCTATGCCGCCATCCTGGGCAATGCGGCAGGGCAGGAACCCGGCCTGGCGAATATCCTGTGCAAGTACCTCGAGGGCATAACGCGCGGTTTCCTGCATACGCCCAAGGCCATCGGCAATGCGGTAACTTTGTTTACTGCTGACAAACATCTGGATCACGCCATTCAGGAGGATGACGCTCAAGGCAATCGCGATCATGAGCTCTAACAGTGTAAACCCGCTCTGTCGGTTGTATTTATGATGATCAGATTTTTTCATAGCACGCTACTCACACTGAATGTTTCCATACGGTTTTCATCGTCGACGTCGAGGGTGCGGTCATCGACCCAGTTGATGGTGACTGTAACCATTGCACGCGTACCGCTGGGTGTAATCGTCACGGATCCATCACCTTCTGCAAGTGGCCCTTCAATACTCATCCCTGTACAGGTGGTATCAGAATTCCACTTACCGAGTGAGCACACCCACTGGGTCAGGTCGAACTGGGCCATATCACCTGCACTACAGCTTGCTCCTGCGCCTTGGCAGTTCGTGCTGCTGACCGGGCCGTCGTTGAGGTCATGGGCATAACCACCGGCGAGCACAACGTCACGGTTGGCACGCATACGATCGATAATGTCATAGGCAAGCACATTGGCCTGTGAACGTTGATAGGCGCTGAAGTTGAATTGCAGGCTACGTGTTTGCAGGCTGGCGAGACCGAGCAGGCCAATAGCGAGCACAAACACGGCAATCAGTACCTCGATCATAGTAAAACCGCGCTGCATACTTTTTTGTCGATGGTTTATGCACATGGGCTGACTTCCTGAACTGATATACGGCCGGTGACCGCAATGCGAATCTTGCGGCCCTTGGTAAGGTTTGCATTACACAGTGTAAATGTTTCTTCTGAGCCAAGTGTTGAAAATCCCCTTGAATCAAAAGTGACAGCACCGTTGGAACCACTTGTGAATGTGGTATCACCGTCCATTGCTGGTGTACGGCGCAGGATTTCACCCGTACTTGTAATAGTGAGCACCCAGCCATTCGACCAGTTGGTTCCACTGTTGGAAGAAACGGTTATCGACTGTCCGCGTTTTATCGACTCACTCCTGGCCAGGTTGACCGTTGTACTGAATTCATTGGCGTGTGTGATCAGACGGTTTGTGCGTACCATGAAATTGAAGCTCGGAACGGCTAGTGATATCAATATGGCAGCAATGACTACTGTAACCATCAATTCAAGCAGTGTCAGACCACGAATAGATTTCGGTGATTGTGTTGGGAACCTTTTCATACCTATACCATTTAGCATGAGTAATAATGCTTGTCGTGTCCTGCCCGATAAGGCGCAGATATTGTCCGATAGGTGGTCATTATGGCCGGGACATTGAGCCGTTTCACATATTGAGGCGTAGTTAGTTATAATAGCCGAATATAGCGGATATACATTGATTCGCACTTTACATATAGCACGAATTTTTGAGAGCCTTTTTTCATGTCACAACACCCTGACTGTCTTGTTATCGGTGGCGGCCTGATCGGCATGCTGACAGCGAGGGAGTTGTCACTTGCCGGCCTGTCAGTCCAATTACTTGAGCGCGGAGACACCGGGCGTGAATCATCCTGGGCGGGTGGTGGCATCCTCTCACCCCTCTACCCGTGGCGCTATCCCGAAGCTGTTTCTACGCTGGCAAAGGTCAGCCAGGCACGCTACCCGAGTCTCTTGAATGAAATTGAATCAGAGGCCGGAATGCCGGTGGAATACCAGCAAAGTGGGCTGTTGATGCCAGATTGTGATGAAGTAGCCGTCGCCAAAGCCTGGGCAAGGCAATTTTCTGTAAATATAGAAATAACTGAAAATAGTGAAGCTGTTGATATTGCTCCAGAAATATCTGAATCACTGTGTGTTAACCATGGCATATGGCTGCCTGAGGTCGGACAGCTCAGGAACCCGCGTTTCGTGCAGGCATTACGATTGAGCATTGAAAAAGCAGGTGTAGAGGTCATTACATCCTGCCCGGTTGACCACATCGAGACCCGATCAGGCCGGGCCACAGGGGTGAAAGCAGCAAGCGGCCAGGTGTATCCAGCCAGTACGGTTATTGTGGCAGGTGGTGCCTGGAGTGCGGGCCTGCTTGAGCCGCTCGGGCTGCACATCCCGGTACAGCCGGTACGGGGACAAATGCTGCTCTACAAGACGCAGCCGGGAACGGTAAAACGGATTATCCTGAACAGGGACCGCTACGTTATCCCGCGACTGGATGGCCGTGTGCTGGTTGGCAGTACGATGGAGCATACCGGGTTTGAAAAACAGACGACAAAGCAGGCAAGGACAGAACTTGAGGCCGAGGCAGAGCGGATAGTTCCAGCACTTGCACAGTTCCCGGTCGAGAAACACTGGGCTGGCCTGCGACCAGGGTCGCCGGACGGTGTGCCCTTTATTGGGGCCTGCCCAGGTGCTGATGGTGTCTACATCAATACCGGTCACTATCGAAATGGTGTTGTACTTGGCGCGGCATCCGCGCAAATGCTCGCACAAATTGTACAGGGTCAGGATACCCTGTTGCCAGTTGCGGCCTATTCACCACAAAACCTGTTGCAATCCGCATGAGTCGTAATTGATTGCGATATGTAAGCATTTGTAAAGCTTTTAATAATTCGCATATACTTGATCATGGAGGTTAGGTATGGAATCAGTGAACAGAGAATATATCGTCAAGCGTCTTGAAGGGCGTGGTATTTATCCCACTGCGCAACGCATCAGGATTGCCGAGATCATGCTGGCTCGTGCACAGCATATGTCTGCTGACAAGGTGATGGAAGCCATTAATATGGGCGATGCTACCGTGTCGAAAGCGACCGTCTATAACACGCTTGGCCTGTTTGCCAAAAAAGGACTGTTGCGTGAAGTTATCGTTGACCCATCCAAGGTCTTTTACGATTCCAACACGACTGAACACCACCACTTTTATAATGTTGATACAGGTGAACTCAGTGATATTCATGCTGATCAGATGTTACTAGGCGAGTTACCGGATCTGCCTGAATCAACTGAGATAGATGGTGTAGAAGTAATTGTACGTGTTCGTGAAAAGCGTAGTTAACGAGCTGTCTCCTGCCCGATTTTTTCACTTCAGCATATTTTCAAGCCGCCGCATTTTTGTATAATGCGCGTCCTTGGCCGGAATAGCTCAGTCGGTAGAGCACTTCACTCGTAATGAAGGGGTCGGAGGTTCGATTCCTCTTTCCGGCACCATATTAAAAAGCCTGTCGACTGACAGGCTTTTTTCTTTCAAGAAGCGAATCTGTTTCAGTTAAAGCCGAATTCAAAGCTCAGGAAGATCCGTTTCCCGTAGGCCTGTTCTTTGTCAAAGTCGAAATAGTCCTGGCGCAGGTTCTGGAAGCTCGCTGAAACTTGACCCTCGCTGTTTGCGAAGCGGAATTTCTTCGCAATACGCGCGTTGAGAATATTGAAATCACCAGTTGGATCACCGGCCTCGAATTCGTATTCACTGTAATAATGATAGGCCAGGCTTGCGCGAATATCTGGCTGCAGGTCGTGGATCAGTTGCAGGGTCGTAATCGTTTTCGGTGCATAATCTTTTAGCGGTAGAAATATCAGCTCACCTAGTTCGTCGCGGTTGACTTCATTGAGGCTCTTGCCGCTGACATTGAGCAGGGTATAACCAGCGTGCAGACGTGTATCAGGTGAGACCTGGTACTGTAATTGCGCTTCAAATCCCTTCAGGATGGCACTGCCTTCATTACTGTAATAAAAGACTGTGTCCTGTCCCTGAGGCAGGCCGAGCAGAGTGCTGACCGGGTCGGTGTAAGCATGATCGAACACGTCATTAATGATGTTATCCAACTCATTGTAGAACAGCTTGGCATCAAGGTTTATACCGTAACGCGGGAAATGCCCGATATAGGCGAGTTCAAACGAGGTCAGTTTCTCAGGCTCAAGGTCACGATCAGCGATAATAATCTGGTCAATCTTTACCTGGTTACCTGACGGGTCGATCAAGCCGACAGCGTAGTCTGCATTGAGTGTAAACACAGAGGGCGTCCGGTAGGCACGCGAAACACTGGCACGTATCGTATGGTTAGGGGTGAAATGATAATTCACCGCGAGACGTGGTGAGATATCTGTGCCCGTTACATCATTGTTTTCAAGCATCGTACCGGCATTAATGGTCCATTTTGGATCAGGTTTCCATTCGCCATGCGCAAACAGGCGGTAGGTATAATTGGTCACTAAATCATGGCTGCTGGGGCGCGCAAAAAAGCCGGCGGCACCTGATTCTTCGTAACGGGCACTGGCCCCCCAGACAAGTCGTAATTCGTCATTGATATTTTTGTTGTGCTGGAACTCAATGTCATAACGATGCTGCAGGCGTGAGAAATCCAGCAGGACGGGTTGGTTCTCAACACCGACCAGGCTGGCGAAGCCGGGGAATAGAATATTGTCAATAAGGTCAGTCTGGAACTTATCGTCAATGCGCTGGTAGTTGTGGTAGAACTGCAGGCTGAAGCTCTCACTGTCGTTGACCTGGTGACGCCAGCGTAATAACTGGAAGTGGGTCCGACCATCGACATCACGTTCCGGATTGACAAGTACATCACCAAGATCACCCTCCCTATGTACAGAGTCGCGGTAGCCAAACTGGATTTCGAAGCTGTCGTTCAAGTTTGGCTGGTAGTCACCGCGGAAATTGAAACTGCCGTAGCGTTTCTCATCCGGGAATTCGATGGTGTCAAAACCACTGTCACTGCGATAACTCGCACTGATGCGGTAGTCGAACTTGCCACTGTGCCCGGCATGGCGGGCCAGCAAGCGCTTTGTATTTCTGTCGCCGGTGGTTGCCTTGATATAGGTGCCCGGTGTATCCGATGCATGGTAAGTAATAATATTGATCACTGCCGTAAAGGAGTTTGCACCGTAGCTGGCCGCATTCGGCCCTCGGATGACCTCGATGCGATCGATGTCTTCGACTTCAACCGGGATTTCAGTCCATTCAACATGTCCGAGAATGGGCGAATAGACGGAACGTCCGTCGATTTGTACCTGCATACGCGCAGCATATTCATCGCCGAGGCCAAGGTAACTTGTGCTTGTGCGGAAGCCTTTTGGATGCACGACCTGGAAGCCGGGTACAAGACGTAATACATCGACGAGTTCCTGCGGGTCATAGGCCTCGATCATCTCCTTGTCGATGATCGTGATTGATACCGGGCTATCGTGAACAGATTGCGAAAGACGGGTTGCGGTATGGGAAACAGGGATGTCACCAAAGAGTTCTTCTTCACTGACAAGATCAGCGGAGGAAACGGCCAGAACATGTAGCGGTGCCAGGCAAGCAATAAGCGTACTCAGAAGCCTGTACTTGCGGACAGAAAAAAACGTATACATCAATAATACCAGTGTTCTATATCAATACTTTTATAACGGCTTTATTTCACCATTTATAAGACTCCTTTCTTGATAAATTAACGAATGGCCCTGTTCGAGGGCAAGATTATACTTCTCTATCTGTGATTTACCAGAATCCTTAAGGATAATAAGAACTTATTCCAGGGAGGGCACAGCAGAGTGTTTGTCTAGTTAAGTCCGTACTCGAAGCTCACAAACAGACGTTTTTCAAAGACTTGCTCGCGTTCATAATCGAAATAGTCATCCAGCAGGTTCTGGAAACTCGCCGAGACCCGGGCCTTGCTATCACCGAGGCGGAATGATTTCGCGATGCGGGCATTGAGGATACTGAATGGACCGGTTTCATTACCACCCTCGAAGTCATATTGACTGTAGTGGTGGAAGGCAAAGCTAGTTTTAATGTCATGTTGAAGGTCATGAATCAATTGTAGTGTACCGATGGATTTCGGCGCCTGCTTGCTCAGGTCATCAAAGTCGTCCTGGCCAATGTTGCCATCCTTATTGATCTCATCAAGAGCAGTGCCTTCCACGTCAAGGATCGTATAGCCAGCATGCAGGCGCGTGTCTTCATTCATTTGCCATTGCAGCTGTGCCTCAAAACCTTTTAAACGCGCATCCCCGACGTTGCCAATAAAATTCACATCGTCAGCGTTAAGTGGTACAAGCCCACTGCCAAGCAGTGGGTTGAGTAATGCGCTGAATGGATCTGTATAGGCTTCATCCTCAAAGTCATTGATGATGTCTTCCAGCTTGTCATAGAACAACTTCGCGTCAATGTTAATGCCATACTTCGGGAAATGCCCGGTATAGGCCAGTTCAAGTGATGTCAGTTTTTCAGGCTCGAGATCGGGGTTTCCGAGGGTTGAGTCATCGAATTCTATCTCGGTGCCATCGTCAGCGATGACCTTGAATACGAGGTCGGCATACGTTTCATATATGCTCGGGGTTCGGTACGCACGCGAGATACTGGCGCGTACAGAATGATTAGGTGTGAAGTGATGATTGATGGCCAGTCGTGGTGAAATATCAGTACCCGTAATATTGTTATTTTCGATCATCGCTCCGGCATTAATGGTCCACTTTGGTGTCGGTTTCCATTCACTGTGCGCAAATAACCGGTAGACATGGTTGGTGAAAAAATCATGGTTGCTGGGGGTATTGAGCAGACCCGCCGAGCCTGTTTGATCGTAACGGGCGCTTGCCCCCCAGACCATGCGCAGGCTGTCATCGACTTCGAAGTTGTGCTGGAATTCCAGGTCATAGCGATGCATCAGGCGTCCAAAGCTCAAATTGACACGCTGGTTCTGCGCCGTCGTTCCGGACGCAATACCGAGCAGTTCGGTGAAACCGGCAAAGCCGATGATGCTATCCAGGAAATCCGTCTGGAAGGCATCATCAATGCGCTGATAGTTGTGGTAGAACTGCAGGCTGAAGTTTTCTGTGTCACTGACCTGGTGGCGCCAACGCAGTAACTGGAAGTGAGTTCGCCCGTCGACATCGCGTTTTGGATCAGTCTGTTCGCTACTTGGTTCGTGGATATCACCATCCTGGTGGGTCGAGTCGCGGTAGCCAACCTGGAATTCAAACGTGTTGTCCAGGTTCGGCTGGTAGTCGCCGCGGAAGTTGAAACTCGTTAATTCTTTATCATCCGGGTAGTCCGGGTCTGGAAAACCCGTGTCACTGCGGTAACTGGCGGTGAGGCGGTAATCTAACAGGCCTGCGTTGCCGCCGTAGCGGGCCACGTAGCGTTTCAAATTGCGAGCGCCATTCGATGCTTTCAGGTACAGGCCGGGTGTTTCAGATGCATGATGTGTGATGATATTAATGATAGCCGTAAACGAGTTGGCGCCATAACTGGCCGCATTTGGGCCACGAATAACTTCAATACGCTCTATGTCTTCGGCTTCGATGGGGAGTTCAGCCCATTCAACATGACCAAGCAGAGGGGTGTATACTGAGCGGCCGTCAATTTGCACCTGCATACGTGCAGAGTATTCACTGCCCAGACCATGATAGCTCGTCGCAGAGCGGAAGCCGCGTGGGTGCGTGACCTGGAAACCGGGTACAAGACGTAGCACATCAAATAATTCGTAGCCATCGTAGGCCTCGATCATTTCTTTATCGATAATCGTGATCGAAACGGGGCTGTCATGAACAGACTGGGACAATCGCGTTGCTGTGTAGGAGACCGGGATTTCACCGAAGATATCTTCCTCTTCAGTGGTAAAACCAGAATGAGAATCTGCAGATAGCTGAAAGGGCATAGCACCCAGAAAAGCGAGTGTAAGGAGTTGGAGTGTGTTCGTTTTCAACATATATACATCAACCAGGTATCAAGATTCTGCATTATTATTTTTAGAATGTTTAGTCCTGCAGATACATTCCTTTATAAATGCACGAGATATCCAACTAATAATTAGTGAAAAATGCATGTTATGCAAGTTTGATTCAGTTAAGCCGAATATTTCAACATGAAGTCAGGCTATCGTATTGATATATTGATAAAAATATCATTAACCATGTAAATTAAAGGTGTACTGGTGTGATTGTGTAAGGCCGTGAAAAAGTTCACATATTTCGTGTGACAGGGGTAACAGATACGTACGTAGTATGAGGATAAATTGCGAATATGTTTGAAACGTTACTCCTGACGCTCAAACCGGTTAATTGACACGCTCACACTTACACCCGCCAAGGCGGGTGTCTTCTTATGTGCTAGACAGGGTTAACAAGATTGACCGGCAATCCACTGTTCGTCATTCCGGCGTATGCCGGAATCCATACGAAACTTGAAGATTACGCTGGATACTGGCCTCGGCTTTGGCTTCCTGCGTCGCACTACCTCCTGCATCCATGCAGTCGTACGCCAGTATGACGGGATTTTGTCATTGCGATACCTAGACCCTGAGGAT
>Ga0316207_10000826_pt1 | contig 43877 bp, 38 predicted proteins | sample 6weekpyrite_MG_FD_204943 | JGI IMG/M metagenome (GOLD analysis project Ga0316207, IMG submission 204943) | Microbial mat bacterial communities from mineral coupon in-situ incubated in ocean water Damariscotta River, Maine, United States -... | ecosystem: Environmental > Aquatic > Marine >... | reverse complement strand
CATAGGTTAGTCCAGATGTGGTTTCTGTCAAATATGGCGTGTCAATTTGTGCCACATTGCCTAGGCAAACGACTTTTGTCTCAGGGCCTGCGCGGGTAATTAATGATTTCATTTGCTTTGAGGTGAGGTTTTGCGCCTCATCAATAATGATGTATTTCTTTAAAAATGTGCGGCCACGCATAAAGTTAATAGAGCGTAATTTTATGCGGTTTTGCAGCAAGGCACCGGTTGCAGCACGTTCCCACTCACCTTCGGATTCAACGCCCGTTAGCACTTCGAGGTTATCCATTAATGCGCCCATCCACGGGGTCATTTTTTCTTCTTCGGTACCGGGTAAGAAACCGATATCTTCGCCCATCGGCACGGTAACACGGGTCATGATGATCTCGTTATAGAGGTTGAGATCAAGTGTCTGATTAAGACCTGCTGCAAGTGTTAAGAGTGTTTTACCTGTACCCGCCATGCCAAGTAGGCTGACAAAATCAATATTGGGATCCATTAATAGGTTGAGGGCAAAATTTTGTTCACGGTTGCGTGCCGTAATTCCCCAGATGGCATTATTAGCCTGACGGTAATTTTTGGCGTGTTCAATGACGGCGACCTCATCATCGACACTGCGCACAATGGCTTCAAATTCTTCGCCATTCATTGACAGACATTCGTTGCTGTACCAGTCGGTTATTTGTGGTCCGGCAACGCGATAAAATGTACGGCCAGCTTCTTGCCATGATTCCATGTCTTTATCGTGGTCAGCCCAAAAGCTAGCATCAAGTGATGTTTCACCAGAATAAAGCAGGTCAACATCTTCTAGGACTTTGTCGTTGTAATAATCTTCACTATGAATGCCGAGGATGGACGCCTTAATACGTAGATTAATGTCCTTTGATACAACGGTGACCATTAGGTCAGGGTTTTGGTGTTTTAAGCCAAGCGCAGTAGCAAGAATGTGATTATCAGGTTTATCGCCAGGTAAACTTTCCGGTAATTCTTCACTGAGTGATCGTGTTTGCAGAAATAGACGGCCTACTTGTTCTGGATTGGCTTCACTCGTATGTGGTAGTTCAATGCCTTGCTCAATATTATCGGCGTCGATGTCTTTAAGGAGATCATCAAGGAAACGACTGGCTTGGCGTGCATTACGCGCCACTTCCGATGTGCCGCGTTTATTATCATCGAGCTCTTCGAGCACAATCATTGGAATATAAATATCATGTTCTTGGAAACGAAAAAGTGAGGAGGGATCATGCATTAATACATTGGTATCAATGACGAATGTGCGTTTTCCTTCAAGTTCCAATTTAACCATAGTGACTAGCGTTTCCTTCTTGTCTAAATGTTAAGGTGGATTATTTTTTATTTAATTCCTTTACTGCTATGAGTACTTCAGCCGCATGGCCATCGACTTTTACTTTACGCCATTCTTGTTGCAAGACACCTTTTTTATCAATCAGAAAGGTACTACGCTCGATGCCCATCACTTTCTTGCCGTACATGTTTTTTTCTTTTATGACATCGAATTGTGTACATAACTTTTCTTCTTTGTCAGAAAGTAGGTCAAAAGGAAAAGCTTGTTTGGTTTTGAAGTTTTCATGTGACTTTACGCTATCACGTGAGACACCGAGTATGACAGTACTTGCACGTCGGAATTTCGCAATATCATCACGAAAGTCTTGGCCTTCACGGGTGCAACCTGGGGTGCTGTCTTTAGGGTAGAAGTACAAAACAATGTTTTTGTCTTTGAAATCAGATACGGCGAGTTCTTGATCGCCAGTAGCGGGGAGTCGTGTGTCGGTAACTTTTTTTCCAATTTTTGCTTTTGCCATTATTTATATCAGTTTTTCACTGGCTCCATGATTGCATCAAGATTAAGGTTGTCACAAAATTCTGTGAATTGTTCACGTAGGTTACCAAGGTGTGCGTCAGCAGGAATACTGATGACCATGTGCATGGTAAACATCACAGTACCCGTATGGGCGGCTGAGTAACTGCCGGTGGATAAATCTTCAATGTTGATATTACGACTGGAAAAAAATTCAGCAATATTATTGACGATACCGGGGTGGTCCATTGAGACCACTTCAATCATGTAAGGTATCTTTTGGGCAGACTTATCACGTAGCGCTGTTTGCTTGGCGATAATCGTTAGCTTAAGTTGTTTTTCCAGTGCTGGCAGTGCACTTTCTAATTTGGCAACGGTGTTCCAGCTGCCGGCAACCATCATGAGGATAGCGAATTCACCACCAAGTACTGTCATGCGACTATCAATAATATTACAACCGCTTTCGAGTACCTTTTCGGCGAGAGCATTAACGATACCGGGCTGATCTTCCCCGACTGCTGAGATGACAAGATAATTATCCATAACTAATACGTTAGCAGCCTCTAGCGACTTTGACCAGCAGGCTAGTCGTCATCGAGTTCTATTTCACGTAGTTGCTTGGCGGCATTTTCAGGGCTGATCGTACTGACGAATAATCCAGAGCCGAGTTCAAAGCCGGTTGGGATACTGGTACGTGGACAGATTTCGATATGCCAATGGTAGCTGCTAGAACAATCAGCGTATTTATCACCTTGCGGTAAAGAGTGTAGGAAGAAGTTATATTGCGCGCCACCAATAACGGCATCTAAACGTGCCATGGCGCGTCGTGTTACACGTGCGAGATCTTCCATATCTTCATCTCTGACATGCACATAATCGGCACTGTGATCGAGTGGCAAAATATGAATTTCCCATTCGTATCGACTAGCGAAAGGTTTAATCGCAATAAATTTCTCGCCTCGTTCGACGACATATTGACCAACATCAATTTTACGCTTAATTTCCCCCGAATCACGATCATAGATGGTTGCTTCGAAGGTCAATGCTTCATTAATCAGAGAACAGTAAATACACTGATGATGTTTTTCATGATGGAGTTTGGCGTATTCGACTTCATTGATGACATTTTCCGGCACAACCGGCATGGCAATGATCTGGCTATGGGTATGGGGAATACTGGCACCAGCAGCAGGGCCAAAGTTTTTGAATACCAATACATAGCGAATGCGCTTATCGGCATCATAAAGAGTCGTCATTCGTTCACGGTAAGCGGTAAATAGAGTAACAAGGTGCTCGACCGACATATTATGGATTGCAATACCATGATTATGGTGATCGATGATGACTTCATGGCGGCCATAGCCTTCGACGACCTGTTGTAAGCCAAAAACGAGGCCATCATCTTGGCTGTCTTCACCGAGAATAGGGTAAAGATTCTCAACAACGCGTACATCCCAATCGTCTTCTGATGGCCAAGCGGCAATCGTTGGTGGTGTTTTGTCTTCATTGCCAAGGCAAAATGGACAGGTATCTTTGTGCTTAACCGTTTTTTGCTCGATGCGCTCTTCTTCTTTGCGAGGGCGCATACCACGTGCTGTCGCCACGAGTACGGATTCACTTGGCATAACGGGGTTAATGCGGATCTCGCGAACTGGTCTGTCCTGTTTGCTCACCTTATTCTCCTGCTTGTCTTCGTCTAAGATATCTTGCAAGGTATTTAACACCGCATCACCGTGCTTGGCACGCTGAAAAACTCAATGTGGTCATAGCAAGAGTTTATTGCATTATAGGGGGTTTGGCTTGTGTTCCGGCGAGGGCGTCAGTAACATGCGCCTGCATGTTTTTTTACCGAATTAACGGAGATTTCAATGTTTCATGGCAGTATGGTCGCATTAGTGACCCCGATGCAGCCCGATGGCGCAATCGATGAAGCCGCTTTATTGACGCTGGTTGATTGGCATATTGAGCAAGGCACAGATGCGATTATCGCAGTGGGTACCACGGGTGAGTCAGCGACGCTGGATCATAAGGAGCATTGCCATGTTATTCGATTGGTCGTCGATAGGGCGGCTGGCCGCATTCCTGTGATTGCGGGTACCGGTGCCAATTCAACTACCGAGGCGATTGATCTGACAAAATGCGCGATGGAAATGGGCGTAGATGCTTGTTTGTTAGTAACTCCTTACTATAACAAGCCCACACAGGAAGGCTTATACTTGCACCATAAGGCTGTTGCTGAAGCAGTCCCTGTTCCGCAGATACTTTATAATGTACCGGGCCGCACCGCTTGTGACATGTTGCCTGATACGGTGGCACGGTTGGCAGAAATTCCCAATATCGTTGGTATTAAAGAAGCCACGGGTGATATTGAGCGTGCACGTGAGATTTTGGCGGCTTGTGGAGATAAAATCGACCTGTATAGTGGTGATGATGCAACAGCGTTAGATTGCATTCTCGCCGGTGCAAAGGGTGATATTTCGGTAACTGCTAATGTGGCACCGAAAGCCATGCACGAAATGTGTGCAGCGGCACTGGCCGGTGATGAGGCTAAAGCGAGAGAAATTAATGCGCCACTGGAAGGTTTGCATGCGAACTTGTTTCTGGAAGCCAACCCTATTCCTGTGAAATGGGCATTGGTTGAAATGGGTAAAATACAAAGCGGTGTTCGTTTGCCAATGACGGTGCTTTCTGATGAATATCACGCAACAGTGCGTCAGGCAATGCAAGCAGCCAACGTAGTACCAGTTTAATTAATGGGGAAGGTAATGAAGGTTTTAACTAGAATTCTAACATTGAGTGCATTAATGGCTGTGATGGCTGGTTGTAGCACGGTTAAAAATATCAAAGAAGAATTCCTGCCAGATAAAAAGAAAATTGATTATCGCGAAGCTCGTGAAGGCAACAATCTCGAAGTACCACCTGATCTGACATCGTCAACGATTGATGATGGTCTTGTGGTGCCTGATATTGGCGCAGGTTCGGGTTCAGCGAGTATTACAGATTACAATCGTGAGCGCCAAGATCGGAAAACGATTCGTACGGCAGCCGTGTTACCGAAGCAAGATGATATACGTGTTCAAAGAGACAATAACTCGCGTTGGTTAGTGATTAAGGGTTCAGCACAGCAAGTATGGCCTCGGTTACGTGAGTTCTTTTTACAAAATGGTTTCCTGATTAAACGTGAAGATCCACGCATTGGTATTATTGAAACCGATTGGGCTGAAAACCGTGCAGATATTCCACAAGATTTTATTACGCGTAATGTCAGTAAATTATTTGAATCTATTTACTCAGCCGCAACGCGCGATAAATACCGTATTCGCCTTGAAGAAGGCACCGAAGCAGGTACAACGGAGCTTTATCTAACACATCGTGGTGCAGAAGAAGTCGTTGATCAGGCAACCGAGACAAGTACATTGTGGAAACCAAGACCAGCGGATCCTGAATTGGAAATTGAAATGCTGCGTCGTATCACCGTGTTCTTCGGTGTTGAAGAAAATAAATCACGTAATCTGTTTGCTAGCCGTAAAAACCGTGTTGAACGCGCACAATTAAGTCGTGATGCAGCGGGTCTTGCTAGACTTAGCGTCAAAGAAGGCTTTGCACGGGCGTGGCGTCGTACTGGTTTAGCCTTAGATCGTGTTGGCTTCACTGTTGAAGATAGAGATCGTTCACGCGGGCTTTATTACGTGCGTTATATTGACCCATTAAAAGATAGTAATGCGAAAAAAGAAAAAGGCATTTTAGACAAATTAACGTTTAATGTGTTTAGTGGCGATGACGTGGTGCAAGATAAAAGTACTTATCTTGTTAGCCTTAAAGAACAAAATGATCAAACTAATCTCACCGTTCTAAATGACAAAGGTAAGTTAGAAAAGTCTGGTACGGCGTTTAGAATTTTAACGCTGTTGCACGAGCAACTTAAATAATTACAGCAAACCGTGTTTCGGTTTGCATCACTTGGTAGCGGCAGTCGTGGCAATGCCACGATTGTCGAAGCCGGTTCAACACGTATCATGCTTGATTGCGGTTTTTCTGAGACGCGTTTTCGGCAGCGGCTTGCACAACGTCAATTAGAACCCTCTCAGATTGATGCCATTCTGGTGACTCACGAGCATAGCGACCATATTAATGGTGTGGGTGCGGTTGCGCGTAAGCACGGTATTCCTGTTTATATGACACGAGGCACAGCCGCACAAGCAAAGCATGGTAAATTGCCGACGTTAAATTTTATTGATGTGCATGATTGTTTTTCAATTGGTGATTTGAAAATACAAGCCTACCCAGTACCACATGATGCGCGTGAGCCGGTGCAATTTGTTTTTAGTGATGGTGCGCAACGTTTAGGTATTTTGACGGATGTCGGTAGTGCTACCCAGCATATTGTCGATGTATTGAATGGTTGTGATGCTCTGGTGCTTGAGTGTAATCACGATGTCGATATGCTGGCTAAGGGGCCTTATCCTGCTCATCTCAAGCAACGCGTTGGTGGGCGTTTTGGCCACTTAAGTAATCTGCAGGCCCGTGACTTATTAGCGAGCTTAGATACTTCCTCGTTACAACATATTGTGGCTGCGCACATTAGTGAAAAGAACAATACCCCAGAAATGGCCTGTGCAGCGCTTGCAGAAGCCTTGTCCTGTACAGAATCAGAGATTGTGCTAGCCGAACAGGAGCAAGGTCAGGGCTGGCTGTCGATTACATCCTCCTGAAAACCATATCATTTTCAATGTTTTGGGTGATGTTAATAACAAAAATCTAATTTAGCGCTAAAGTACCGCTTTATCTCGCCGATAAATCATCTAGGCACAAGCTGTTTTTGTCCTTGTTAACTAGAATTTATAGGTGGGAATATAATGAAGGCGCTCGTTTCATTAGCATTACAAAAAGCATTGTCACGTTTCTCGATTAGCCAGAAATTATGGGGTAGTTACGGTGCCTTATTGGCTGTGATTATTATCATCGCTAGCTCGGTACTTGTTGCGGAAGGTGGTATAAAAAATAATTTTGCGAGCATTGTTGATGAGAGTCAGCCAGCGATGTTGGCATCGATGGAGCTTAACGATCAGGTTAATCGCAGCGCACAAAGTATGGGTTTTTACTTACTTAGCAGGGAAGATGCTCATAAGCAAAGCTATATCAATGATGTGTCTGGGTTGGTCGCCAGCTTAAATGAACTGAAATCATTGAAAGCATTGCAAGAAGATCCTGAGTCAGCGAAGTTGCTAGACATGATTGTTGCTGATGTTAAGCGTTACATGGGCTATCAAGAAAAAATGCTGGAATTAGGAGCAAGTGACGCAAAAAATATTCCGGCAATGCGTAACTCTTCTCAACAGCTAAATCCTATTAGTCAACAAATCCTACAAAACATTAGTCAAATGATTCTCTCGGAAGAGGATGAAGAGGTTACGGAAGAACGTCGAAAAATTTTGACGGCCATTAATGATATGCGCTATTCATGGGCGAATATGCTGAATGGTGTGCGTGCTTACTTAGCATTTCGCGCTAAGGTCTCACTTGATGAAGTGAAACTCTACAATGATAATTTCACAACATTGTTGGAACAGTTGGCTGAACAAGAAGATTTATTAACGCTTGATCAAGCAGATTCGGTGGAACAAATAAAAGGCTTCAGTAAGCAGTACAACGAAAACCTAGCGGTGATTATTAAGGCGCATGGTGGTGAGCAGTGGCGTACTGATGCGTGGTTAATCCGTAGTGAAATTGGTCCGTTATTAGATTCTATTAAGGGCAATTTGAACAAGTTAGTGAGCCGACAAAAGCAGAATGTTGCAGAAGCGGTGACAGCAACCTCAGATGACTTGAGCGCATTGCAATCATTGGTTGTTACATTATTGATTGCTGGATTAGTGTTGGGTCTTGTTAGTGCAATTGCGACCAGTGCGGCTATTTGTGGTCGTATTCAACATGCCGTAAGCGCCATGAAGGACATTGCTGAAGGTGAAGGCGATTTAACTCAGAAACTTGATGAATCTGGTCGAGATGAAATTGCTGGTTTGGCAAAAGCCTTTAACACCTTTGTTGCGAAGATGGCGACCTTATTGAAGACAGTAAGTGATGTTGGTAATGATATTGCCGCGTCTTCAATGCAAATGTCAGAAACGGCGGCACGTACCAATCAGGGTATTACTGAACAACAGACTGAAACTGATCAAACTGCGACGGCTATCACTGAAATGGTGCATACCGCACAAGAAATTGCGCGTAATGCAGCGGGCGCTGCAGAGTCTGCACATGAGGCAGATAGCGAAGCGCAGAATGGTCAAGGTGTTGTTAAGCAAACCGTTGATTCGATTCAATTGCTCTCTAATGAAGTTGAGCAGGCATCGACTGTGATTGATCAGCTTGAAGCTGACAGTGAAAATATCGGTAAGGTGATTGATGTCATTAAAGGTATCGCTGAACAGACCAACTTGTTGGCATTGAATGCAGCCATTGAAGCGGCGCGTGCGGGTGAGCAAGGACGTGGTTTTGCAGTTGTTGCTGATGAAGTTAGAACCTTGGCAAGTCGTACTCAGGAATCGACTGAAGAAATTATGAATATTATCGGTCGAGTCCAAGATGGTGCGCGTAAAGCGGTATCAGCGATGGAATCGGGTCGTAGCCAGACAGTTATCAGTGTTGAACAGGCGGTTAAGGCCGGTGAATCATTGGCAGCCATTACGCAGGCTGTTTCCACGATTAATGACATGAATACGCAAATTGCACATGCTGCCAGTCAGCAAAGTGAAGTAGCTGAAGAGGTTGATAAGAGCGTGGTGAGTATTGCTCGCATTGGCCATGACAGCATGCAAAATGCACAACAAACTTCAGATAGTAGTGCGAATTTGGCGAATAATGCGACTCAGTTAGAAACGCTTTTGAGCCAATTCAAACTTAATTAGTCTCAGAAATACATCATTATGAATAAAATCGCTCTCTGCTGGCCGAATGGCTGGCAGGGTAGCGGTGATTTCAGTATCATGCGGCCTTCTAACGTTATGTTTACACGATAAAAGAGAGCCAAAATGCTGCGTCTGCGTGGTTGTCCTGCCCTGTCGGCCTTCCGACTAAACAAATTACTCACCCATCTTCGCCAATTTGTGCCGGCTATTAGTGGGCTTGATGCTGAATTTATGCATTTTGCTTGGCTTGAGTCACAACTTAATGATGAAGAGTTAGCGACCCTTAATCGTTTATTAGATTATGGTCCAGATAATACGGCACAAGTGCCGGATGGGCAGCTGTTATTGACCGTGCCGCGTCCTGGTACTATTTCGCCTTGGTCGAGTAAAGCGACGGATATTGCGCATAATTGTGGTCTTGCCAATTTGCAGCGCATTGAGCGTGGTATTGCCTTCTATCTCCGTACAGAAACAGGCGATGACTTGAGTGCGAGTGAGTGGCAACAAGTTGCTTCTTTACTACATGACCGTATGACGGAAGCCGTGTTTGAATCATTGGATGATGCCGTCAACCTATTTAGTCAGGCAGAACCTGCACCTTTTACTTCCGTGGATATCTTAAGTGGTGGTGAAGAAGCGTTAGCCATTGCGAACACTAAGTTAGGTTTGGCGCTTTCTGATGATGAAATTGATTATCTAGTACAAAACTTTACGACCTTAAAACGTAACCCGACAGATATCGAATTAATGATGTTCGCACAGGCGAATTCAGAGCACTGTCGACATAAAATTTTCAATGCGGATTGGATTATTGATGGGCAACAGCAAGATAAATCGCTGTTTGCCATGATTCGTAATACACATGAGTTGCACTCTGATGGCGTGCTATCTGCCTACGCAGATAATTCGGCAGTCATGACTGGTTCTAAGGCAACACGTTTCCAAGCAGATCCGATTAATCATACTTACCACCATGTTGAAGATGACATCTCGATCTTGATGAAGGTTGAAACGCATAATCATCCAACGGCAATTTCACCGGCACCTGGCGCGGCAACGGGGTCGGGTGGTGAGATCCGTGATGAAGGGGCGACTGGTCGTGGTTCAAGATTCAAGGCGGGCATGACAGGTTTTTCTGTTTCAAATTTACAGCTGCCTGATGCGCCACAAGCATGGGAGACCGATTTCGGTAAACCGGGTCGAATTGTTTCAGCATTGGATATTATGTTGGAAGGTCCTATCGGTGCCGCTAGTTTTAATAATGAATTTGGTCGTCCAAATTTATGTGGTTATTTCCGCACCTTTGAAGAAAAAGTACCGGGCCCAGAAGGGGATGAAGTACGGGGTTACCATAAACCGATTATGCTCGCCGGTGGTCTCGGTAACATACAAAACAAATATGTTGAGAAGTTGACGCTTGAAGCCGGTGCACCCGTTGTTGTGCTGGGTGGCCCAGCGATGTTGATTGGTCTAGGTGGTGGTGCAGCGTCATCCATGGCGAGTGGTACCAGTGCAGAGAATCTTGATTTTGCATCAGTGCAACGTGGTAACCCTGAAATGCAGCGTCGTTGTCAGGAAGTCATTGATCACTGTACTAACCTTGAAGAAAACCTGATTCAAAGTATTCACGATATTGGTGCAGGTGGTTTATCGAACGGCGTGCCCGAGATTGTGAATGACAGCGGTCGAGGTGGTCGTTTTGAATTGCGTACCATTCCGAATGACGAACCGGGTATGAACCCGATGGAAATTTGGTGTAACGAGTCGCAAGAACGCTATGTGCTTGTGATTGACCCGCAACGCATCGAAGAATTTGAGGCGCTGTGCGCACGTGAACGTTGCCCTTATGCGATTATTGGTGAAGTCACCGAAGAAACTGATTTAGTCTTGGGTGATGCGCACTTTGATAATACGCCGATCAATATTCCTCTGACGGTCTTACTTGGCAAGCCGCCTAAGATGTTACGTGATGTACATCATAAGCCATTCCAAAAGCAAGAATTTGAAACAGCGGGCATTGATGTTGCTGAGGCGGCACTGCGTGTTTTACATCTCCCAAGTGTGGCAGATAAAACATTCCTTATTACGATTGGTGATCGCAGTATTACTGGCTTGGTGGCACGTGACCAAATGGTTGGTCCGTGGCAGGTTCCAGTTGCCGATGTGGCTGTGACAGCAAGTGGGTTTGAGCATCACTGTGGTGAAGCCATGGCAATGGGTGAGCGTACCCCAGTCGCCTTATTACAACATGCTGCTTCGGGTCGTATGGCGGTAGCTGAGGCAATTACTAATATCGCTGCTGCACGTATCAATAAACTCAGTGATCTGAAATTATCAGCAAACTGGATGGCACCGGCAGGACATCCGGGTGAAGATGCGGGTCTTTATGACACGGTGAAAGCAGTGGGCATGGAACTGTGTCCAGAGTTGGGTATTTGTATTCCGGTTGGTAAAGATTCGATGTCGATGAAGACCGTTTGGCAACAAGAGGGTGAAGATCGCAGTGTGACATCACCGCTGTCGCTGATTATTTCAGCGTTCGCGCCTGTGCTTGATGTGCGTAAAACACTCACACCACAATTGCGCACTGATAAGGGTGACTCGGATTTAATCTTAATCGATTTAGGTAAAGGAAAAAATCGTCTTGGTGGTTCTGCCTTGGCGCAAGTGTATAAACAAATTGGTCATCATCCTGCTGATCTTGATGATCCGCATGCCTTAAAACAGTTCTTTGCTGTTATCCAGCAATTAAATGCGGATAATTTACTGATGGCTTACCACGATCGTTCTGATGGTGGATTATTTGCAACCGTCACTGAGATGGCCTTCGCAGGACATACCGGTGTGTCGGTTGATTTGGATGCCGTGACGGAGGATGGTGGTGACAGTACCGCAGCCTTATTTAGTGAAGAACTGGGTGCGGTCATACAAGTGGCGCACTGTGATACTGATGCGGTGCTTGAAGCCCTGCATGATGCTGGATTGGCGCACTATAGCCATGTCATTGGTTCATTGAACGATGATGACAATATTGTGTTCCGCTTCGCGAATAAGGATGTGCTTAATAAATCACGTGTTGAGCTGCACCGTGCATGGTCTGAAACAAGCTGGCGTATGCAAAGCCTGCGTGATAATCCTGAACGGGCACAGCAAGAATACGATCAGTTATTAGATGAAAATAATCCAGGTATGCAGCCGCATTTAAGCTTCGATCCTGAAGATAACATCATGGCACCTTATATTGGTAAAGGTGAGAAACCACGTATGGCTATCTTGCGAGAGCAGGGTGTGAACGGTCAGCGTGAAATGGCAGCGGCATTTGATAAAGCGGGTTTTACTGCGGTTGATGTACATATGAGTGATGTTATTAGTGGCCGCATCAGTCTTTCAGATTTCCGTGGTTTGGTTGCCTGTGGTGGTTTCTCTTATGGTGATGTGTTGGGCGCAGGTCAAGGCTGGGCTAAATCTGTACTATTTAATTCACGCGCTCGTGATGAGTTTGCTGAGTTTTTCTCGCGTAATGATAGCTTTGGGCTTGGTATCTGTAATGGCTGTCAAATGATGTCTTCTCTGCATGAGTTAATTCCCGGCAGTGATGCATGGCCACAGTTTGTACGTAATGATTCAGAACAATTCGAAGCACGTGTTGCGATGGTCGAAGTGCAGGAATCGCCTTCTATTTTGTTAGCTGGAATGGAGGGATCACGTTTACCGATTGCCGTTGCACATGGTGAAGGGCGTGCTGAATTTGTTCGTCATGACATTGATGTCGCAGAAGCGGCTGGTTTGGTTAGCCTGCGTTATGTTGATAACTATGGTGATGTAGCGGATCGTTATCCAAGTAACCCAAATGGTTCGCCACATGGTGTTACTGGTATGACAACCACTGATGGGCGTTTCACGATTATGATGCCGCATCCTGAGCGTGTATTCCGTACTATGCAGTATTCATGGCACCCAGATGAATGGGGCGAGGATGGGCCATGGCTAAGAATGTTCCGTAATGCACGCGTTTGGGTAAATTAATTAATAGATTATGCAACTTAATGCATTAGTATGGGTCTCATAATACAAGTCATTAATTAATATGGGGTGTGTTCTGAATGATAATTAAGAGTAAGAATAATAACGATATACTCTCTTCAGAGATAACCGATCCAGAAACCTTTAAGAACCGCCGCGAGTTTATTAAGCAAAGTGGTCAATTTGCACTTGCTGCAGCAGGCAGTTTGGCAGCACCTGAATTGCTCGCCGGAAGTCTACCTGCACCAGCCCCGCGCGCTAAGATAGATGGCGTTACTAAAGGTCCTTTTAACGCTGAGCAGAAACCGACTAAATATAAAGACGTAACGAGTTACTGTAATTTCTATGAATTCGGTACCGGAAAACGTGATCCTTCTGCTAATGCGCACACACTCAAGACTAGCCCATGGCAGGTTGCTATTGAAGGCGAGGTTGAAAAACCTGGCGTTTATAACCTGGAAGACATTTTAAAACCACACGATCTGGAAGAACGTATTTATCGTTTCCGTTGCGTGGAAGCTTGGTCAATGGTAGTACCGTGGGTTGGTTTTCCCTTAGCTGATTTGATTAAACGCTTTAAACCAACATCCAAAGCCAAGTATGTTGAATTTCAAACGCTTTACGATCCAGAAAATATGCCGGGGCAACGTCGCCGTATATTGAGCTGGCCGTATACAGAAGGTTTGCGAATGGATGAAGCGATGAATCCGCTAACGATGATGGTGGTGGGGTTATATGGTGAAGTGTTACCAAATCAGAACGGCGCGCCATTACGGTTAATTGTTCCATGGAAGTACGGTTTTAAGAGTATTAAATCGGTTGCCAAGATTCGCTTTACTGATAAGCAGCCATTAACTGCTTGGAACCAATCGGCACCTCGTGAGTATGGTTTCTATTCAAATGTAAATCCAACGGTATCGCACCCACGCTGGAGTCAGGCGAAAGAACGTGTTTTAGGTGGTGGTTTCTTTGCCAAGAAGATTGAAACAAAAATCTTTAACGGTTATGCAGAACAAGTCGCTGGTCTTTACGCCGGCATGGATCTGCGTAAGTTCTACTAAGTTATTTCCCCTTGGTGATGACGGAACAAACAATGCGCTGGTTAATTAAACCAGTGCTGTTTCTGCTCTGTTTAGTACCGTTAGGTTTGTTTACACTTCAAGTGGTTTCTGGTGAATTGAGTGCTGATCCAGTTAAAGATGCGACTCTTTTTACTGGTGATTGGACACTTCGATTTCTTCTCATCACGCTTTGCGTGACCCCTTTGCGACGAATAATGGGTTGGACTTGGTTGCTGCGCTTAAGAAGAATGTTAGGGCTGTATGCCTTTTTCTACGCCTGCTTACACTTTACGGTTTGGTTTTGGCTAGATCGTGAGTTGCAATTTGGGGATATTCTCGAAGACATTATTAAGCGTCCTTATATCACAGTTGGTTTTTCTGCATTTGTTCTACTTATTCCTTTAGCGGTTACGTCTAATAAATTTTCGATTCGCCGTTTAAAACAAGGTTGGCAAAAATTACACAAACTGGTTTATTTAATCGCTATTTTAGGGGTGTTGCATTTTATCTGGTTAGTTAAGTCGGATCTTTTGGAACCAACTATTTACGGTATTATATTGATTATCTTGCTCGGCTTACGAGCTTGGTGGGATAGGCAACATAAAGCTAGTTGAGTTTGAAATTATTTTCATTTTAAAAGCAAAATGCTGTTTCTGATTAGTTTTCATCTGCTATAGTTACCTTGAACGTTTAACAATAATAAATAATGTTCTAGGGAGGGAAATGCCATGTTGAGTAGTTTCCGTATACGGTGTTGGCAGTTAGCATTATTGTTGTTTTTATCGCCTACTTTGCTATTAGCTGATGCCCCTGTGTACAAGCTTGCTATTGTCCCTCAATACACACCTCTTTTTATTTTTCGTAATTGGCGACCATTAGTCGAACAATTGGAAAAAGACACGGGTGTTCGTTTAGAAATAAACACCTATAAGAATTTTCGGGAATTCATCACCGCACTACAAAACGGTGAACCCGATTTTAGTTATATGTCACCATATCACCTGATTTTGGCACGTAAGACCCAAGCGTACGAACCATTACTTCGAAATGGTGAAAAAGAATTGGTTGGCATTGTTGTAGTGCCTAAAACGAGTACGTTAGAGAAAATTAATGAACTTGAAGGCCAAACAATTGCTTTCCCTTCGCCGGAAGCCTTTGCAGCATCGTTGTATTTGCGTGCATGGTTGCATGAGAAAATAGGTATTAATTTTACGCCTCGCTATGTTGGGACGCATGGCAATGTTTATCGCACGGTTGCACATGGTTTCGTTAGTGCAGGTGGTGGTGTGAATAGTACTTTGGCAAGCCAACCTGAGCCATTGCAAAAAACATTGCGTGTTTTATATGAAATCCCTGGTGTTGCTAGCCATCCTTTAGCCGCGCATAGTCGAATCCCAAAAGACGTGAAAGCAGCATTAAGTAAAGCTATCTATGCCTTGAGTAAACATAAAACAGGTAAGGAGTTATTATCTGCTGTACAAATAACAAAGCCAGTACCAGCAAATTATGCGACTGATTACGCGTTTATTGAAACGCTCAACTTAGAAAAATACCGTGGGATTGATAAGTGAGCTCAGTAACGAGTGACTATCCTAAATCTAGCCGTAAGCCTCCTTTAATACGCAGACTTTATTTTCAATTAGTTATTTTTGGTGGGTTTTCTTTAGTAACGGCAATATTATTATTTACTTGGAAAATCGGTAATGAGCAACTCGACTTCGCGTTGCAGTCTACTCAGACACAGGCGCGAATTTTGGTAAAAAACACAGCTGCTGCAGCAAGTCACTATATTGTGGTTAAGGATTTTGGCGCAGTTGAAGAGTTGTTAATACAGACAGCATCTTTTCCCGATGTTCTTTCATTAAAAGTGATTGATTGGAAAGGGCAAGTGTACGGACATATTGTTCGTAATGCAGAAGGGGAGGCCGTCCCCGATTATCGTATAAACAATATTAATGTACCGACAGGTAAAACTGAGACGATTGTTATTGCAGATAATGTCATGCAACTTTGGTTACCGATTGAGCAAGGCGGTTTGGGTTGGGTACAGATGGAGTTTAGTCTTAATACCGCACAGAAAATACAAAAAGATATTTGGCGGCACGGTATTTCAACATCGATTGTTGCCTTCATTATTAGTATTGTGTTGTTGATTTTTTTATTAAAGAAACCAATGCGGACATTAAGTGATGCGACTGGCTTTGCTAAAGAGCTTTATAAAAACACGGGCAAGGTAATGCCGTTTCAGGAAAGCGCTTTTGAGATAGAGCAACTTGAACATGCACTAAACTATGCGTCTTACCAAATTCATGCATCGAGTAAAGGACTCGCCGATGTTAAATTAGCATTGGATGCACATGCGATTGTTGGTATTACGGATCAGAATGGTAAGTTAACGTATGTAAATGATAAATTTTGTAGCCTTTCTGGTTATGAACGTTCTGAATTATTAGGTCGAGGTTATGACATTCTTGATTCAGGTTATCATGATGATGCTTTTTACAAAGCACTTCGGCAGGTCATTTCTGAAGGCAATATATGGCATGGTGAAATTTGTGATGCGCGTAAAGATGGGAGTCTTTATTGGGTAGATACAACGATAGTCCCTTTCTTGAATAAGCAGGGTAAACCGTATCAATATGTTGGAATTCAAACCGATATTAGTGAGCGTAAAGATGCATTAAAACAGCTGCGTAAATCGCAAGAGGAGCTCGAAGAAAAAGTAGAAGAAAGAACCAATAACCTTAAAGTGGCCAACAATGAACTTGAGTCATTTTGTTATTCAGTGTCCCATGATTTACGAGCACCATTACGTAGTATTGATGGGTTTAGTCAGGCTCTACTAGAAGATTATAGTGATGACTTAGATGAGCAAGCACGTAATTATTTAAACAGGGTGTGTGCCTCCAGCCACAGAATGGGCGAACTGATTGATGATTTGCTTGATTTATCAAAAGTTGTTCGTTCGAATATGGTGCGAACAGAAGTGAATTTAGGGCAGCTGGCGGCACGCGTGATGACACAGTTGGCAGAGCGTGAACCAGAGCGTCAAGTTGAGTTTGTTTGTGCACCAGAATTGATGGTGTCAGGTGATGAACGATTGCTATTGGCAATGATTGAAAATCTGCTAGGAAATGCATGGAAATTTACCGCGCGTAGTGACAATGCCATGATAGAGTTTGGCGTTGTACATGAGGATAAACGAGATGTATTCTTTATCCATGATAATGGCACTGGTTTTGACGAACAGTATACGCATAAAATGTTTGAGCCATTTCAACGCTTACATTCAAATGAGGAGTATGAAGGGACAGGGATAGGTTTAGCCACAGTACAGCGCATTGTCCGACGACATGGTGGTGAAGTCTGGGCTAAAAGTGCGGAGAATAGTGGTGCAAGTATCTTTTTTACACTGGGAGAGGCAGTATGAGTAATGCAGCAGCCAAGATTCTATTGGTAGAAGATAATCCAGATGATGAGGCCTTGACCTTAAGGGCGCTTCGTCACCATAAGATAGGCGATGACGTTGTTGTTGCGCATGATGGTGTGGAAGCACTTGATTTCTTATTCTCTCGAGGTGAATTTGCACAAGATTCACTAACGAATATGCCTGATGTTGTGTTGCTAGATTTGAATCTACCACGTGTTAATGGACATGAAGTACTTCAAGCTATGCGCGCGGACGAACGAACACGCAATCTGCCGGTTGTTGTATTGACATCATCGAATGAAGAGCAAGATATTAAACGTAGTTATCAATCTGGGGCGAACAGTTATATACGTAAACCGGTGGATTTTCGTGAATTTACGAACGCTGTCGAAAAGATTGGTGATTATTGGCTTGAACTGAATTTAGGGCCTGAAGAGCATATTAATTAATTTCATGTGGGGTTAGTTGTTCTTTTGAGGGGAATTCCCTCACTTTATCTCTTAGTTACCCAGAATATCCTAGGATTTCATGCATCTGAAGCCGAGATCGGGTATCCTATGCGCCCTTTTCAGAGGAAATATTGTCGGGTGCAATAAGGGCTGCCTGCACTTCTGTAAAGATTCGAACCACAAGTATTAAATTATTAAATTCAATGGCTTACGGGAACTTATCCCAAAGGCAGAGGTGATGTGAGATGTTTGGTAATGAAACAATAGCGGACTTTGATGCAGAATTATGGGAAGCCATGCAGGCTGAAGAGCGGCGCCAGGAAGATCACATCGAGTTGATTGCCTCTGAAAATCATACCAGCCCAATGGTTATGGAAGCGCAAGGCTCTGTTTTAACTAACAAATATGCAGAAGGATACCCTTTCAAGCGTTACTATGGTGGTTGTGAGCATGTGGATGTTGCTGAACAACTTGCTATTGATCGTGTGAAGGCATTATTTGGCGCGGATTATGCAAATGTACAGCCTCATTCAGGATCTCAAGCAAATGCTGCTGTGTACATGGCACTACTAGAACCAGGTGACACGGTATTAGGTATGAGCCTAGCTCATGGTGGCCACTTAACTCACGGTGCGAAAGTGAGCTTCTCGGGTAAGACTTATAATGCCGTTCAATACGGATTAGATGAAGCAACGGGTGAGATCGACTACGCACAAGTTGAAGCCTTGGCGAAAGAACACAAACCAAAGATGATCATTGCTGGTTTTAGTGCTTATTCTCGCGTTGTTGATTGGCAGCGTTTCCGTGACATTGCGGATGAAGTCGGTGCCTATTTCATGGTCGATATGGCACATGTCGCTGGTTTGATTGCAGCGGGTGTGTACCCGAACCCTACACAAATTGCCGACGTGACAACCAGTACGACACATAAAACGCTACGTGGCCCACGTGGCGGTATTATTCTAGCGAAAGCGAATCCTGAAATTGAAAAGAAACTAAACTCGGCGATTTTCCCTGGTATTCAGGGTGGCCCATTGATGCATGTGATTGCGGCTAAGGCGGTAGCTTTTCTTGAAGCGCAACAACCTGAATTTAAGATTTATCAACAACAGGTTGTTGATAATGCACGTGCGATGGCTGAAGTGTTTTTGGAACGTGGTTATAAGATCGTTTCAAATGGCACAGACAATCACTTGTTCTTAGTCGACTTCATCGAGCAAGGTATTACCGGTAAAGATGCAGAGGCTGCACTAGGCAATGCCAATATTACGGTCAATAAAAACTCGGTACCGAATGATCCTCAATCACCTTTTGTCACGAGTGGTATTCGTGTTGGCACGCCGGCGATTACAACACGTGGCTTCACTGAAGCAGATTCTAGCCAATTAGCAGGTTGGATGTGTGATGTGTTGGAAAATATGGAAGATCAATCTGTGATTGATAATGTGAAGGCGCAAGTATTGGATATTTGTCATAGTTTGCCTGTGTACCAGAAAGCTGACTAACATTTCATTAGCGTAGTGGAGCGTTGATATGCAATGCCCGTTCTGTAATGCCGAGGAAACCAAGGTTATTGATTCGCGTTTAGCGAATGATGGTGATGCAGTGCGTCGGCGACGTGAATGCCTGTCATGCACAGAACGGTTTACTACTTATGAAACCGCAGAGCTGGTGATGCCACGCATTGTGAAGAGCGATGGTAGTCGTGTTCCATTTGATGAAGTTAAATTATCAGGTGGGATCATGCGTTCACTTGAAAAGCGGCCAGTAGAAACTGAGCAGATTGATGCTGCGATAAGCCATATTAAACAACGTTTGCGAGCAACGGGTGATCGTGAAGTGCCTTCATTGATGGTTGGTGAATGTGTCATGGATGAGCTTCGCGAACTTGATCATGTTGCTTATGTTCGGTTTGCTTCTGTCTACCGCAGCTTTGAAGATATTAATGAGTTTCGTGAAGAGATTGAGCGATTGGAACGCGAGCCTTCTTCTGAAAGTCGACGCCAACAGTTATCGCTATTACCCATAGGGAAGAGCGATAAGGTGACAAGTATTCGTTCACGCAAGGGAAAAAAAGATCCTGCTAGTTAGGCATAGCGAGGATTTTTAATTATTCATGACGTCGTTAAATTTTTCGCCAGCAGATTTTGTGCATATGTCACGTGCATTACAGTTGGCAAAACGTGGCGTATATAGCACTGATCCTAATCCTCGAGTTGGTTGCGTGATTGTGCAAGGTGAAGAATGTGTTGGCGAAGGTTGGCATATTCGTGCAGGCGAAGGTCATGCAGAAGTAAATGCCTTGCGCGATGCAGGCGAAAATGTAAAAGGTGCGACGGCCTATGTGACCTTAGAACCCTGTTCGCATTTTGGAAGAACGTCACCTTGTTCACAGGCATTAATTGAGGCGGGTGTGGCGCGCGTTGTCGTCGCCATGGCTGATCCCAACCCACTAGTTGCTGGAGAGGGTATTCAGCAACTTAAGAATGCGGGTATTCGAGTTGACAGTGGCTTGCTTGAGCAGCAGGCAGAGGCACTAAACCCTGGTTATTTAAAACGTATGCGTACAGGGCAGCCATGGGTGCGGTGTAAATTAGCAATGAGTCTAGATGGGCGCACGGCAATGGCATCAGGTGAGAGTCAATGGATTACCTCAGCCGCCGCACGTGAAGATGTGCATCGCTTGCGTGCTCGTAGTGGCGCGATTTTGACAGGTAGTGGCACAGTGACATCGGACAACCCCTCAATGACCGCAAGGGGAGAGGAAGCAGCGCAGCGCAGTGAACCACCTTTGCGAGCGGTCGTTGATAGTGAGTTAAAAATTTCACCACAGTCAGCAATATTTAGAGAACAAGGTATGGTGCGTGTTTTTACCTTGGCTGATTGTGCGCCGAATCGGCAAAAAGCACTACAAGATGTGGGTGCTGAAGTGGTGATGTTACCCGCACGTGATAGTCGTGTGAATTTAACAGCTGTAATGCATGAATTAGCTGAGTCGCAAATTAATGAAGTAATGGTTGAAGCTGGGGCGGGTCTTGCTGGCGCATTGTTACAGGCGAAGTTGTTGGATGAAATTATTATTTATATGGCGCCTAAATTAATGGGCGACTCAGCACGTGGTTTATTTCAATTACCAGGGCTGGAGACAATGGCGCAAAGTGTGCCGTTGCATATTGATGATGTACGCAAGGTCGGTGTCGATTGGCGATTTACGATTCGACCAGATTACGAGGCATAGAGGTTAATGTTTACAGGAATTATTCAGGCGGTGGGTTCAATTGCATCAATGCAAGATATTGGTGGCGATAAACGGATACGTTTAGCGACCAATGATTTACCACTGGTTGATGTTGAGCTTGGTGATAGTATCGCGGTGAGCGGTGTTTGCTTGACCGTGATTGAAAAACATTCTGATGGATTTAGTGCTGATGTGTCAGGTGAAACACTATCACGCACCGGTTTAGGAAATTTAAAAAAGTCGTCAGCAGTGAATCTCGAAAAGGCAGTGACGCCAACAACGGCATTAGGTGGGCATCTTGTTAGTGGTCACGTTGATGGTATTGGTGAAGTGATTAAACGTCAGGCGGATGCCCGCTCTGTTCAGTTTAGTGTTAAAGCCCCTGCCTCGTTAGCACGTTATATTGCGGAGAAAGGCTCGATTTGCATTGACGGTATTAGCTTGACTGTCAATGCGGTGAATGGCGATGTGTTTGAATTAAATATTGTGCCGCATACCTTGGCGCAAACAACAATGGATGGTTTTGATGTCGGCACTAAGGTTAACCTCGAGGTTGATATTATTGCACGGTATTTAGAACGTTTATTACTTGGTGAGCGTGCTGCAATCGCGAGTACGTCAGGTGCGGAACTAACACAGGCTTTTCTTGCTGAGAATGGTTTTGCTGCCAAGCATTAAATTACTAATAACGAATTTAAAATGTGAATGAATAACATGGCTTTAAGTACAACAGAAGAAATTATTGAAGATATGCGTCAGGGCAAAATGGTTATCCTGATGGATGATGAAGATCGTGAAAATGAAGGTGATCTGATTATCCCTGCACAAAAAGTAACGCCTGAAGCAATTAACTTCATGGCAACGCATGGTCGCGGATTGATTTGTATGACCATGACCGAAGAGCGTTGTAAGCAGCTTAATTTGCCATTGATGGTGGCGAATAACACGGATGCGCATGGCACAAACTTTACGGTATCGATTGAAGCATCTAAAGGGGTGACAACAGGTATCTCAGCAGCTGATCGTGCTACGACTGTGCTTGCGGCGATTGGCGATGATGCCAAGCCGGATGACATTGTGATGCCTGGGCATATTTTTCCATTGAAGGCACAGCCTGGTGGTGTATTAACACGTGCGGGTCATACGGAAGCGGGTTGTGATCTCGCTAAACTTGCAGGTTGTTCTGCATCCAGTGTGATTGTGGAAATTTTAAATGAAGACGGCACCATGGCGCGTCGAGATGATCTTGAAATTTTTGCAAAAAAACATGACATCAAAATGGGTACGATTGCTGATTTAATTCACTACCGTATTGAGAATGAAAAAACCGTTGAGCGTATGGAAGAATGTAATATGCCAACGGCGCACGGTGATTTTCGATTGATCTCGTATCTTGATGCCTATGATAAAAATGTTCATATGGCCTTGGTGTATGGCGAACCCGATATGACTGCGCCAGTTTTGGTACGCGTACATATGCTGAATAGTTTATGTGACTCATTAGGCGGGAAATTTAGTGATTGCAGTCATACGCTGGACATGGCGATGCAGCGGATTGTCGAAAATGGCTCAGGTGTTGTGGTGGTATTACGTAGCTCAAATGATTCAGACACGATTTTGCAACACATCAAAAATTATAATCAGCAACAGAGTGGTGTAAACTTGCCACAGCAGACTCAGGGTGATTTACGAACCTTTGGTCTTGGTGCTCAAATTCTCGTTGATCTTGGTGTTAGCAATATGCAAGTACTAGGTTCAAAAGTTAAGCTGCATGGTCTTTCTGGTTTCGGACTTGAAATCAGTGATTATGTTAGTTTTGAATAAATATGTTAGGTAAGGGGTTTTCCATGTCAGGTGTAAATGTAATTGAAGGTGATTTGTCAGTACGTAGCGCACGATTTGCATTAGTTGCAAGTCGCTTTAATGATTTTATTGTTAAGGCATTGGTTGATGGTGCTATTCATACATTGAAACAGCATGGTGCTGCTGAAAAAGATATTGATGTTATCTGGGTGCCTGGTGCTCATGAAATTCCATTAGCGGCTCAGAAACTGGCAAGCACAGGCCGTTATGATGCGATTGTTGCTTTGGGCGCTGTGATTCGTGGTGCAACGCCACACTTTGACTTTGTTGCAGGTGAATGTGCTAAAGGTCTTGCTGGCGTGAGTATGCAAAGTGGACTGCCGGTTGGTTTTGGTGTCCTAACTGTTGAAAGTATTGAGCAGGCTATTGAGCGTGCTGGTACTAAGGCGGGTAATAAGGGTGGTGAAGCAGCAGCATCTGTTATTGAAATGATTAATTTGTTACGTGAACTTGATAAGTGAAGTTAACAGTTAATTTTCATAGGAGCATGCCATGAGTAATGCACGAACTAAAGCAAGGCGTAATGTCGTGCAGGCGCTTTATCAGTGGCAATTATCTGGTGGTAACCTTGCGGATATTCAGGCACAGTTTTTGTCTGAATATGATATGAAAAAGGTTGATGTTGAGTATTTTAAAGAACTTTTTCGTCAAGTACCTTTACATCTGCATGAGCTAGACGATCATTTACTCCCCTTTCTTGATCGACCTGTTGATGAAGTTGATCCGGTTGAGCGTGCGATCTTGCGTATTGCTACCTATGAACTTGGTTTTTGTTTAGATATTCCCTACCGCGTTGTGATCAACGAATCAGTTGAATTAGCGAAACGTTTTGGTGCTGAGCATGGTCATAAATACGTGAATGGTATTGTTGATCAAATTGCACAAAAGTTGCGTGCTATCGAAATAAAATCAGCCGAGGCTTAGGCTTACGCATGGCATGCAGCGAATTTAGTCTGATAAGCCAGTATTTTAATCGACAGTCGACATCACGAGATGATGTGAAGCTCGGTATTGGTGATGATGCGGCTGTCTTAGAATTAGCTACCAATGAACAGTTAGTCGTCACAACCGACACGCTTGTTGAAGGTGTTCACTTTCCCAAAGCTACCGAGCCGTTTGATATAGGCTATAAGTTGATGGCGGTAAACTTAAGCGATCTTGCTGCCATGGGAGCAGAGCCACGTTGGGCATCTTTAGCGCTGACCCTGCCAAATGCCAATGAGGATTGGTTGGAACAATTTTCTGCCGGCTTATTTGAATTGGCGAATCAATATTCAGTGCAGCTTATTGGTGGTGATACCACTCGTGGGCCATTAACGCTGAGTTTAACATTGCATGGTGTGGTCGCTTCAGGGACATGCTTACAACGTAATGGCGCCCAAGTTGGGGATGCGATCGTTGTTTCCGGACAACTCGGTGATGCTGGTTTGGCGCTGCAACATGTGCTGACAAATAAAAAAACAACAGCAACATTATTAACACGTTTGAACCGCCCATCCCCCCGAGTTGAATTAGGTCAATGCTTGGTTAGTCAAGCGAGTGCAGCAGTCGATATTTCGGATGGTTTGATTGCTGATTTGGGGCATATCTTAAATCAGAGTCAATTAGGTGCTGATTTATACTTAGATAAATTACCATTGTCTGATGAAGTGCGTGCGGTAGTTGATGGCGTGGATTGGTCACTGCCGTTAACCGCAGGTGATGATTATGAATTGTGTTTTACAATTGCCGAGTCGACACTTGCAAGGTTAGTAACGGATGGCATTGAGCTAACGCGTATCGGCACGGTGACAGAAGACGCCGGTATTCGCTGCTTATTAGCGAATGGTGAACAAGTAATGATGAGTGAACAAGGCTATGAGCATTTCTCTGCGCCTGATTTAGTGGAGTGAGTATTATGAAGCCGGCACCGTTACCTTCTAGCATCTGGACCGACCCTTTATTGTTATTAGCTTGTGGTTTAGGTTCGGGCGCGGCGCGGTTCGCGCCAGGCACATTTGGTACCTTGGCGGCTATTCCGCTGTATTGGTTTATGCAGCCATTGCCTTTGCTCTACTATGCCGTATTAACAGTGGTGCTTTTCATCATCGGTGTTGGTTTGTGTGGTTATGCTGCACGCAAGCTTGGCGTACATGACCACCCTGGTATTGTCTGGGATGAGGTCGTTGGTTATTTAATCACGATGTTTATGGCGCCTGCGGGGATAATCTGGATAGTCATTGGTTTTGTGTTATTTCGCTTGTTTGATATTTGGAAGCCATGGCCAATTGCTTGGGTAGATGCCAAGGTGGCAGGTGGTTTTGGCATTATGATCGATGATGTTCTAGCAGGTATTTATGCGGCTATTTTGTTGCAGATGCTGGTTATTCTGTTACCTTAATCTTACAGCCGCTTGCCGGGAACATTCGGTAGAGACAAGGGTCAGATAATTTGTGGAATTTGTCTGCGTAGAGGATATAGTCGTGAAACGCTTATTGGTAATGATGATCGGATTGGTACTGGGTTTCGTTCAACACGTGCACGCGGGTGAGGTTGAGATACTCAATGTTTATATGCATGAAACCGATGCTGGTTGGCGTGCAGAGGTTTCCGTAAAACATGCAGACACTGGCTGGGAACATTATGCCGATGCATGGCGTGTTGTTAATAGTGAAGGGCACTTGATTAAAACACGTGTTTTGTATCACCCTCATGTTAAAGAACAGCCATTCACGCGTAGTCTTTCTAATATAATTATTCCCGCAGGCACAGATGTCATTTATGTTGAAGCGCATGATAAACGACACGGTTGGAGTAAACAGCGCGTAAAGGTTGATCTAACAAGGTCAAGTGGTGAGCGGTATTACGTGAGAAGAAAATAATTCAGGATGAAATACAATCACTTTATTTTAAGTTTCTTATTATTTGCTGTTGCCGGTGAAGCCTTTGCGACGGATATCTCAATACTGGGGTTGTTTCGTGATAAGGCGATGGTAAAGATTGATGGCAAACAACGCATATTAAAGTTGGGCAAGGCTTCGCCAGAAGGTGTACTACTGATTTCTTCTAACAGTAGTGAAGCGATTATTGAGATAAATGGCGTACAAAATAGTTACCGATTGGGTAGCCATATTGGTTCCAGCTTTAAACAAGATGCACAACCTGAAGTGTCTATTTATAAAGATGAACACGGTATGTTTGCCGTTGTCGGTAGCATTAATAATTTCCCCGTAAACTTTCTTGTCGATACTGGCGCAACATATATTGCGATGAATAAGCATGAAGCGCGTCGACTAGGGATTGATTATAGGCAATATGGTCAGCGTAGTTTTTCAAGTACGGCAAATGGCGTGGTCAAAACTTGGGATATTGTTTTAAACAAAGTGCAAGTGGGGGATGTGACGCTTCACAATGTGAAGGGATCCGTGCTTGACGGTGATAGCCCTCGCATTGTGTTACTCGGCATGTCATTCCTTGGACAACTTGAAATGAAAAACCAAGGTAGTTCACTCAAGTTGAAAAAGAAATTTTAATCCTGTTCTTTGTCTTTGCTGATCAATGCATAAGCTGAGTGGTTATGAATTGATTCAAAGTTCTCTGACTCAACTGTATAAGCAGTAATACGTTCATCATTGTTCAGTTGTGCCGCAACATCTCGTACCATGTCTTCAACAAACTTAGGGTTATCGTAAGCTTCTTCAGTAACATGCTTTTCATCAGGGCGTTTTAATAATCCATAAAGTTGGCAAGATGCCTGCGCTTCGACAAGATCAATAATATCTTCAATCCAAATGAAACCTGAGGTCTTCACAGAAACGGTAACATGTGAACGTTGGTTATGCGCGCCATAGTCAGATATTTTCTTCGAGCAAGGGCATAAGCTTGTTACGGGTACGACAACTTTGACAGTGAGCACAGGTGAATTGTCATGGATTTCGCCAATGAAGGTGACATCATAATCAAGCAAACTCTCTACACCTGATACTGGTGCTTTTTTATTCATGAAATAAGGGAAACTCATTTCGATATGGCCAGAATCGGCATCCAAACGCTCTGTCATTTCCGACATTATTTCTTTAAATGACTTAACGGTTAACTCACGCTCATGCTGGTTGAGGATCTCAACAAAGCGTGACATGTGCGTACCTTTAAAGTTATGAGGCAGGTTAACGTACATATTGAAGTTGGCAACAACATGTTGCTTACCGCCACTGCGATCGTTGACCACGACAGGATGACGAATATCCTTGATTCCTACTTTATCAATGGCGATATGGCGTGTATCTTCACTGTTTTGTACATCAGCAATCTCGGTGTTTGTTGTACAGCTACTAGTCATGCTCTTTATTCCTCGGTGTATCTTACACAGGCGCGTTCTGTTTCCCATAAGGTGAGTGCGCTAACCTGTATGTGTTCATTGTTTAGTTTTTCGCTTAGTCCTTGATACAACCAAGCCGCTATATTTTCGGCAGTGGGGTTAATACTGTCGAAAGGTTCGATCTCATTTAAATAACGATGATCAAGAGTGTCGGTTAATTCTTTCACCGACAGTTTAATTTTCTTAAAGTCGATCCCCATACCAACGGTATCGAGTTGCGTAGCCATGACTTCGGCCTCAACTTTCCAGTTGTGGCCATGCATACGGCTACATGCCCCAGGATAGTCCCGAAGGGTGTGAGCCGATGCAAAATCGGAGACAACTTTTAGCGTGTAGCGGGCACCCATGGCTATAACCTGACTAAAATACTAAGGAATTCATTTTACGCGTACCGGCCGAGACACGCAATCTGCGTCCGCTAAGCGATTTTCAACGGCGCGGATTATAGCATTGGAATCGAGTCCGCAGGCGCTTAATAGTGCTTTTCTGTCGCCATGGTCGACAAATTTATCCGGCAAGCCTAGTTGTAAAAGTGGCGTATTTATCCCTTGAGCCATTAGGGACTCTTGAATAGCGCTGCCGGCACCACCAGCAACGACATTTTCTTCAATACTGACAAGTAATTCATGTGATGCGGCTAAATTGGCAATTAAGGCATCATCAATGGGTTTCACAAAGCGCATATTAGCGACACTGGCATTGAGGGTTTCCGCCGCGATTTCAGCTTCTTCCAGTGGGCTGCCGAATACCAGCAGGGCTACTTTACTGCCTTGGCGTGTGATCTGACCTTTACCGATTGGTAGTACATCCATTGCTTCACTGACTTGCTCACCAGTGCCGGTACCGCGTGGATAACGCACCGCAGCAGGGCCGTCATGCTGGTATCCCGTTGAGAGCATTTGGCGGCATTCATTTTCATTACTTGGCGTCATGACAACCATATTCGGTATACAACGTAGATAGCTGAGATCAAACATACCCGCATGGGTGGGGCCATCAGGACCGACTAGACCTGCACGGTCAATGGCGAATAACACAGGAAGGTTTTGTATGGCCACATCATGAATGAGTTGGTCATAGGCACGTTGTAGGAAGGTTGAGTAAATAGCCACGATAGGCTTAATGCCTTCACAAGCCAGACCAGCTGCGAGGGTAACGCTATGTTGTTCGGCGATCCCGACATCGACATATTGAGCTGGATATTGTTTAGCAAACTCAACCATGCCAGAGCCTTCGCGCATGGCTGGCGTGATGGCCATCAGGTGTTTGTCTTGTTTAGCCATATCACAAAGCCATTGGCCAAATACTTGTGTATAGCTGGGTCCGCTGCCAGGGGCAGCGAGTGCTTCACCGCTCTCAGGATCAAAGGTAGATACGCCGTGGAAGCCACAGGGGTTGTTTTCAGCCGGTGCGTAGCCTTTGCCTTTCTGTGTCACGATATGCAGAAATTGCGGGCCTGGTAGCTTTCTAAGGTTACGCAAGGTCTTAATGAGTGTAGGTAGATCATGGCCATCGATTGGGCCAATGTAATTGAAACCAAGTTCTTCAAATAAGGTGCCCGGGACTACCATCCCCTTCATGTGTTCTTCTGCACGCCGTGCCAGTTCCCAAACAGGGGGAATCGTACTGAGTACTTTTTTACTGCCTTCACGCATACCGGAGTACAGCTTGCCAGACAGAATACGCGCAAGATAATTTGATAAGCCGCCGACATTAGGTGAGATCGACATATCATTATCATTTAAAATGACTAGCAGATTTGCATCCAGATCACCCGCATGATTGAGTGCTTCGAAAGCCATACCTGCGGTCATGGCACCATCACCAATAATCGCGCAAACGCGTTTATCACTACCGGTTTGCTTGGAAGCCATCGCCATCCCGAGCGCAGCGCTGATGGACGTGCTGGAGTGGCCAACGCCAAAGCTGTCGTATTCGCTTTCACTGCGTTTTGGAAAGCCTGCTAATCCATCTTGTTGGCGTATCGTGGACATTGCTTCACGGCGGCCGGTCAATATTTTGTGAATATAACTTTGATGGCCAACATCCCATACCAGTTGATCATGTGGTGTTTGGAAGACAAAATGTAAGGCGACGGTTAATTCAACTGTTCCTAGATTTGCCGCAAGATGGCCACCGGTACGACTTACCGTGTCAATCAGGTAGCCGCGAGCCTCATCGGCAAGTTGTGGCAACTTCGATTCAGGTAGCGCACGGAGATCACTGGGATCATCGATTTGGCTCAGTAATGGATAATCTTGGCTTGTCGTCATAGTGCTTTACGGCATTTACGGGTCGGCAATGATCGGTCTTTGTAGGCGAACATGCAAGGAAATTGTCACTATTAAAGAGAGCGTAATGGGGATCCAAGCGTAGCCCGTGGTGGCTTAATGACCACGTTCAATAATATAACGTGACAACCAACTTAGTGGTTCAGCACTTTTACCAATAATATCAATTGCTTGAACAGCATCTTGATGTAATTCATTGGCCCAACGCTTGGCCTCACTGAGACCGAGCAAAGAAGGGTAAGTTGATTTATTACGAGCAATATCAGCACCTTGAGGCTTACCGAGCGTGTCGGTATCGGCCTCAATATCAAGAATATCGTCACGAATTTGAAATGATAGCCCAATACACTTGGCGTATTTATCAAGCGCCTTTTGGTGGCTGGTTGGGCAATCGCCAGATAAAGTCGCAAGTTCAATGCTGGCACGGATAAGCGCACCAGTCTTATGGATATGCATATTTTCCAGTTCCGCAAGCGTTAGCGTTTTGCCTTCACTGGCAAGATCAATCGCTTGACCACCGGCCATACCGCGAGAACCAATCGCTTGTGCCAAACACTCAACCATCTTGAGGCGCTTATGATCACTGGATTCGATTGTTGGATCATGGGCAAGAATGTGGAAAGCCAATGAATGTAAGGCATCGCCAGCTAAAATGGCCGTTGCTTCGTCATATTGGCGATGACAAGTAGGCTTACCGCGGCGTAAATCATCATCATCCATTGCAGGTAGATCGTCATGGATAAGTGAATAGGCATGGATAATTTCAACGGCACAGGCTGCGCCATCCAGTGCATCTAATTTTATGTCGAGCGCGTTTCCGACCATGTAAACGAGTATTGCACGCACGCGTTTGCCGCCATTTAAGACGCTATAACGCATCGCTGCGTGTAAGTTTTCGGGTAGCGTATGGGTATCTGGTAACCAGTGCTCGAGCATCTTTTCGACGCGCTGCTGGTACTCTATGGTAAGCGCTTGAAGAGGAAGGTTATCAGTCACCGTCGTTAAAGGTCTCTGGTTGCGCATCACTGTTTTGTTCTAGCAGTATTTGAACTTTCTGTTCAGCATCAGAAAGGGACTGTCGGCAGGTACGAGTGAGAGCAATGCCGCGCTCAAAATCTTGTAGTGCATCTTCGAGTTTAGTTTCGCCTTGTTCCATACGTTCAACTAATGACTCCAATTCAGCCATCGAGGTTTCGAAATCGTCAGAAACAATTTTTTTGTCAGGTTTTTTTGGCATAAATTTAGCCTTTCCATTTTGCTACGAAGCGCATATTCTCTACTATCGCGCGTACGTTACCGCAGCGTAGCCGGTAGCGTCAAACTCTAGTTCAGATAAGCCGGATATGACGGCGATTATTCTTGACAGTTTTTAGGGAAAAGCGTAGTTTAGACTCATTCTAACCGACCAAGTGTTTTGGTCGGATTAGGGATTAATTTGGAATCAATATATTTGGAGGAAACCTGTATGGACCTTAAGGGCAGTAAAACAGAACAAAATTTGAAAGACGCATTTGCTGGTGAATCACAAGCGAATCGCCGTTACCTATACTTCGCAGCAAAAGCGGATGTGGAAGGTTACAACGATGTAGCGAGCGTTTTCCGTTCAACTGCTGAAGGTGAAACAGGGCATGCTCATGGCCATCTGGAATACTTGGAAGTAGTTGGCGATCCAGCAACCGGTTTGCCAATTGGCGCGACGGCTGACAACCTTAAGTCAGCGATTGCTGGTGAAACACACGAGTACACTGATATGTACCCAGGTATGGCAAAAGCGGGTCGTGAAGAAGGTTTTGACGAAATTGCTGATTGGTTTGAAACACTTGCTAAGGCAGAACGTTCGCATGCGAATCGTTTCCAAAAGGCGCTCGACACTCTCGACGACTAATATTGTTGTAGAAGTGTTATATAATCAGGGCCGGCATATGCCGGCTCTGGTGTCTATGGCATAGAAAAAGTTGTTTAAGGATTAGATAGCAATGAGCAAGACGGCCACTCGTGAAGGTAGTTTGGAAGCACCTACTCGTCATCCCCTAGATTGGAAAAGTGATTCTTTCTGGGATGAAGACAATTTATTCAGTGAACTCGAACGTATTTATGACATTTGTCATGGTTGTCGTCGTTGTGTGAGTTTATGTAACGCTTTTCCCACTTTATTTGATCTTGTTGATGAATCAGACACCATGGAAGTGGATGGTGTAGCGAAAAAAGATTATTGGCAAGTTGTTGACCATTGTTACCTATGTGATTTGTGTTATCTAACCAAGTGCCCTTATGTGCCGCCACATGAATGGAACTTGGATTTTCCGCATACGATGCTACGGGCTAAGGCCATTAAATTTAAGAAACAAGGCGCAAGTACTCGAGATAAAATTCTTTCTGCCACCGACAGCGTTGGTCAATTAGCGGGTATTCCCATTGTGTCAGGTGTGGTTAATGCCGCGAATCAAAGTAAGCCGCTACGTAAATTGATGGAAAAGGTACTGGGCGTACATGCTGATGCTGTTGTACCAACTTATTACTCAAAAACCTTACGTAAGCGCGTTGCAAATAATGGTCTTGCTGATGACGCGGGTGAAGCAACTGAGCACACAAATGGGCGCGTTGCGCTATTTGCCACCTGTTATGGTAACCACAATGCACCTGAATTAGGTGAAGATTTGCTAGCGGTGTTTGCACATAATGAAATTCCCGTCAGGCTCGTCGATAAAGAACAATGTTGCGGCATGCCTAAATTGGAATTAGGTGATTTAGATGCAGTTGAAAAAGCAATGCGCATCAATATACCAGCCTTGGCGGCAATGGTTGATGCGGGTTGGGATATTATTGCCCCTGTGCCATCTTGTGTGCTGATGTTTAAACAAGAATTACCTTTGATGTTTCCTGATGATCCTGAGGTACAAAAGGTAAAGGCGGCTATTTATGATCCATTTGAGTATCTGATGCTACGGCACAAAGATGGCCGCTTGAAAACTGACTTTGCAACATCATTGGGTAAAGTGAGTTATCACGTTGCCTGTCATCAACGGGTGCAAAAAATTGGTATGAAAACACGTGATTTATTGAATCTCGTACCGAGCACAGAGGTGGATGCGATTGAACGTTGTTCAGGGCATGATGGCACCTATGCGGTTAAGAAAGAATTTCACGCTGTATCGATGAAAATTGCTCGTCCTGTGGTTAATCGTGTTAAGCAGGCAAAACCAGATCATTATTCTAGCGACTGTCCTATGGCAGGCGAGCAGATTGCGAATGGTCTTAATGACGGCAGTTACCCTGAACATCCATTAAGTCTACTTAGAAAGGCTTATGGTATTTAATTTTAGTAGGAATTTAAAATGAGCAAGTTATCACGTGATGATTTAATGAGCCTTGAAACGTATGCGGCTGAGCGCGCAGAATTTCGAGCTAAGGTTTTAGCGCATAAGAAAAATCGCAAGGTGATGATAGGTGAGCATTGTACTTTGTATTTTGAGGATAGATTGACTATTCAGTATCAAATTCAAGAGATGCTGCGTATTGAAAAAATCTTTGAGGCAGATGGTATCACTGAAGAGTTAGATGCCTATAACCCTCTTATTCCAGATGGTAGCAATTTGAAAGCGACGTTTATGATTGAATATACAGATGTCGCTGAGCGTCAAGCTGCATTGGAGAAGATGGTTCGAATTGAAGATAAAGTCTGGCTACAAGTTGTTGATTTCGATCGTGTATATGCAATAGCAGATGAAGACATGGATCGTAGTGAGGATGGTAAGACCTCAGCGGTTCATTTTATGCGCTTTGAGTTTAGCGCAGAGATGGTAAAAGCCGTTAAACAAGGTGCGGCAATTTCGGCAGGAATTGAGCATTCTGCTTATACAGCGAGTGTTGAACCGTTACTTCAAGCAGTACGAGATAGCCTAGCTGCCGATTTAGAGTAACGCAGTGTTTGACCTCTGCGGTATGCACGGTACACTGTCATGCCTATGAGAAAAATTTCTTTTTTGTTTAGCCTTCTTGTTTTCATGGCATCTGTTGGTATCTCATCGAGTTTTGCCGAACTCGAAAATGATGACAATGATCTTGGTTCATTTATCGCCCCGGCACCATGGCAAGAAGAAGGTATTGTTATTCCTGCCTTTCCTGAAAATGAAAATCTTATCAAAGTTGATATCGATCAAGTAGATACACGGTTTGATTTCTATATTGACAGTAAAAACTTAGCTGTTTCGTCAAAAGATGGTGTGACCCGTTATACCGTGGTCATCGAATCTGATAGTGGTGCTAAAAATGTTATATTTGAAGGACTACGTTGCTCGACTGGTGAGTACCGCACCTATGCTTATGGAACCTATGATAAGAAATTTGTTAAAGCACAGGCGTCAGAGTGGGCATTAGTACGCGATGGTGACCGCATGGTGTATCGCTACAATTTTTATCGCCACTATCTATGTGGTGATTATAGTTTCCAGAACCCCTTGGATGTCGTGATACAAAAAATAAAATATCCAGCGGAGTTTAGCGGTTCAGGTGATTTCAATGATTGATTTGCGAATTAAACGCGGTGAAGCTTTATGAGTGGTCAGTATGATGCCTCGTCGATTGAGGTGCTTAGCGGTCTAGACCCAGTACGTAAACGTCCGGGGATGTACACCGACACAACGCGCCCAAATCATCTCGCTCAAGAAGTGATTGATAACAGTGTTGATGAAGCACTCGCAGGCCATGCATCCAAACTAGAAGTGACTTTATATAAAGATGGCTCGGTTGAAGTAAAGGATAATGGTCGAGGCATGCCGGTCGACAAACACCCTAAAGAAAAAATTTCAGGTGTTGAAGTGATTCTTACTCGACTTCATGCAGGTGGTAAATTCACTAACAGTAATTACCAATTCTCAGGTGGTCTTCACGGCGTTGGCGTCTCGGTTGTTAATGCTTTATCAACGAGCCTTGAAATATGGATACGTCGTGGCGGCAAGGAATACCATATTTCGTTTAAGAATGGTAAGACCGCTTCAAAACTCAAAGTAGTGGGTAAGGTCGGTCAACGTAATACGGGGACGACGCTTCGGTTCTGGCCAGATAAAAAATACTTTGATTCAACTAATTATTCATTACCACGCTTGATTCATGTATTGCGAGCTAAGGCAGTATTATGTCCAGGCCTAGAAGTTGTCTTTAAAGATGAAAAAGCTAAAGACACAATTACTTGGCATTATGAAGATGGCTTAAAAGATTACTTGAATGAGTCAATTGGTAAGCAAAATAAGGAGCCTGAGCAACCCTTTATGGGGGCGATGCAAGGTGAACATGAAGCAGTTGATTGGGCGGTCGCTTGGTTACCTGATGGTGGAGAGGTCATAGCTGAAAGTTATGTCAATTTAATTCCAACAATACAAGGCGGCACACATGTTAATGGGCTTCGGACAGGCTTAACCGATGCGGTTCGTGAGTTTTGTGAGTTCCGTAAATTATTACCACGTGGCGTTAAAATTGCGCCGGAAGATGTTTGGGATCGCTGTTGTTATATTTTGTCTTTAAAACATCATGACCCACAATTCTCAGGCCAGACTAAAGAGCGTTTGTCCTCGCGCGAGTCAGCTGCCTTTGTTTCAGGTGTTGCAAAAGATGCCTTTAGCATGTGGTTAAACCAGCATCCAGAAGCGGGTGAACGAATTGCGATGTTGGCAGTTAGCAATGCGCAAAACCGTTTGGCGGCGGGTAAGAAGGTTGCTCGTAAGCGCGTGACAACAGGGCCTGCTTTGCCGGGTAAATTAGCTGATTGTAGCGTACAGGATGTGACACGTAGTGAATTGTTTTTAGTGGAAGGGGATTCCGCGGGCGGTTCTGCTAAGCAGGCACGTGATCGTGAATTTCAAGCAGTGATGCCACTACGCGGTAAAATATTAAATACTTGGGAAGTCGCATCAACACAGGTACTTGCGTCTCAAGAAGTGCATGATATTAGTGTTGCGATCGGTGTAGATCCTGGTTCGGATGATATGCGAGGCCTACGTTACGGTCGTATTTGTATTCTCGCTGATGCGGATTCTGATGGGCTACATATTGCGACATTACTCTGTGCATTATTTTTACGACATTTCCGCTCTTTGGTTGAAGCCGGACATATTTATGTTGCGATGCCACCTTTGTATCGTATTGATGTTGGCAAAGAAGTTTATTACGCGCTTGATGATGATGAACAACAAGGAATTTTAGATCGTATCAAGGCTGAAAAGAAAAAAGGCAAAGTTAATATTCAGCGTTTCAAAGGTCTTGGTGAAATGAATCCAATGCAGTTGCGTGAAACATCGATTGCACCTGAGACGCGCCGCTTAGTGCGATTAACAATTGCTTCAAAAGATAAGGTCAATGAAACAATGGATATGTTGTTGGCCAAGAAACGCGCCCCCGACCGTAAAAAATGGTTGGAGAAGAAGGGTGCCCTTGCCAAGATTAACTAGGTACGATATTTCACATGGCTGGTAAAAGAAAAACATCTAAATCAAAAAAAGCCAAGGTGGTTGAGACACCGACGGCAGAGCTTAATTTCGAAGGGATTGAGGAACTGCCATTAAAAGACTTTACTGAGAGTGCGTATCTTGATTATTCAATGTACGTCATCTTGGATCGCGCCTTACCGCATGTGGGTGATGGATTAAAACCCGTACAACGACGCATTACCTATGCGATGTCTGAACTTGGCTTATCGGCATCTTCAAAACATAAGAAATCAGCTAGGACAGTCGGTGATGTATTAGGTAAGTTTCATCCTCATGGTGATAGCGCTTGTTACGAAGCAATGGTGTTAATGGCACAGCCATTTTCATATCGTTATCCGATTATTGATGGACAGGGTAACTGGGGCTCTCAGGACGATCCTAAATCATTCGCAGCGATGCGTTATACCGAATCAAAGTTAACAGCTTATGCACAAACCTTATTAGGTGAACTTGAACAGGGCACGGTTGATTGGATTCCGAATTTTGACGGTACATTAAAAGAACCTGCATTGTTACCAGCACGTGTACCGAATATTTTGTTAAATGGTACAACGGGTATTGCGGTTGGCATGGCAACGGATATTCCACCGCATAATCTAAAAGAGGTCGTATCTGCGTGTATTCATCTTTTAGATAATAGTAAAGCAACAGTAAAGGACTTAACAAAATTTGTTAAAGGTCCAGATTTCCCCACAAATGCAGAGATCATTTCGAGCAAACAAGAAATACGTGATGCTTATGAAACGGGCCGTGGCAGCATTCGTATGCGTGCTTGCTATGAAGTTGAAGATGGTGAAATTATTCTGACGGCATTGCCACATCAAGTGTCGGGCGGCAAGGTGCTTGAACAGATCGCTGGACAGATGACGGCGAAGAAATTACCGATGGTTGAAGATTTACGTGATGAATCCGATCATGAAAATCCAACACGTTTGGTGATTGTGCCACGCTCGAATCGAGTCAACCGTGATGAATTGATGGCGCATTTATTTGCGACAACCGATCTTGAACGTACTTATCGCGTCAATATGAATATGATTGGTATTGATGGGCGACCTAAAGTACGTGATTTACGAGAAATACTTGTTGAATGGTTAAAGTACCGTGTTGCAACTGTGACGCGGCGTCTTGAACATCGTCTTGATAAGGTACTGGCCCGATTACATGAATTAGATGGTTTAATGGTTGCCTTCCTGAATATTGATGAAGTGATCAAGATTATTCGGACGAAAGATGAACCCAAGCCCGTTTTAATGAAACGTTTTAAACTGTCGGATCTTCAGGCGGAATCTATTCTTAATCTGAAATTACGACATCTTGCGAAGCTTGAAGAAATTAAGATTAAGACTGAGCAAAAAGAACTGGCTAAAGAGCGTGATTACTTACAAAAAACCTTAGGTTCAAAAGCACGTTTAAAAACCTTAGTAAAAACCGAATTAAAAGAAGATGCAGAACGATTTGGTGATGAACGCCGTTCACCTATTGTTGTACGTGATGCTGCACAAGCGATTGATGAAAGCTCATTAGTTTCTGCTGATCCTGTTACGGTTGTTTTATCGAAGAAGGGATGGATACGCTCGGCCAAGGGGCATGAAATGGATCCATTGGCAATAAATTATAAGGCGGGCGATGCTTTCCGTGATGCCTGTCGTGGGCGAAGTAATGAACAAAGTGTCTTTTTAGACTCAACGGGTCGTGTTTATACCGTTGTTACTCACTCGCTTCCTTCCGCACGTGGATTGGGTGAGCCGTTATCGGGACGTGTGAATCCACCTGATGGGGCGACCTTTGAGGGTGTCATGGTCGGTAGCCCAGATGATAAATTCCTTGTTGCTAGCACATCAGGTTATGGTTTTATTACACGTCTTGGGGATTTGTACGCTAAGAATAAGGCTGGTAAGAGCATGCTTAACACAGGCAAGTTTGCAAAGGCATTAGGCGTGTCACGAGTGACGGATGTGGCCGAAGACTGGGTCGCTATTGTTGGTAGTGAAGGACACTTACTGATTATTGATGCCCATGAATTACCTGAAATGGCGAGAGGCAAAGGCATTAAGATGATCAATATTCCGTCGAAAAAATTAAAAGCAGGTGAGGAATATGCTTGTGCGATGGCTGTTATTACAGGTGATCAAAAGCTACGCATACAATCGGGTAAGAAACATGTCACCTTAAGTCAGGCTGATATGGAACATTACATGGCAGAACATGGTAAGCGCGGACGCAAATTACCAAGAGGCTATCAAAAAGTCGACTTTATTCAGGCCGTGGACAAGTAAAGCGAGGCTATTGTCTAACTGCACTTCTTCTGGTGCGAAGTTCTTTAAGTTTCATGAGCACTTTGCTGGCACGTCGGATTTGTGCTTGCAGGGTTTTGTTCTGTGTATCTAATGTGAGTGCCGTTTGCCAAACTTTCTTGGCTTCCGCTATTTTTTCTTGTCGATATAAACTATTTCCTTGTTCGATTAATTTATAAACAAGCATATCAACTTTTTGACGATGTTTTATTTTGAGGTTTTGGAAATCCTCACTATTCGGCGCTAATTTTGACAGTTTCACTAATTGTTTTTCGGCACTAATTAATTCATCATTGTCTAAAGAATAATTTATTTTTTTGATTAATTGCCTAACTTTGCGGCTTTGTTTTTTCTTCTTTGTTAATGCAGCACGAAGTTTCTTTGCTTCGATTTTTTTCTTAGCCGCATCGCGTTGTTCCTTTTTATGTACATCTATTCTGACTTGCAGCGCTTGAATAGTTGCTAAAGACTGTGTGTCTTTAGTAAGGATTTTCGCTTGTTGGACACACATTTCAGCAAGTGTGACCTCATTATCATCAAGTAATTGCTCTGTCATTGCCATTAAACGTGTATGCATATCAGCCAATTCGTTTTGTAGGCTTTGCAAATTCCATTGTGCAGCAATATTGATAGGAGAGTTTGATGCGTTTTTTTGGCTAATGGGGAGTTTGTTATAAAGAAGTTGTGCACGCGCCAATAATGATTTTGCATCTAACTTATGGATACGTTTTTGATGTTGCTTGATAACCATATTATAGCGATCATGAATGGGACCGCTATTTGGATAGTTATTACGAGCAATATTTAATTGCTTAATCGCATCAGCCCAGTCTTCTTTCTTTATTGCTTTCTGTGTTTCTTTTAAAACAGTCTTTTCATAGGCTGCAGCCAGAATCATCACGGTTTTACGTTTATTGACGTAGTCGGCAAATAATTTCTCACTCGGAGGAATATGTTTAAGTGAGGTGAGCGCTAGGCCATATTTGTCATGATTAACCCAGTCATCAATTTGTGCCATAGAAGGAAGGCCATCTTGTTTGGCAAGCGTTGAACAACCGGTTAAGACTAACAGCTGACATAGAAATAATAATGGAAGCAACTTCTTCATGCTGCGACCTTGTTAGCGATGATTAGTTGAGTTTGTTTGCTTAAGACACCTTGGTATTCGTTAGTGAGGCCTTCTACCAAATAGGTTAAAACAGGATGTTTTCTACTGCGTAATTGAATAGGCATGTGTTCATGTACGAGAACACGTTCACTGACATCGTCACTTTGATAAAGATCTTTGTTAATAACAATTTCACCAGGGGCCGCAAAGGTGCAAAGCCGTGATGCAAGGTTTACGGCATCGCCAACGACAGTGAACTCCATTCTATCCTTACACCCCATATTACCTGCCAGCATTTCACCGGTATTAATGCCAAGTCTAAATTGGACAGGGAAAAGCCCTTTGTCTGTTCGTTCAATATTTAATCGGTCAACCAGTTTTTGAATAAGAACAGCACAGGCAATAGCATGGAAGCGATGATCTGAATCGTTTTCTGTGACACCGAAAACGATCATGGCACAGTCGCCCATGAATTTATCAATCGTGCCGTTATATAGCTTACTGGCTTCCCCGATATATGAGAAAAATTCATTTAATAATTCAGCTGTTTCACGTGGTGTCATATGCTCTGATATATCGGTATAGCCAACAATATCAGCAAATAGGACAGTGCCTTCAACATGTTCGCCACCAATTTCAACATTATCAAGATCGCTTAAAATTTGTTTGGCAACATTACTAGAAACAAAACGAGAGAAGGCGTCTTCTACTTGGTTCTTTTTAAGTAGCCCGTCTGCCATTGAATTAAAGTTATCAATTAAACTACCAATTTCATCATTACGTCTTTCCTGGATTCGATAATGATAGTGACCTTGATCGATCGCACGACTGGCATCCATTAAATGGCTAATGGGCTCAGATATTTTACGTGCCATGACGAATGAAATAACAATCGCAATGAAAATCATCATGATGGTGGCAGCAGTCACTGCACGCACTGAGTCCGTGATAGCAAGATCAAGGGACGCGCGGCTAAAGGAAATAAGGACATAGCCTGCTGTGACATCAAGGAAATTGACTGGGTGTAGGAATGAGACCAGTTTTTCAGTTTGTCCTGACTCGGTTTGTAGTTCCCATTCATGTGTATTGACTTTAGTTTTGTCACTCGCGTTTGCGGTAAGTTGCTGTGTCCAATTTTCGTTTGGCTCAACTCCGGCAGTGGCGAGCAGTGTTCCTTTGTCATCGTACACCGCTGTGCCAAGAATATTGTCATCATTTGCCATGTTTTTCGTCATGACACTTAGGCTAAGTTTATCACTGGCAAGAATTTGTTCTTTGACCGATTCGGCTAGTTGGCTGGCGATGGTACTACCATGGGCATTAATTTGGTTGCGCAATAATTTTTCTTGATTGGTTATGACAACCGAGCCGAGCAAAATCATCCCTAATGTAATGAGTAAGGAGATGACAAACGACAATTTCAAGGCAATTGGGATATGTTTGGGCAACATATCTGGGATGCGTTTTACTGCCTGTGTGCACCTGAACTTCCCGCTATTGAATGCTTTTCGCCAAGAAGATTCAGATAGTAAGTCATCTGATTTATGAGCGTACATCGATTTTTATCTCTATTAATAACCTTTTAAGCATAGCATGGAGTTTTGTTGCTTGCCGGAGAATGCGCTACTCATATTCTCTGTCGGTATGATTTTGTGAGCCTCATCACATTAACAAGCTAATATCTTGTAAAATCAATGGGATAGGTGTGGTTAATATATTATTTACGTTGTTGGCTGTCTGTTGTTATGGCGCTCGTGTAGAATATGCGACCACAAAATGTTGTTGGAGAGTAAAAAATGAGCTTAATCCGTGCTTTTACCGGCCTTCGTCCTGTTGCAAACCGTGCTGAAGATGTTGCTGCCCCCCCATATGATGTCCTGAATTCAGCAGAAGCCAGAGAGCGAGTAAAAGGGCGAGAATGGAGCTTTTTGCACATCTCTAAGCCAGAGATAGATTTGGCAGAAGGGACTGATCCCTACACTGATGAGGTCTATGCAAAAGGGGCTGAAAACCTACAACATATGATTGATTCCAATATTCTCGGGCGGGATGAAAAACCGAGTTATTATTTTTACCGTTTGATAATGGGCGAGCATGTACAGACTGGTATTGTTGCAGCGGCATCGGTGGCTGACTATGACAGTAATCGTATTCGTAAACATGAATTCACACGTCCGGATAAAGAAGATGATCGCGTACGCAATGTGGACACATTGAATGCACAGACTGGACCTGTTTTCCTCACTTATAAGCATTCGTCAGTTATTGATGCGATTGCAGCAAGCATCACCGCAACACCGGCAGAGGTGGATATTACGGCTGATGATGGTGTGCAACATACACTTTGGCCTGTCTCGGATGAGGCAGTAGTGCGTGAGTTAACAGAAACATTTGATGCGATGGATTGTTTGTATATTGCGGATGGGCACCATCGTTCCGCTGCCGCATCAAGGGTCGCAGCAAAGAGAAAGGCTGCAAATAGTGAACATACGGGTGACGAAAGTTATAACTATTTTTTATCAGTTATTTTTCCTGATAATCAAATGATGATTCTTGATTACAACCGAGTCATTAAAGATCTAAATGGACTGAATGAAAATTCATTTCTTGATGAGGTTGCCAAACAGTTTACCGTCACTGCTACTGACGGAGAATTTAAGCCGGATTGTAATGGTCAATTTGGCATGTATATGGCTGGACAGTGGTATAAATTAGAAATTAATTCATCACTTATTCCTGAAAACGATCCAGTTGCATCACTTGATGTTAGCCTCTTAGCTGATAATTTAATTGAACCAATATTAGGCGTGAGTGATCCTCGTCGTGATAAACGAATTGATTTTGTCGGTGGTATACGCGGTCTGAAAGAACTAGAAAAACGTGTTGATAGTGGTGAGATGGCAGTAGCATTTGCGCTATTTGCAACACGCATTGATCAGTTAATGGATGTGGCGGATTCAGGTAATGTGATGCCACCAAAATCAACTTGGTTTGAGCCCAAATTGGCAGATGGGTTAGTGTCTCACGTATTGGATTAATAACTTTTAGATTAATTATGAAATTAAGTTAGGGCTCACAGAACGCTGTGCGTTCATTGTGAGGACCCTAACCTTTTCCAAAGGTTCAGGGTCTAATCTTCGCTAGAGAAATCGTAATCAAGCGTCGCGCTTGGTTCTTGCAAGAAATGGCCTTGAATGTAATTAACGCCAAATTGCCAGAGTAGTGCAAGACTATTGGCATCTTGAACAAATTCAGCAATCGTTAATTTACCCATTGAGTGTGCAGTTTGAATAATGGACTGCACGGTATCCTGGTTTTGTTCATCATTAGCAAGATTACTAATTAGGCTGCCATCAATTTTTAAATAGTTAGCATCTAGGTGCTTGAGATTCTTAATAGAATTTAAGCCGCTGCCAAAGTGGTCTAGTACGATTTGGCAATGAAGTTGTTTGACACTATTTATAAAGGATTTTGCCTGCGCTAGATGCATAACAGCACTTGATTCATCAAGCTCAAAAATAAGTGAATCACCCGATAGGCGCTGTTCTTTTAGCTGTTCACTTATCCACGGTAGTAGCGCATTATCAGTTAAAGAGGCACCAGCTAGTTTAATAAAAAACTTGGTCTGAGTTCCCTCTGCTTGTACTTTGGTAAGTTGCTGCATGGCATGACTAATAACCCAGCGATCAATTTCTGGCATTAATTCAGCCTGCTCTGCAGCAGGTAGGAATTGTTCTGGTAATACTTCAGTATCTTCAGCACCATGCATGCGCAGTAGTACTTCGTAATTTTCGCAAGTGTCACCGTGCAAACTAACAATAGGCTGGTATGCAAGAAAGAAGCTATCATCTTGTAATGATGATTTTATTGCTTCAATCCAATTGGCATTACGTTCTTTACCTGCTTGCTCATCAGTCACAGGATTGTGTAAATGTATTTTATTACCACCTTCTTCTTTCGCAATACTGCAGGCAAGGTCAGCGCGTGAAATAACTTCTTGTGTGTTAGTGGTGTTTTCACCAATAGGACTAATGCCAATACTACAGGTAACGGTAAAAGAATTACCGCCGACTTCTGATATATGATCTTCAATGGTTTGTCGGATGTTGTTAGCATACGTATTAACATCACTGACATTGTCTGGATTATTGATAAGTAGTGTAAAACTATGGTCACTAAAGCGTGCGACAGCATCTGGCATGTCAACTAAATTAGCAATAACTCTTGCGATATCGCTGAGAACTAAGTCACTGGACGCGAGACCAGCATTTTGTTTCACCGCGGTAAAATCATCAAGGTCAATGTAAAGTAAGGCACTATTTGATGATTCAGAGGCGACTCTTGATATAGTGGCTTCGAGCATTTCCATGAAATGTTGGCGATTGTAGATACCTGTTAATAGATCTTGTTGACTCAAGATATTGAGTTGATTTTGTAATTCTTTATCAGAAGCAGTACGAATGATGATTTGTGTACAAGCTTCACCATCGACAGACGCGGGAGTAAATTCCATTACCGCATTAAATTCACTACCATCAGTACGCACGCCAA
>Ga0316207_10000825_pt1 | contig 43879 bp, 40 predicted proteins | sample 6weekpyrite_MG_FD_204943 | JGI IMG/M metagenome (GOLD analysis project Ga0316207, IMG submission 204943) | Microbial mat bacterial communities from mineral coupon in-situ incubated in ocean water Damariscotta River, Maine, United States -... | ecosystem: Environmental > Aquatic > Marine >... | reverse complement strand
TGCATGTCGGTGCCGGTACCTTTCAGCCAGTGCGCGCTGATGATATTCATGATCATGTTATGCATAAAGAATATCTCGAGGTGAGTGCTGAGACGCTGGCTAAGGTTAAAGAGACACGTGAGCAGGGTAATCGTGTGATTGCAGTAGGCACGACCAGTGTGCGTTCACTGGAATCGGCAGCAAAGTTTGGTGATGAAAACGGCTATTGTGGTGACACCGATATTTTTATTTATCCTGGTTATGAATTTCAGTTGATTGATGGGCTGATTACGAATTTTCATTTGCCCGAGTCGACCTTACTGATGCTGGTGAGCGCGTTGGCAGGGCGAGAGAATATCCTTAATGCCTATCAACATGCAGTAGATGCACGTTATCGCTTTTTTAGTTATGGTGATGCCATGTTTATTGGTGATGTGGAATCATGAAGTTTGAACAACTGACACAGGATGGCGCAGCGCGGCGTGGGCAATTAGTCTTTGAACGAGGTGTTGTCGATACGCCAGCGTTTATGCCCGTGGGTACCTATGGCACGGTCAAGGCGATGACACCGGAAGAACTTCAGGGCATGGGTGCGCAGATTGTATTGGGCAATACGTTTCATCTTATGTTGCGTCCTGGAACTGATATTATCGCGGCACATGGTGACCTGCATGACTTCATGCACTGGCAGGGCCCAATTCTGACTGACTCGGGTGGCTTTCAGGTATTCAGTCTGGGTGACCTGCGCAAGATCACTGAAGAGGGTGTGCATTTTCAGTCACCGGTGAATGGTGAAAAGATCTTTCTTGATCCAGAACGTTCGATGGCGGTACAGCGTGCACTGGGTTCTGACATTGTCATGATCTTTGATGAATGTACGCCATATCCAGCTGATGAAAAAACCGCGCGTGAGTCGATGGAACTATCACTACGCTGGGCGAAGCGTAGCAAGCATGCGCATGCGGACAACCCGTCGGCACTATTTGGTATTATCCAGGGGGGCATGCACACCAACCTGCGTGATATCTCACTGCAGGGCCTGGCCGAGATTGGTTTTGATGGTTATGCCATTGGCGGCCTGTCTGTTGGTGAACCCAAAGATGAGATGTATCGTCTGGTGGATCACATTGCCCCACGTATGCCGGAAGACAAACCGCGTTATCTGATGGGGGTTGGTACCCCCGAAGACCTGGTCGAGTCGGTGCGCCGCGGCGTCGATATGTTCGATTGTGTTATGCCGACACGCAATGCGCGTAATGGCGATTTATTTGTCAGTAGCGGAAAGGTGCGTATACGCAATAGTCGGCATAAAAATGACACGGGACCACTGGATGAGGCCTGTGATTGCTATACCTGTCAGAATTACAGCCGCGCGTATTTACATCACCTCGATAAAACCGGCGAAATTCTTGGCTCACGCCTGAACACTATTCATAATCTTCATTATTATCAGTCGCTTATGAAATCGATGCGGGGTGCAATCGAACAGCATCAATTTGATGATTTTGTACGCAAGTTTTATGCAGAACGCGCCTAAACCTGGTCGTCTATGGCATAATAGCGCGCGATGTCACAGAGGAACACTTGTGATATCTAATAAATACCCCATGTCACAATATGTGATACTAATAACGATAAGGTAATACTATGAGTTTTTTCATTTCTGATGCCGTTGCACAGGGCGCTGCCGCACCACAGGGTGGTGGATTACAGTCGCTAATTTTTCTGGCGGTACTATTTGCCGTATTTTATTTTCTGCTGATTCGCCCACAGGCAAAACGTGCTAAAGAGCACAAGAAGATGGTTGCCGCGCTTGAAAAAGGTGACGAGGTAGTTACTAGCGGTGGCATTCTTGGCAAAGTTACCAAGGTGACAGATGATTTTGTCACGGTCGAAGCCGCAGAGGGTATCGAGTTGACCTTGCAACGCCATGCGGTTGCATCGTTAATGCCAAAGGGAACCATTAAAAGTCTTTAATGTGTATCATTCCTCCGTTGCCAGGATGCGCAACTACAACAGTGTTATAAGACCATGAATAAATACCCATTGTGGAAATACATGCTGATCGTCATCGTATTGCTTGTCGGTACGATCTATGCGACGCCGAATCTTTTTGTGAAGCAGCCTGCGGTAGAAATTACCGGTGCCCTGAGTGCGACGAAGATCACACCGGAGCTGGGTGAGCAAATCAAAAACCGCCTTGAGCAAGACAAACTCAGCTATGACAAGATTGAAATTACTGCAGATAAAATCATTGTCAAATTCAATGATACCGAAGTGCAGTTGCAGGCACGTGATGCGATTCTTGATGAGTTGCCTGGTAGTCGCAAGAACTATGCTGTTGCACTGAATCTGGTCTCAACCACGCCAGGCTGGTTACAGTCATTTGGCGCCTTGCCGATGAACCTCGGACTGGATTTACGTGGTGGAGTCTACTTCCTGATGGAAGTCGATATGCTGACGGCAGTGAATAAGGCCCGCGAGCGCTATGTCAATGATGCTAAGGCGGCATTGCGTGAAGACAAGGTTCGTTATCTCAATGTGAAAGCGGTTCTCGCAAACAATGATCATGAGGGTGGGTTGGAAGCAAAGTTCCGTGATACAGACAAGCGCGATCAAGCTAACCTAATTTTACGTAAACTTTTTCCTGAATTGAGTTTTGACACATTTGAACGTGATAACGCGTTTTATGTACAGGCGGTGATGACGGATCAGGAACTGATTAACACCAAACGTACAGCGATTCAGCAAAACCTCGCAACACTGCGCGCACGCGTCAATGAATTGGGCGTGGCTGAACCGATTATTCAGCGTCAGGGTGATGAACGTATTGTTGTGCAGTTGCCTGGCGTACAGGATCCAGCTCGTGCCAAAGATATTCTTGGCGCTACCGCGACACTCGAATACCACGCCGTAGATTTCAAAAATGATGTTATTGATGCCGTCAATGGTCGCGTGCCAGCAGGTTCACGCCTTTATAAAGAGCGTAATGGTCAACCGGTACTGTTGAAGAAGCGTGTCATCGTAACGGGTGATCAGGTTATCAATGCCGGCGCTGGTTTTGATTCACAAACGGGTACGCCAAATGTAAGTGTCACATTGAATGACAAAGGCGCACGTCGCATGGGTAATTTTACCAAGAACAATGTTGGTAAGCCGATGGCGGTGGTCTATATCGAAACACGTATTAACACTGAAGAAGTCGATGGCAAGCTGGTCAAGAAACGCAGCAAGACTGAAGAAGTCATTAGTATTGCAAATATTCTTGGCCCGTTTAGTAAACGCTTTCAGACAACTGGTCTGGAGAGCGCAGCTGAGGCACGTGACCTGGCACTGTTGTTACGTGCTGGCGCACTCGCTGCACCGGTAGAAATTATTGAAGAACGCACTATTGGTCCAAGTCTTGGGCAGGACAACATCGATAAAGGCACGTTGTCAGTCATCATCGGTTTCGTACTGGTACTGGCCTTCATGGTGATGTGGTATCGCGGTTTTGGGTTTATTGCGAACTTCGCACTGGCGTTTAATCTGGTCATGATTATCTCGGTGCTGTCGATGTTACAGGCAACGCTTACCCTGCCAGGTATTGCCGGTATCGTACTTACTGTTGGTATGGCGGTTGATGCAAATGTACTTATCTTTGAGCGCATACGTGAAGAGGTTCGCGCAGGTAATTCACCTCAGGCAAGTATCAGTGCCGGTTACGACAAGGCCTTATCAACCATTGCGGATGCTAATATCACCACGCTGATTGCTGCACTGGTGCTTTTTGCTTTCGGTACAGGTCCTATCAAAGGCTTCGCGATTACCTTGTCGATAGGTATTGTTACTTCTATGTTTACTGCCATTATGGGAACGCGCGCTATCGTGAACCTGATCTGGGGAAGTAAACGCCTGTCGAAGCTATCAATTTAAGGTTTAACATTATGCAGTTTTTTAAGAAAACAACTCGAATTGATTTCATGTCGCAGCGCAAGCTGGCCATGTTTGTTTCGATTTTTCTCATTATTGTTGCCATTGGTTCACTCGCGACTCGTGGACTGAACTTTGGCATCGACTTTACTGGCGGCACAGTGCTTGAAGTCGGTTACCCACAAAGTGCGGTACTGGCTGATGTGCGTTCTACCCTGGCGAAGGGTGGCTATGATGGTGCTTCAGTACAGCACTTCGGTACATCAAAAGATGTTATTGTGCGTATCCCTCCGAGTGATGAACTCAGTAATGCTGAACTTAGTAATCGTGTGTTTGCTACGTTAAAAAATGAAACGCCTGAAGTCGTCAACCGACGTATCGAGTTTGTTGGTCCGCAGGTTGGTGAAGAACTGACGCAGCAGGGTGGCCTTGCATTGTTGTGGGCATTGTTTGGTATTCTTATCTATGTCTTTTTACGCTTCTCGGGAAAAATGGCCGTTGGTTCGGTCGCAGCACTCGCGCATGATGTGATCATCGTGCTGGGTTTTTTCTCCGTGCTACAGCTTGATTTTGATCTTACTGTGCTTGCTGCGGTACTCGCGGTGATTGGTTACTCACTCAACGATACCATCGTTGTGTTCGATCGCATCCGTGAGAATTTTCGTCGCCTGCGTAAACGTAATGCGGTTGATGCCATCAACATTTCTATTAACGAGATGTTGTCTCGTACCTTGATTACCTCATTAACGACTATTCTGGTATTGCTGGCACTGTTCTTTCTTGGTGGCGAGCTGATTCACAATTTTGCCTCGGCATTACTGATCGGTATCCTGATTGGTACCTATTCATCCATCTATGTTGCGAGCACCTCGGCGCTGGCACTTGGCCTGGATAAACAGGATCTGAAGAAGGTGGATAAAGAGGGCGTCGACGAAACGCCACGCTCCTGATTGTTATTTCAGTTTATGAGGTGCTGAGATTCTGACGAATTTCTGCTTCCTGGCTGAGTCGTAATTGCAGTCGCATATTGCCGACTGATTCTGAATACTCAATCGCTGTTTCTGGTGTAATGATGTTGTTCTGTTGTAGATGGAATAATGTCTGATCCATCGTAAACATACCATTGACATCTTTTTCCATGACTTCATGTAAGTCTGCAAGTTCACCACGACGAATCAGTTCACTGGTACGCGAAGTTGCACGCAGCAGTTCAAATGCCGGTGTACGTCCACCACGTGTGTCGGGAACAAGGCGTTGAGAGAAAATGGCCTTGGTGTTGACGGCGAGTGAACTCTGGATCTGATCACGACGTTCTTCATCAAACATATGGATCATGCGCTCCAGTGCCTGATAGGTATTGGCTGCATGATAGGTAGCAATACACAGATGGCCGGTGTCGGCATATTCAATCATTGCCTCAAGTGATTCACGATCACGAATTTCACCTAGCACCAGAACATCCGGTGATTGACGCATCGCATTCTTCAGTGCTTCGTGATATGAACGAGTATCGACACCAATTTCACGCTGATGCAGTACGCATTCCTTGTGCGGTAGATAAAACTCAATCGGGTCTTCAATCGTGATGATATGACTGAGATCCGTTTCATTGCGGTGGTTCAGCATTGCCGCTAGTGAGGTGGACTTACCACTACCGGCAGGGCCAACAATCAGCACCATGCCATGTTTTAACATCACTAGTTCTTTTAAGGAATCTGGGAGTCGCAGATCGTGCAGGCTTGGCACTTTATCTGAGATGGAACGCACGACCAGCGCGATATCATTGCGTTCTTTAAAGACGTTGACTCGAAATCGGCCAAGACCGGGGACGGTTATTGCGAGGTTGGTTTCGAGTTCATCATGGAATTTTTCCCAGGCATCTTCCGACATGAAGAGCCGCGCCATTTGTTCGGTCTTGCCTTTTTGTAGCGTCTCATCGCTTGAGCGAGGCAGTAGTTTACCGTTGACCCGATAAGCGGGTGGCATATTGCTACTGAGAAAAAGGTCTGATGCTCCCACGCTGAGCATTGTTTTTAATAGTTTTGATAACAACTCCATCTGCTGCATCCTTATGTAGATTATTTCAACGCATAAGGCATCATACGCAACATGCTCGTATGCGGTCAATAATCAATGATAACAGGGATTTAGATGGTTTTTTTCAGATTTAACTGAGAAAAGCTAATAAAAACATTATTATGCGCTGAGTTTTAGCGCATTCTGTTCGCGGATTTCAATAAACGACACGATATCGGCCGGTTTACGACGTTTACGTGTCTGTTTCTTTGCTGCAGCCTTTTCAGGGGCTTCTTTTCCCAGAATTTCAAATTCACAGGGAGACGCGCTATAACCGGATATGGACGCAAATTCTTCCATACCATCGAGCACATCACGCATGATCATTTCCAGTGCCTTGGTGCCATTGATGGCATCTGCATTTTTAAATTTATCTGTTGGCATTGCTTTCCCCAGAGCATGTGGTCTTACTTTCTTTTACGGACAATCGCGGGGAAACTTAAATGGTGCCAGAGATGTGATGGAGTTCTCAGTAATGTTAAGTTACTGATTATTATTTATTTCTTGATGATTTTTCTAAATAGATGGGCACGGAATTCGGGGCTAATATGGGGGGCAATACTCTGTAACATGGCCTTGAAGACGCGCGGTGTACCGGCCACGATGTTGCCACTTTCCATGTAATCATGACCACCAGTAAAGTCACTTACCAGTCCACCAGCTTCCTGTATCAACAGAATGCCTGCAGCCATATCCCATTTCTGTAGCCCAAATTCCCAGAAGCCATCGAGACGACCGGCGGCCACGTAAGCCAGATCAAGTGCCGCTGAGCCCGGGCGGCGAATGCCACTGGTGTCAGCAAATAGCGCCTTGAAGGTGGCGAGGTAGTCATCCAGGTATTCCTGTTGCTTGAAGGGAAAGCCCGTACCGAGTAGCGCGCCCTCCAGACTAAGTGCCTTGCTGACACGCAGACGACGATCATTCATTTGCGCGCCACAACCACGTGAAGCGGTGAATAGTTCGTCTGCCACTGGGTCGTAGACAACTGCCTGCTCTAGTCGGCCATTGTGCCGTAGCGCAATAGATATCGAGTACTGTGGGAAACCGTGTAGGAAATTGGTGGTGCCATCGAGCGGATCAATAATCCATTCAAATTCATCGCCTTGCTGAGTGCCGCTTTCCTCGGCCAGAATGGCATGGTCCGGATAGGCACTGCGAATGACCGAAATTATTTCTTCTTCAGCCTGGCGATCGACATCGCTGACAAAGTCATTTCTGGCCTTGCTGGTGACGGTTAATGTGTCGAGTCGCTGCGAATGGTAAAGGATGATTCGACCTGCCTGGCGTGCGGCACGAATGGCGATATTGAGCATCGGGTGCATGATTGTCTTTCCTGATTCGTCGCTACTAGCTGGGCAGTAATTCGTATGGTCGGCGGATTGTATAGGAAGACACCGCTTAACTCCACTCTCTACTGTAATCAGGCGCTTGCGTGAATTCGATGTGCCAAGTAAGGTGCGCTGTATGAATACTCCGATACGATTCGTGCTGGTAGAAACCAGCCACCCAGGCAATATTGGCGCGGCCGCCAGGGCGATGAAGAACATGTCGCAACAGGACCTCTACCTCGTCAAACCGGCGCATTTTCCGCACGCCGATGCGACGGCACGCGCCTCTGGCGCCGATGATCTGCTCGCTCAGTCAGTGGTAGTTGACTCGCTTGACGAGGCGATTGCGGACTGTCGGCTGGTGATGGGCACGAGTGCGCGCTTGCGCAGTCTGCCGTGGCCACTGGTTGAGCCACGTGAGTGCGCGAGTCGTCTGGTTGCCGAGGCTGAGTCCGGTCCCGTGGCTATTGTTTTCGGACGTGAACGCACGGGACTCACCAATGATGAACTGGCCAGTTGCCAGGCATTGGTCCATATCCCGACGAATGACGCCTACAGTTCATTGAATGTAGCAGCAGCGGTACAGATACTGGCCTATGAAATACATCTTGCACAGCGTGGTGAGCAGCCAGGGCCAACTATGCCGCATGACAGTCCTCTGGCAACGCAACAGGAATTACTGGGTCTGTATGAACACCTCGAATCCATGCTCATCGACATTGATTTTCTTGACCCGGTCAACCCCGGTCAGCTGATGCGCCGCTTGCGTCGCCTTTATAGCCGTGTTGAACTGGAGCAGAATGAGGTCAATATACTGCGTGGTATCTGTACCGCAGTGGAAAAACGCTCACGTTAATGCCGAGACACTTGGCCTGACGTGGTCGTTTGTCTAGAATTGGCGCACTTTTTTCTATTTACAATCCATCATGGCACTACTTAGGGGTGACAATGTTCAAGTACCTAAAAGAAGATCTGCAATGTGTTTTCGAACGCGATCCGGCTGCCCGGAATGCCTTTGAAATCATCACGACCTATCCCGGGTATCATGCCCTGGTCATGCATCGACTCAGTCATGGTTGCTGGAACATAGGACTGCACTGGATAGCACGGATTATTTCCTTCTTTTCACGCTGGTTTACCGGCATCGAGATTCATCCTGCTGCGAAAATAGGGCGTCGATTTTTCATCGATCATGGCATGGGAGTGGTGATTGGCGAGACCGCTGAAATTGGCGATGATTGCACGCTCTACCATGGTGTGACACTGGGTGGTACCAGCTGGCAAAAAGGTAAACGTCATCCCACCCTGGAAAATGATGTGGTCGTTGGTGCGGGAGCCAAGGTGCTTGGGCCACTTACTGTCAGTGCACATGCCCGAGTGGGATCGAATGCCGTGGTGGTTAAAGATGTCCCAGAAGGTGCCACCGTGGTTGGTATTCCTGGTCACCTGGTGCAACCGCGTACCAAGGGTGAAAAACATGAACAACGTCAGCAGTTTGCCAAACGTATTGGTTTCGATGCCTATGCGACATCGCAGGGTATGGCGGATCCAGTGGCAAATGCGGTGAATAGTATCCTTGACCATATCCATGCCATGGATAGCAAAATGGAAGAAATGTGCAAAGGCTTGAAGTCTCTTGGCATGGAAGTCGCCGATTTACAGATGCCTGACCTCGGGCCATGTAAAATCGCTGATGGTGAAGAGACCGCAAAGATTGACGATGAATTACAGCCTGAGGCTGGTTCGGACGCTAAAGAAGACAAATAAAAGGCTTATTGCCCAGGTGCTTAGAGAATCTGGTGCGAAGTAACCCGATGGGCTAAGAAATTCCGAAGAGAGTGCAAAGAATACTTGACTAATTTACTCAGGATTGTAAAATTAGAGGTAGCTTATATTACACTATCAGAAGGAATTTGCAATGCGTCTGACTACTAAAGGCCGTTACGCCGTCACAGCGATGCTGGATCTGGCCATCCATTATGGCGAGGGTCCCATCACGCTGGCAGATATCTCTCATCGTCAGGGAATTTCCCTGTCGTATCTCGAGCAATTGTTTTCTCGCTTACGCAAAAAAGAGCTGGTGATCAGTGCACGTGGTCCAGGCGGCGGATACAAGTTGAGTCGACCATCGAATGAAATTGCTGTGGCTGACATCGTCACTGCCATTGATGAAAAAGTGGATGCGACACGTTGCGGTGGCCTGGCGAATTGTCAGGATGATCAACCTTGTCTAACGCATGAGCTCTGGGCTGATCTGAGTGATCGCATTTATGATTTTCTCTCAGGTATCACCTTAGGTGACCTGGTTGAGCGCCGTGCAGTGCGCGAAGTTGCGATGCGACAGGAAAAGCGTGATGACGTTGCGAATGTAACGTTAGAGAACAAAGCGGCAAACACTTAACTGTAAAGGCGGGTAACAGCAGTCATGAAACTACCTATTTATCTCGATTACTCTGCAACAACACCGGTTGACCCACGTGTTGTGCAAAAGATGACAGAATGCCTTTCTATGGAAGGAAATTTTGGTAACGCGGCCTCGCGTTCACATCAGTTCGGCTGGAATGCTGAAAAAGCGATTGAGCATGCTCGTCAGCAGGTTGCTGATCTCATTAATGCAGATCCTCGAGAAGTGATCTGGACATCGGGAGCAACAGAATCTGACAATCTTGCTATTAAAGGTGCGGCACACTTCCACCAGAAAAAAGGCAAGCACATCATTACCTGTAAGACGGAACACAAGGCGGTGCTGGATAGCTGTCGTCAGCTGGAACGAGAAGGCTTTGAAGTTACTTATCTTGATCCGGAAGAAAACGGCATTATTGATCTGAAAAAGCTCGAAGCAGTGATGCGTGACGATACCATTCTTGTTTCTATCATGCATGTGAACAATGAAATCGGTGTTGTTCAGGATATCGAGGCTATTGGTGAGATAACCCGCGCACGTAAAATTCTATTTCATGTTGATGCTGCACAGAGTGCCGGTAAAGTAGACATCGATCTGCAGAAAATGAAAGTGGACATGATGTCGTTTTCTGCACATAAGGTTTATGGGCCAAAAGGTATTGGTGCGCTGTATGTTCGTCGTAAGCCGCGCGTACGTATTGAAGCCATGATGCATGGTGGTGGTCATGAACGTGGCCTGCGTTCAGGCACGCTGGCGACGCATCAGATTGTTGGCATGGGCGAAGCCTTTGAACTTGCTGGCAAGGAAATGGCGGCAGAAACAGAACGACTGATGGGATTACGCCAGCGACTCCTGGATGGCGTGAGTGATATTGAAGAAGTGTATATTAATGGTGATCTGGATCAGCGTATTCCCGGAAATCTCAATATAAGCTTCAATTTTGTTGAAGGTGAGTCGCTTATCATGGCACTGAAAGATCTTGCCGTGTCATCGGGTTCTGCATGTACATCCTCGAGTCTGGAACCCTCGTACGTGTTACGTGCCCTGGGCCGAAATGACGAGCTCGCACATAGTTCGATACGTTTCACCATGGGTCGCTTCACGACTGAAGAAGATATTGATTATGCAATTGAACAAATACGTACAAACATTAGTAAGCTGCGTGACCTGTCACCACTCTGGGATATGTTTAAAGAGGGTATTGACCTGTCAACAGTCAAATGGGCAGCGCATTAGTATTTGAACAGAGTTTGATTTAGAAGAGGTATAGGAAAATGGCATACAGTGACAAAGTTTTAGATCATTACGAGAATCCACGTAACGTTGGCAGTATGGATAAAGAAGATCAGGCCGTCGGTACTGGTATGGTGGGTGCACCAGCCTGTGGTGACGTTATGAAATTACAGATTAAAGTTGATGATAATGGCGTTATTTCAGATGCCAAGTTCAAGACTTACGGCTGTGGTTCTGCGATTGCTTCAAGTTCATTGCTGACTGAATGGGTTAAAGGCAAGACCCTTGAAGAAGCTGGTCAGATTAAAAATACTGAACTTGCGGAAGAGCTTGCCTTGCCACCAGTTAAAATCCATTGCTCTGTACTCGCTGAAGATGCGATCAAGGCTGCAATTGATGATTTCAAAACTAAACAGGACAAAGATGAGCAGGCTAAGTCTGCTTAATAACTACTTCAGGATTGTGTAATGGCTATCACTGTTTCAGAAGCAGCTGCATCACACGTCAAGCAGTTTCTAGAGAATCGAGGTCAGGGACTTGGTCTGAGGCTGGCTATCAAAACCACTGGCTGCTCAGGTCTGGCATACGTGCTTGAATTTGTCGATGAGGCAAATGAAGAAGATCAGATGTTTGAAGATAATGGCATCAAGATTTTTGTTGATCCGAAAAGTCTGGTCTATCTAGACGGCACGCAACTCGATTATGCAAAAGAAGGACTAAACGAAGGGTTTCAGTTTAATAACCCGAACGTTAAAGACATGTGTGGTTGCGGCGAAAGTTTTAACATCTAAGCTGTTAAACTTGTTCCCAAGCATTGCTCTGAGCCAAAGGCGCACATTATGCAAGATGCAGTCACGAAGAATTACTTCGAGTTGTTCGAGTTACCTGTCACCTTCGATATTGATCTGAACGTCTTAACACAACGTTACCGGGAGCTACAGCATGCTGTGCACCCGGATAAGTTTGCGAATGCGACAGACAGAGAAAGAATGCTTGCCGTACAGCAGACTTCATTAATAAACGAAGCTCATACAAGCTTGAAGGATCCATTGCTGCGTGCACGCTATATGCTGTCATTAGCAGGTGTTGATATTACTAACGAACCCGAGACAGTCATGGATACTGAATTTTTAATGCAGCAAATGGAACTGCGCGAACAACTCGCAGAAATTAAAGGTAGTCAGGACGCATTGACTAATCTGGATAATTTTATGGCGAATGTTAAAAGCGAATTAAAAAAACGCATTCAAACGCTAAGCGAGCTGTTGTCAGATCTGAATACGGAAACACAAAAGCAGGCCTATGCACTAACGCAGCAAATGCAGTTTCTATATAAGCTGCAATCTGAAGCTGAACAGATTGAAGAGACACTACTCTAAAGAATTCCATTATGGCATTACTCCAGATAGCAGAACCCGGTGAGTCAACCGCGCCACATCAACATAAGTTGGCGATTGGCATCGATCTAGGTACTACCAACTCACTTGTTGCAACGGTTCGCAGTGGGCTGGCAGAAACCCTGGCTGATGAGAACGACGAGCATCTCATGCCTTCGGTAGTGCAATATACTGCTGATAGCATTGTGATTGGGAAAACAGCACGAGACAACAGTGTCAATGACCCCATGAATACACTGCATTCCATCAAACGTCTGATGGGCAGAGGTTTTGCTGAGATACAGGCTACAGCAAATCATTTTCCCTATGAATTTTCTCAGACTGATTCGGCAGTGCCACGCATTAAAACAGTTCGTGGTGATGTGAGCGCCATTGAAGTCTCAGCAGAAATACTTAAATCGCTGACAACAAGAGCCGAACAGGCTCTCGGCGGTGAACTCACGGGTGCCGTTATTACCGTGCCAGCTTATTTTGATGATGCACAGCGCCAGGCAACCAAAGATGCAGCCAGGCTGGCTGGCTTGAAAGTATTACGTCTGCTTAATGAGCCGACTGCCGCAGCCGTTGCGTATGGTCTGGATCGTGGCTCAGAAGGTGTTCATGTTATTTATGACCTGGGTGGCGGTACCTTTGATATTTCTATTCTGCGCCTGACGCGCGGCGTTTTTGAAGTGCTGTCAACCGCAGGTGATTCAGCGCTTGGCGGTGATGATCTTGATCAGGCGATCGCTAACTGGCTTATTGATGAAGCCAAGCTCGACATCAGCCATAACGAGCAGTTACATCGTCAGCTTCTGGATGCTGCTAAAGCCGCGAAAGAAAGCCTGACTGATGCGCAACAGGCTGAGATACAACTGACACTTCCTGATGGTGAGCAATGGCAGGCAACACTATCGCATGAAAAATTTAATGAACTGGTTGACCCTATCATTAAAAAATCCCTGTTGCCCTGTCGTCGTGCACTGCGTGATGCGGGTATTGAGCTCGATGACATCGAAGATATTGTCATGGTGGGTGGTTCTACCCGTGTGCCACGTGTAAGAGAGCTTGTTGAAGGTTTTTTCAAGCAACCATTACTTGTCGATATCGATCCTGATAAAGTTGTCGCTATTGGTGCATCGATTCAGGCAGATGTGCTGGCGGGCAATAAACCTGATGACGATATGTTGTTACTGGATGTATTGCCGCTATCACTTGGGCTTGAAACCATGGGCGGTCTGGTAGAAAAAGTGATTCCACGTAATACCACAATTCCTGTTGCGCGCGCGCAGGACTTTACCACGTTTAAAGATGGCCAGACTGCAATGTCGATTCATGTGCTGCAGGGTGATCGTGAACTCGTCGATGACTGTCGCTCTCTAGCACATTTTGAGTTGCGCGGTATCCCTCAGATGGTTGCCGGTGCCGCACGTATTCGTATCACGTTCCAGGTCGATGCCGATGGGTTACTGGAAGTCAGTGCCCGTGAAGAGACCAGCCAGGTTGAAAGCCGTATACAGGTGAAGCCATCTTACGGTTTAACCGACAATGAAGTTGAAGCCATGTTACGTGACAGTTTTGATTATGCGGCAGATGATATGCAGCTGCGTATGTTACGTGAGCAACAGGTGGAGGCGGACCGGGTAATCGAAGCGCTACAGGCTGCCTTACAGCAAGATGGCGATGCTTTGTTATCGCAAGATGAACGCCAGACTATCGATAGCGCGGTACAGTCGCTCATTGATGCACGCCAGGGCGAAAGTGTTGAGGCCATCAAGCAGGCGATTGAGGATGTCGATAAAGCCACCGCAGAGTATGCGCAGCGTCGTATGGATGCGAGTATTAACAAGGCCATGAGTGGCCATAAACTTGAAGAATTCGAATAGCGAGCATGACATGACGCAGATTATTATTTTACCTCATGAAGAACTTTGCCCGGAAGGCACTGTGATTGAAGCGGAGCCCGGCACCACCATTTGTGATGCGATACTGAAAAACGGTATCGAACTTGAGCATGCCTGTGAAAAATCCTGTGCCTGCACGACCTGCCATGTGGTTATCCGTGAAGGTTTTGATTCACTCGAAGAGGCCGAGGACGAAGAAGAAGACATGCTCGATAAGGCGTGGGGGCTTGAGCCTGAGTCGCGCCTCAGTTGTCAGGCAATGGTTAGCAATGAGGATCTGGTTGTTGAAATTCCGAAGTACACCATCAATATGGTGTCTGAAAATCATTAGTCTTTACTCGGGAGGATGCTGATATGAGTCTGAAATGGACAGATACACTGGAAATTGCAATTCAACTGGTGGATAGCCACGAGGATGTAGATCCCAGGGGTATTCGCTTCACAGATTTACGCGACTGGGTCATGGCATTACCGGAATTTGATGACGATCCTGAACACTGTGGTGAGAAAATTCTCGAGGCTATTCAGATGGCCTGGATAGAAGAAGCGGAATAAAGCTAATAATCAATAACATAGCCTAATTTATCCAATCTGAGCCATTTCCACTAAAGTCACGATATGTGATCGACAGCATTGTTTGAAATTCGCTAAGACGTTAAAATAAAAGCTGTTTTTTACTAAAGCCCTGTGGCGCTGGCGTCACGGGGCATATTTTAATTGTGTCCGGAGTGCCAATGGCGGCGACAGCTGACAAGACCAACCTGCTGGATTTCAATCTTGAGGAGATGCGCGAGTATTTTGTCTCGATTGATGAGAAGCCGTTTCGTGCCGCGCAGCTGATGAAATGGATCCATCAGCAATTCTGTGATGATTTTTCGCAAATGACGAACTTAAGCAAGTCGTTGCGCCAGAAACTGGTAGAGTCTTGCGAAATTCATACTCCAGAGATTATTTTCGATCAAACTTCAGAAGATGGCACGCGTAAGTGGTTGTTCAAGCTTGATTCGGGAAACTCCATCGAAACCGTATTCATTCCGGAAGATGATCGCGGCACATTATGTATCTCATCTCAAATAGGTTGCGCTCTGGATTGTAGTTTCTGTGCCACGGGCAAACAGGGCTTTAATCGTAATCTCAGTGTTGCCGAAATCATTGCGCAGTTATGGTTGGCCAATCGCGCGCTCGCTGAGAATTCTGATGAGGAACGACGCATAACTAATGTTGTCATGATGGGTATGGGTGAGCCATTACTCAACTATGCCAATGTTGTTAGAGCCATGGATATTATGATGGATGATATGGCGTATGGTCTGTCTAAACGCCGCGTCACATTGAGTACCTCTGGTATTGTGCCTGCACTGGACAGGCTTATGCAGCGCAGCGATGTCAGTCTGGCAGTTTCACTGCATGCACCCAATGACGCGTTACGTGATGAACTTGTACCGGTAAATAAAAAATACCCACTCAAAGAGCTGATGGCAGCCTGTCGCCGTTATGTGGATGGCAAAAGCCAGCGCACCAAGATTACCTTTGAATATGTCATGCTCGCCGGTGTCAATGATTCGCCTTCGCATGCGAGAGAGCTGGCAGATTTATTAAAAACAGTACCCGCCAAAGTTAATCTCATCCCGTTTAATCCATTTTCGGGTAGTGATTATGTATGTTCGGACAGAAAAACGATTGATGCCTTTCGTGACATATTAAAGCAAAAAGGAATTGTTACGATTACCCGTAAAACGCGCGGCGACGATATTGATGCCGCCTGTGGTCAGCTCGCCGGTAAGGTCAATGACAAGACCCGGCGAACCCGTAAAAGAGAACTCACACTGGAAGTACAATCATGACACTAATTAAGCACCTCACTTTTTTCGGCCTCTGCCTGATGCTGACATCCCATTTGATTGGTTGTAAATCTTCAGGCGGCACGGTTGTTGAAGACGGGGAAGAAACAAATGTGCGCACACAACAGAGCGGTGATCCGCTGGCGGAGACGCATGTCAGGTTAGGCATTGGTTATATGCAGAAAGGCAATCATGAGCTTGCATTGCGCAAGTTTCGCAAGGCCCTGGCTATCGATGACAATATTGCCAATGGCCATTTTGCGATAGCACTTTTATATGAACGTCTGAATCGACCCAAGACTGCAGAGCAGCATTACATTCGTGCACTGGAAATTAACCCGCAGTACTCTGAGGCACAGAATGCCTATGGTGTTTATCTGTGTCGTGATGGCCGTTACGCTGAAGCGGAGCCGCATTTTCAGAGTGCACTGAAAAACCCGCTGTATCAGACACCACATCTTGTTCATATCAATGGTGGCGTGTGTGCGAACAAGGCGGGGAATTATGATCAGGCTGAAGAGTATTTTCGCAAAGCATTGAAACGCAATGCCAAACAGCCTGTTGCACTATATGGCATGTCATTGCTGAATTTTTCCAAGGGTAATAATTTGCGCGCGCGTGCCTATTTGCAGCGTTATTCGGCTATTGCAAAACACACGTCGGAAAGTCTGTGGTTAGGTATACGACTAGAGAAGGCACTTGGTGATGCCAATGCGCAATCTCGATACGCGAGTTTATTGAAGAGAAAATTTCCTGATTCAAAGGAAGCTTCTTTATTATCAGATTCTGAACGAGATGGTTAGAGCGCAGCAAGATGACACGGAGGATGATGTAGCAAAGGTAGCCATCGGTCAGCGTTTTCGCAAAGCGCGAGAAGGGAAGAACTATTCTGTTGCGGATGTGGCAAAGGAATTGAGGTTACCGAAGGATATCATTACGGCAATTGAAGCAGATGATTTCCACTCATTGCCATCTACTACCTACCTGTTTGGCTATGTAAGAAATTATGCAAGGTTATTGGGTATATCGCCTGATGATGCGGTGAATGCCTATCAGGAAATTGAGTTTGACCAGCCTCAATATATCGCTGATGCATTAAGAAAAACACAGCGTCCTGTTATGACAGAGAATCAAGCGAAAAAATCGTCATTCTCTATCTGGCCGATTGTATTGTTACTAGTAGTTGTCATGGTTGTGTCGGTGTATGTGTTTTTCTCTGACTTGAAACAAATTGTTTCGCCAGAAGTATTCGAAACGAATGAGCCTGAGCAGGAGGTGCTGTCGTTACCCGATGAAGTTGATGCGCCCACTGAGGTGATTAATAAACCGGTTGTTAACAAAGCTGAAGCACAGCCACTAGTTCAATCAGAGAATGTTGTTGAGGCAAGTGTTCCATCAGTGAAAGAAGCGGAACAGGTAAAGGAAGCAAAAACGGATGGCCAGCTAAGGCTGGTGTTTAAAGAAGATTGCTGGGTAGAGATACGTGATGTTTCGCGTAAAGTATTATTAGTTGATCTGGTAAAAGCTGGCGATAGCCGAACGCTGCAAAGTGATAGTGCTATTAAAGTGTTCCTGGGCAATGCACCTGGTGTACAGGTCTTTTATAATGGCGCACTATTTGATCATAGCCCTTACGTCAAGGGCAAGCTGGCCAGATTTGAACTGGGTTAAATTGCGGGTATTTATTTATGCACCAAATTACAATTAAGCGTCGTCCTTCGCGTCGCATCATGGTCGGTAATGTTCCCATCGGTGATGGAGCGCCCGTGGCCGTGCAGAGTATGACCAATACCGAGACCTGTGATGTGGATGCCACGGTACAGCAAATCAACGATCTCATTACCGTTGGTGCCGATTTGGTGCGTGTCTCAGTACCGACGATGGATGCCGCAGAAGCCTTTGGTAAAATTAGACAACGGGTCGATATACCACTGGTCACCGATATCCATTTTGATTACAAAATTGCCTTACGTGTTGCCGAGCTGGGGGCAGATTGTTTGCGTATAAATCCAGGCAATATTGGCCGGGAAGACAGGGTGCAGGCGGTCGTTTCAAGTGCGCGTGATCACAATATTCCAATTCGCATTGGCGTGAATGCCGGTTCGCTAGAAAAAGATCTGCAGAAAAAATACGGCGAACCTACACCTTCTGCACTGGTGGAGTCGGCCTTCCGACATATTGAGATCCTTGAGAACCTCGATTTTCATGATTACAAAATTAGCCTGAAGGCGTCAGATGTGCAGACCACTGTCGGTGCCTATCGAGAGTTGGCCAGTCAGACAGATAAACCCTTGCATCTAGGTATTACTGAGGCAGGTGGCCTACGAACTGGCGCAGTGAAATCGGCTATTGGTCTGGGTATGCTGCTGAATGATGGTATCGGTGACACGATTCGCGTGTCGCTTGCAGCCAATCCGGTAGAAGAAATTAAAGTTGGTTTTGATATTTTAAAGAGCCTGCATATTCGCAGTAAAGGCATTAACCTGATTGCCTGCCCATCCTGTTCACGACAGAAGTTTGATGTGATATCTACCGTCAATGCGCTAGAGGAAAGGCTGGAAGATATTACCGATCCGCTGGACGTGGCGGTGATTGGTTGTGTGGTCAATGGTCCGGGTGAGGCAAAAGAAGTACAGGTGGGGCTGACCGGTGGTTCACCTAATTTACTTTACATCAATGGCAAGCCTGATCATAAAGTCGAAAATGATGCACTTGTCGATGAGCTGGAAAAAGTGATACGTGATTATCTGGCTAATCGCACTGACAATGAAAAAGATAACCAGGAAACACTGAAAATTTCTGTGTAATAACTCCCTGAAGTTAACAAAAGAATACGAGGTTTAGTTTTGGCGAAATTACAGGCCATACGTGGTATGCATGATGTTCTGCCTGAGCAGTCATCAGCGTGGCAGACACTGGAGTCCATTGTTCGGGAAACATTAACGGCATATGGTTACCAGGAAATCAGAATGCCAATTCTGGAGAAAACAGAATTATTCTGTCGTTCGATTGGTGAAGTAACTGATATCGTCGAAAAAGAAATGTATACCTTTGCTGATCGTAATGGCGACAGTCTAACCCTGCGCCCAGAGGGTACCGCCAGTTGTGTGCGTGCCTGTCTTGAACACAGTCTACTGCGTGGCCAGTCACAGCGCCTCTGGTATAACGGCCCGATGTTTCGTCATGAAAGACCTCAGCGCGGACGCTATCGTCAGTTTCACCAGTTTGGTGTGGAAACCTTTGGCGTTGCTGAGGCAGATATTGATGCTGAATTAATTCTTATGACGGCACGCCTATGGAAACGTATTGGCTTAACGGACGTGCGTCTGGAATTGAATAGCCTGGGTACAGCCGAGGCACGTGCGGCCTATCGTGATATTCTGGTCGACTATTTTACCGCGCATCGTGAACAGCTTGATGATGATAGCCTACGCCGTCTTGAGACCAATCCGTTACGTATTCTGGATAGCAAGAATCCGGATATGCAGGAACTGAATGCCAATGCCCCGAGCTTACTCGAGCACCTGGATGAAGAATCAGTTACCCATTTTGAGACGCTGAAGGGCCTACTTGATGCCGCAGGTATACAGTACCAGATCAATACACGTCTGGTTCGCGGGCTGGATTACTACTCACGCACGGTATTTGAATGGGTAACTGATCAGCTGGGCGCTCAGGGAACCATCTGTGCAGGTGGGCGTTTTGATGGTCTGGTTGAGCAGCTGGGCGGCAAAGCCACACCTGCGGCTGGTTTTGCAATGGGTGTAGAACGCCTGTTGGCACTGCTTGAGGATGCTGGCTGGCAGCCGGAAAATAGCCAGCCGCATGCCTATCTGCTTATGGTTGGTGATGCTGCACTACAATATGGTGTAAAATTGGCCGAATCCTTGCGCGATGCGGTGCCAGGCCTGCGTCTGCAGATGAACTGTGGTGCGGGCAGTTTCAAGAGCCAGTTTAAACGCGCAGACAAAAGCGGTGCCCAATATGCGCTGATTGTGGGTGATGATGAAGTTTCGCAACAGCTTGTTTCAGTCAAGCCATTGCGCAACAAAGATGAACAACAAAGTATGAATGCGACAGAGCTCAGTGAGTTTCTGGCGGGTCTGATTTAACAAGTGTGGGAGTAATAAGGTGGCAGAACATCTTACAGATGAACAACAGGAAGAACAGGTAAAACAATGGATCAAGGACAACTGGTTCTCCATTGCCGCCGGTCTGGCGCTGGGTTTTGCAGGTCTCTTCGGCTGGCAATATTACCAGAAAACGCAGCAGCAATATAACGCGGAAGCATCCGCTGTCTATTCACAGTTGACGGATGCATTGCAAAAAACCGACAAGGACACTACGAAAGCCACGGCGGAAAAACTGCTGACGGATTTTCGTGACACTGCCTATGCCGAGTTTGCAGCACTGGCTCGGGCCAAGGTTGCGATAGAGGAAGGTGATGCCGAACAGGCTCAGACTCAGTATGAGTGGGTTATTAGTAATAGCAAACAGGCCGCAGTAAAGAATGTAGCGCGTCTGCGACTCGGGCGCCTGCTGTTAGCAGAAGGCAAACTGGATAACGCCATCACCTTAATACCCAGTGAAGACAACGCATTCAATGCCGAATTCGCCGAACTGAAAGGTGACCTGATGCTTGCCAAGGGCGATGCCAATGCTGCGCGTGATGCCTATGCCAAAGCATTGGCGATCATGCCGGTCGATGCCCAGGAAAGACTCAATGTTCAGCAAAAGCTTGACGACCTGGCGCAACCTGCTGATGAGAGTAACGAGGCAACGTCGTGAAACGAATCTTTGTTTACCTGTTGCTAACCGGTTTTATTAGCGGGTGTTCGTTTATCGAGACAACCGTAGAAGACTTTGTTGCTGGCGGTGAAGACAATGCCGATCCACCCGCACCACTAACAGACATCAAACAAAAAGTGGCAGTTAGCACACTCTGGTCTGCCAGTGTGGGCGGTGGTAGCGGTAAGACCTTTGTAAGACTTACGCCACGAGTCTCAGGTGGAAAAATATTTTCCGCTGATATTAACGGTAAAGTTACTGCACATGATGCTGCCAGTGGTTCCCTGATCTGGTCGGCAGAAGTAAAAGAGCCTATTACAGGTGGACCAGGTGTGGGCGAAGGACTGGTGCTGGTAGGCACTTCGGAAGCCTTTGTCATCGCTCTAGATGCCGCAAGTGGTACAGAACGTTGGCGTAAGCGTGTCTCTAGTGAAGTGCTTGCATCTCCTGATGCGGGTGATGATCGCGTTGTCGCACGTACTGTCGATGGCAAGGTCATCGGTATGGATGTAGCCACCGGGCGACGCCTGTGGGTCTATGACCATAAAGTGCCTGTATTGAGTCTGCGTGGTGCCAGTTCGCCTGTAATCGATCGTGGCGTGGCCGTAGTGGGTTTTGCGAGTGGTAAAATGGTCGCCATACGCGTGAAAGATGGTGCGGTACTGTGGGAAACACGCATTAGTATTCCACGCGGCCGTTCAGATCTGGCGCGTATGGTCGACATTGATAGTGATCCGATTGTCACCGATGGCGTTATTCACGTGGCAACTTTTCAGGGTAACGTGGCGACCGTTGCACTGGAGAATGGCCGGGTGCTATGGAATCGCAAGATGTCATCGCATGCCGGGATGACGATTGATAAAAAGAATATCTATATTACCGATGAAGAAAGTCATGTATGGGCACTGGAACGTCGCTCGGGTTCATCTTTGTGGAAGCAGGACAAGTTACATGCGCGTGGCGTATCTGCGCCTGCGGTGTATGATGATATGGTCGTCGTCGGTGATTTTGAAGGCTATGTGCATATCCTGGATAGTCGTGATGGTGGTTTTCTGGCACGTACCAAACTCAGTGGTGGAAGCGTTGTAGCGCCACCGCAGAAGGTGGGTGATATTGTGTATGTCACGAGTGCCAATGGCGCACTGACTGCCATTCGCCCGAAAAAATAGCGTAAGCTACGACATCACCATATTCATATGAAACCCGTCATCGCCCTGGTCGGCCGCCCCAACGTTGGTAAATCAACATTATTCAACCGCCTCACCAAAACGCGTGAAGCACTGGTGGCTGATCAGCCTGGTCTGACGCGCGATCGCAAGTATGGTGTGGCGCAGATCAATGATCATAGCGTTATCCTCGTCGATACGGGGGGGCTAAGTGGCGATTTTGATGGCATAGATGGCCTGATGGCAGAGCAAACACTGCAGGCGGTCAATGAAGCTGATCTGGTACTCTTTCTTGTTGATGCGCGCGATGGCCTTGTTGCCGAAGATGACAATATCGTTAGGCGTTTACGCCAGCTCAGTAAGAATGTTGTTTTGTTGCTGAATAAAATTGATGGCATTAATTCAGACATAGTACTAACAGAATTTTATGAGCTCGGCCTGGGTGAACCTGTTTCAATATCATCAGCGCACGGTAAGGGCATTAACGTTTTAAGTGAAGTCGTCGTTGAGCACTTGCCCGAACTATCTGAGGACGCTGAAGAAGAGGAAGACGATGACAGCATAAAGATTGCCATCGTAGGCCGACCAAATGTGGGTAAATCAACGCTGGTGAACCGCATGCTGGGTGAAGACAGGGTCGTTGTCTATGACATGCCCGGCACGACACGCGACAGTATTAAAATCCCCTATGAGCGCGAAGGCACAAACTATACGCTGATTGACACAGCCGGTGTGAGACGTCGCGGCAAGGTATCGGAAGTGGTAGAAAAATTCAGTGTCATTAAGACGCTGCAATCTATTGCCGAAGCGCATGTTGTGATTATGATGCTGGATGCCTCACAGGAAATATCGGAACAGGATATGCACCTGCTGGGGTATATAATTGATGCCGGCCGGGCACTGGTCGTGGCTGTCAATAAGTGGGATGGGCTTGAGTCCCATCAAAGAGATACAATCAAGAAAGAAATAGACAGACGTCTGCCGTTTATTAATTTTGCTGACCTGCATTTCATATCAGCACTGCATGGCACCAATGTCGGGCATCTATATGAATCGGTTGACCTGGCCTTTACCTCAGCAACAAAGAAATTCTCAACATCTGACCTCACACGACTGCTTGAAAATGCACTCGATGCGCATCAGCCACCAACGGTAAAAGGACGACGCATCAAATTGCGTTATGCGCATCAAGGCGGACAAAACCCGCCCGTTATTATCATTCACGGCAATCAGACAGCCGCGGTGCCACGTAGTTACAAACGTTATTTGATTAATACATTTCACAAAGTACTTAACTTGCGTGGTACGCCACTTAAAGTGGAATTTAAAACAGGTGATAATCCGTTTAAGGGTAGGCGCAACAAACTTACACCACGCCAGGAGCGTAGTAAAAAACGCCTCAAGAAGCACGTACAACGCAAAAATAAATAATCAGATATGCCATCACAAGGAACGATAAGCATACGCCCAGTCGAAATCACGGATGCCCGTCGCATACAGCAACTGGCCAATCATCCAGATATCCTGAAACACACCGATCTCCCCGATCCCTATGAACCGGGTACAGCCGAGATCTGGATCCAGAATGCCGTTATCACGCGCGCTAAGGGCGACGCCTACGAATGTGTTATAGAACTTAAAACAGACGGGGTGATTGGTGTGTGCGGCTATATTGATATTGAAGCATCAGAACATTCCGCCGAGATGGGTTTCTGGTTAGGCAGAGACTACTGGGGCAATGGGTATGGCAAAGAAGCCTGTCAGCAGCTCATCGCTATGGGGCTGGAACAATTTCAACTTGATTACATCACTGCGCGTGTATACCTGGATAACTATGTATCACGTCACTTACTTGAGTCATTAGGCTTTGAACAAATGGCATTAGAAGAAAAAATCGTTAAAGATAAATCGAACGTTCGTTCAGTCATGCATTATCAGCTTTCAACTAAATGAGTGACAATTATTTCTATAATTAGGGGGGCTTACACTGAAGGTAGAAATTGACCCTAAGCCGCCGTTTCCTGCAAGTCTTATTACTCTCATAATTATCTATTAGCTGACACTTCAGCGGTCACAGTTAATTGTATTTAAACTGTCAGTTTTCTTTACATCATTATCATAAAAGTGTCAGACCTTAAATATTCCTTAATATCAGATATTTATATATGCCATATAAATAAAACCCCTATATGACTAATCACAATACCACAGTGAATTTGTCAGAATAATTTACATCTCCCCAATTATGATATGAAAAACATATAGTTAAGTTAATGATTTTTAATGTATGGCATAATCATTGCTTATATAATACAAAAAAAATATTAATACTCTGGGTCGGGGCGTCTGTGAAAAATCAAAAAAATCTATTGAAGGTAGCGTTGTTGCTTTGCTTTCTACTTATCAACAACATGTCTGTAGCAGAAACACTAAGTTTCAACACTACACGTAACGGGTCCTATGAGTTTACTGGAGAGCTGAATAATACAACTGAGTTTCAATCTTCCTACACCCTTGATAACCCTGAGTTTATATTAACTCTTCAGGAGCTAGGTGTCGTTACCTATACGGGCACCAATTTTGTTACAGACTATATTAGTTTCTTTTTTGGACCTGCAAATGTTTACAATAAAAATGATCTTCTTTTTGGTGGAGCAAGTAATGGAACGGTTGATTTTGTTGTGAGTAATGAGGTCGGCGATGTATCAACGGGTTCCTTCATCGGTATGACAGATATTGTCACCGATGGATTCTTCACAATTGATAGAAACATTGGTGACACTATTGACGACTCTCTATCTTTATCTGCTGATAATACTGATGCATCGAGAGGAGTTGTTTCCACTACGACCATAGAGGTGCGTACGACTGGGAAAATTGACTTTGCGGCAACATTTAACCGTGGTATTGGTGATATTATCTTAGAGATAGGTCCTCCTTTTCCACCTGGTCAATATGGACTTTCTTACAGAGAAAGGATCACTGATGCTTATGAGGCTGCTATAACCAGTAATGTATCTCGCATCTTTAATTTTTTAGATGATAGCCAAGAATTTTTATCAGCCCCGATTTTCAGTAGACAAGATTTTCAAGAACGTAATACTAGTAGGGAAGAATCGAGAAGACTCCTATTTGGTAGACCGGGGAGGGGTTTTATAGGGTCCTTGGGTTTCAGAGGTACCACTATTGTTACTGATGTTCCGGATGCAGGCTTTGTAAGTGGTGCGATCACCTATCAAATAACTCTGGGGCAAGGCGATACATTGTCAGTACCTTTTGCTTTTGGCGATAATATCAATAACGCCCGGTTATTGGTTGTGCTCAATAGCGAAACAGTCGCAGAACTTAGTGGTAGCGATTTTGAAAAAAACTTTCTCAATGTTATCGATCTTGATATTTCTGGTTTGAGTAGTGGTTCTACGAATTTTCTCGAATTCGTACTTATTTCAACAGATTTCAATAGTGCTGAAGTCTTTATTCCTGAGGGATTTGATTCTACTGCTCAGGCTAGCGCTGATGAAAACAGTCTGATTTTACGAGACACAAATCTCTCTTTTCTATTAACACAAAAATTGATAGATGCGTCTCAAAACACGCGGGATGAATCAAGAGCAGTTTTAGTACCCAGTGCAGGAAATCAAAGAGCCTCAGTCGAATTTATAGGCAATACGGTTTTTTCTGCCACAACAGGTATCCTGTCCCAGGAAATATCTCTAGGTACAGGTAATACATTATCATTACCTTTCGCATTTGGTGAAAATCGAACTGAAGCCACATTAGAAATCTTCCTCAATAATGATCTGGTCGCAACACTAAATGGCAGAGACTATGAAAAAAATGTTCTCAATGTCATCGATATCGATATTACAGGCGTGGGTAACTCAATAAGTGAACTTCAATTTGTACTGAATACTAATCCAATAATACCTACCATTGCAGACGTATTTATTCCTGATGCATTTGGTTTTTCTATTACTACGCGTGTTGAAAATGACTTTACCGGTGATGATAAGGCCGATATTTTGATTCGTAACCAGATAACAGGCCAATGGCGCCTCAACCCGGTTGATGGCCGCTTTGTACAGTTTGATAGTAACTTTGGCACTGTCGGCATCACAACCGATCTCACTCTGCAAAACCAGGATATATCAGATTTCACCGGCGATGGCCTGGCGGATGTGCTGTTGCGCAATGCTAATACAGGCGAATGGGTGCTGAATGAGTTAAATGGCAAGACGGTAGTCAACACTACTATTAGCGAGGATTTGCCGACAGATTTGAATTGGCAATTTGTGGCAGCTGAAGACTTTACTGGCGATGGGATTAGTGACGTTGTATTACGCCATGTGGTGGATGGCACCTGGCGTTTATACCCAATGGATGTTCGTAACGTTCCGCAAGATAGTAATTTCGATAGCATTGCCATCACCCCCAATCTAGACTGGCAACCTGTGGCGGCATCTGATTTCAATGGTGATGGCTTTTCCGATATTGTATTGCGTAATCAGGTTTCTGGCCTGTGGCTCATGATTCCCATGCAAGGGCGTACGGTTTTACGTGATGAAGACTTTGGTGGCATCGGTATTACACAGGATTTAGCCTGGGAAGTTGCGGGTGGCAGAGACTTCACCGGTGATGGCCGCGCAGATCTGTTGTTACGCCATAATTTTAGAGGCCAATGGTTACTATTACCATTGGATGGTAAACAGGTAGACCGTGGTGAAAACTTTGGTGGTGTGCGTTTTCTTGCTACGACGCTTGATTGGCAACCTGCCCTAATCAATGATTTTACCGGTGACGGCATTGCTGATGTTCTGATTCGTAATAACGTCACAGGCGCGTGGCGTATGCATCCAATGAATGGCAAGACCGTTGTGCGAGATGACAACTTTGGTGGTGTGGCCGTAACACCGGAACTGAGCTGGGAGTTACAGTAGATGAGAACTTTGGTGGTGTGGCCGTCACGCCTGACCTCGACTGGGAAGTGGCTGAAATTGATGATTTCACCGGCGATGGTCGTGCGGATATCCTGTTACGCAACCAGGTCAGAGGTCTATGGCGCATGCATGAGATGAATGGCAAGACGGTATTACGCAATGATAATTTTGGTGGGGACACCATTAATCGTGACCTGAACTGGCAGATGCAGTAAGTCTTTATTCGTCGGGCATAAGCTAAATGGGCGGAGGGATTTAATTTTGCACAAATCCGCCAGCCTTCTTCTGACTATTTCTTGTAACTATTTATGAGCCGACTACTTCCGCTTTAGCGGAATTGCAGCCAGGTGTAAGAATGTTTATTGGCGTAATAACTATGAGCGGTTCAATTTAACGTAGGTCTGTGATGGCGTTTGCATTCAGTTTGGTAATGTTTATTCCTTCATCTATCTAATCACTTTTAAACAACAATATACTATTCTAATTTTTTTTTGAAATTTAGAGTACTTAAGGATCGGGTATGTTAAATAATTTCAGCAAGATATTTCTGGCAATTGTATTGTTTCTATTCGCATTGTCGTCATTTGCTGAAAGGATAACGATAAGCCCTAATGTTCCAATCACTGATTCCATTAGTATTGATATAGCTAATGATTATGATCTGAATCTTCCCACAGATGCCATCGTGACGGTTTCTGTGTCAGTTACACCAGGTTCGACAGGTTCGTACACGAGCTCAATGGCTGAAATTGGTGAGTTTATTGGTGTCTCCGGTCTGTTAATTCCTGAAGGGAATGATCCTAGATTTAATGACGACTTCAACTTTGTTCACATTTCGGGGAGAGTACCCTGGCTCACAGTTAATCATACTACAGATGAGAGTTATTCACTTAATTTACGAGCGGGTAAATATATACTAAATGTTGGCGGACCGTTTACAGGCCCCCCTTATAGTCTTACTTATATTCTTACTGTTGGAGTCGTGCCAATTATTGATGACCATGCTGATGCAATTGGAACGGCCACACTCATAGATCCAAATAGTTCAACACCTGGAATATTGGAGGTTACCGCCGATAATGATTTTTTCAGAATTGATCTCCCCTCAGCTGGCGCATTGTCGCTTCAATCTACAGGTTCTGTTTTAAATGGCTTGAATGGCACTTTGCTCGATGAGTCCGGAAACGAGCTAATATCTAATAATTTCTTTGGGCAGGATAGTAATTTTACTATCTCGCAAGAACTTTCAGCAGGAACATACTACCTTGTTGTAAAGCGAAACTCTTTTACTAGCCCGACATCCAACGAGTTCGAAGATGAGCGGAGAGAGTTAGGGTTAGTATTTCCAGCAAGCAGTTACAACCTGATTTCAGAATTTACACCAGGCTCTTTCAGCAACAACAACCCCCGTATCAATCTCGACAACGAGTTTACGGGTGACAAACGGGCAGATATTTTGATACGCAACAGTGTGACAGGCCAATGGCGCCTCAACCCGGTTGATGGCCGCTTTGTACAGTTTGATAGTAACTTTGGCACTGTCGGCATCACAACCGATCTCACTCTGCAAAACCAGGATATATCCGATTTTACAGGAGATGGCCTGGCTGATGCGCTGTTGCGCAATGCTAATACAGGCGAATGGATGCTGAATAAGTTAAATGGCAAGACAGTAGTAGACAATGATGACGTGGATTTACCGAATGATCTGAACTGGCAATTTATGACGGCAGGAGATTTTACTGGCGATGGTATCAGTGACGTTATATTACGTCATACGCTGGATGGCACCTGGCGTTTATATCCAATGGATGGTCGTAACGTTGTACAAGATAGCAACTTTGGCTTCATTGGCATCACACCAAATCTCGACTGGCAACCGGTGGCAGCCTCTGATTTTAATGGCGATAACTTTACTGACATCGTACTACGAAACCAGGTTAGTGGCCTGTGGCTCATGATTCCAATGCGGGGTCGCACCGTATTGCGTAATGAAGACTTTGGTGGCATCGGTATTACACAGGATTTAGCCTGGGAAGTTGCAGGTGCCAAAGACTTCACCGGTGACGGCCGCGCAGACTTACTGCTTCGCCACAATGCTCGTGGTCAATGGCTAATGCTCCCTATGAATGGCAAACAAGTCGAGCGTGCTGATAATTTTGGCGGTGTGCGCTTTCTTGCCACTGACCTATCATGGCAAACTGTACAGGTCGATGATTTTACCGGTGACGGCGTTGCTGATGTACTGCTTCGTAATAACGTGACCGGCGCCTGGCGTATGCATCCAATGAATGGCAAGACCGTCGTGCGTGATGAAAATTTTGGTGGTGTGGCCGTCACGCCTGATCTGAGCTGGGAGTTACAGTAGATGACAACTTTGGTGGTGTGGCGGTAACGCCTGAGTTGGAATCGGTGTTGTAGTAGATGTAAATCTAGTAACAGACTAAATGTCCGTTTCTGTATTCAGGCAGTTGATATCTATAATATGACCGTTCCTGGCTAATTACGGTAGATAGTAAAAATACTAAACACTTCCGCAATCGCGGGATTCTATTGATGGAATGCAGTCTTTTAGCCGTCAATATCTGATAATATTTCCTCAAAGACCATGCTATCTCTACCAAGTGATTTAAGTTCTGCTAAAAAGTCATTTTTATTTTCTTTACTCAACAATTCCAGCATGTCACGCCTTTGGTAGGGTGGCTTACCAAAGAAGAACTCAATAAATTGATCCATGGCAATATTGGCGTTCTCTAAGTCACCAAGTTGACGACGTGTGCGGATATGGTTTAACCAGTCAGTGGGGGCGGGGCGTAGTGCGTTTTGTGTCATGGCAGGTTGCGCAATGTCATCGATGACGCGGTCCTCCTTTTGATCACTGGATGCAAGGCCGCGTAACATTGGTTGCTGTTTCTGCTTAGCCACTTGCATGCGTTGTGACTCTTGTCGGGCTTTTGCTTCATTACTTATAGCTGTGATTTTCTCTACTTCTTCAGCGAGTGGTGCCTGTGCAGGCTGCGGGCTACGTAGCACCATACCACTGCTATCGATACCGCTTGCAGTGGTGGTACGCCGGCGTTCCGGCTCAGCAGGTTTTCCTGCTTCCAGTTTTGTGATTACTTCAGCCTCGGATATCTGGGATGCCCCGACTACCGGTGCCTTTTTCGCAGTCACACTTGCCGGTTTTTGCGCAATCTTTGCATCGTCTAGCGCTACGATGCTGCTTTCCTCTTCAGCATCAGGTAGCAGTGTGACAATGCTCACTGATAGCACCAGTACTGCCGCGAGTGATACGGGTACACCCCAGTTAGAAGAAAACGGGCTTGTTGCTACACGAGGGTGTTTTTCGATGGCTTCTCTGGCAGCCGCGCGGATGTGTTGATCGCGGTCTTTGCTCGGCATGCTGTCGGGCAGTTCGTGATATTGATCAGACAGCGGTGAGTCACCGTTGAGATAGGCTTCAAATTCATCATTGTTCATATCATCTTGACTCATTCTGCACCTCTCAATACTTTTCTCAGGCTGGTAATGGCGTACCGCAAACGGCTTTTCACGGTCTCAAAACCCACGTCGGTGACAAAGGCGATCTCTTCCAGTGAGAGCTGGCTTTCTTCTTTGAGCAAAAAGGCCTCGCGTTGTGGCGCGGGTAACTGGCCAATGGCGTTGGCTAACTGTTGCTGTTGCATGCTAGCCTGGTATGCGTGCTCAGGCTGATAGCTGGATAGTGCGGCTATCTGCTCGGTTGGTGTTGCATCAGTTTCATCAAAGCTATCTGCGAGTTGGCGTTGATGCTGGCGATAATGATCAATTAAGCGATTATGTGCAATCCGATACAGATAGGTTGTGAATTTTGCACTGGTCTCATAGCGCTCCCTGGCATGGATGAGTTTCAGCCAGATTTCCTGGGCAAGCTCTTCAGCGGTGTGTGAATGACCACACTGTCTGAGTAAGTAGCGAAACACGCCTCCCTTATGACGCTCATACAGCATATCGAAGGCCGCGACATCGCCATCACGATAACGACACATCAGTTCCTCATCTGGGTCAAAGACAGGCATTGGCGGAATTAGGCGTGCTGCACTGCTAAGGGTTGATAACATTTTCTCGACATCCATTAATAATGCACTGACTGTGCCGCCTTGCCAAGCGCTAAGCGGTACAGTCAGCATAAAGGGGGTTACTCGCGATGGTTCGATGCTAGGGGCGCTTTCAGACTTTTGGCGAGTCGCACCAGTCGCAGGAATTCACCACGATAGCCAAAGCGATCCTGGCCTTTCGACTTGCTAGCCAGATTCAGTGTGTCTTCGAGACTATAACCCGAGGTATAACGACCGCCGCGCAGTTGCTGACCAAATGCGGCCACGGCTGAGGCAAACTGGAAGGCGTTCGAGGTTGCCTTAATATCGGCCTGCATGTGCTGACGGCCAACAGGCTGTTCAATAAGCGTGCTCTTAGTTCCATTGGGTGCCTTGTAACGGATTTTCAGATAGGCCAGTTCATTGACGCGTGGCACATCGTGTTCAACGCGGCGTGGTTGATAGCGCAGCTGGTCCATTTGGCGGTACCCCGATTCAGTCAGTACGACTTCATACAGTGCTGTGACAGAATGCCCGGCACCGATTTCACCGGCATCGACTTTATCGTTATTAAAATCCTCGCGCTTTAATGCACGGTTTTCATAACCGATAAGGCGATACTCGGCGACACTCGCCGGATTAAACTCGATTTGTATTTTTACGTCTTTGGCAATGGTCTGTAACGTGGATTTACGTTCATCAACCAGTACTTTCTGCGCTTCATGAATGGTATCGATATAGGCATAGTTGCCATTGCCCTTATCAGCCAGTTGCTCCATCAGGTGATCATTGTAATTACCTGTGCCAAAGCCCAGTGTGGTTAGTGAAATGCCTGTCTTACGTTTTTCTTCTACCAGATCCTTGAGCGCATCAAAGCTGATGGTGCCGACATTAAAGTCGCCATCGGTGGCTAAGAGAATTCGGTTGATACCGTTTTTGACAAAGCCTTGTTGCGCCATTTGGTAGGCGAGTCGAATACCTGCAGCACCATTGGTGGAGCCACCTGCAACGAGGTTATCAATCGCCTGATTAATCGTGGCAGTTTGATTACCTGCCGTTGGTGGCAGTACGACGCCGGATGATCCTGCATACACGACCAGACTGATATTATCGTTTGCCCCTAATTGTTTGGTTAGTAATTTGAGTGAGGTTTTTAACAGGTCGAGTTTATTGGCAGATCGCATTGAGCCTGACACATCGATCAGGAATACCAGATTACTGTCCGGTGTTTTGCCATCGGTTTTCGGATCACCCTGAATACCGACATGCAATAAATGTGATTTTGGATTCCACGGTGTTGGTGCCAGTTCTGTGATGGTGCTGAATGGATGCTGGTTATGTTGATAGGCATAATCATAATTAAAATAATTGATCATCTCCTCAACGCGCACCGCATTCTTGCGCGGTAAGTTACCCTGATTCAAAAAGCGTCGCACATTCGCATAGGCACCGGTATCAACATCAATGCTAAAGGTCGACACCGGGTTGCTGGCAACCTGCTGCACACCATTGTCATCAAACACATGATAGTTTTCGCGATCGAGTGGTTCTGAAGGCGACCGCATGATCGGTGATGTGGCCAAGCCCGACAGGCCGACGCTGGCGCTGGGTTTAGCTGATTGCAACTCGACTCGACCACGTAGTTTCACAGCGGATCTATCTGTACTTATAATTTCCGGCAAGGGCTGCTGCTTGTTGGGGACTGCCAGGTGGCGTACTTCGTCTTCTTTGATAGCGATGTTTTTTCTTTTACTATCATTAAGTTGCCCGTTTTTTCCGGGCTGCGATACGGGTTCTGGCAGCACCTGTTGCTGTGCATCATCCTGTTTGACGGGTGTCTTCTGCTCAACGTTTTGTGTCTGGCAGGCGGTGAGTGTGAGCACGATTGCAGCCGTCAGCAGGCTAGTGCGAAAGTGAATACGAGTGGTCATTGTGGTCTCCTGTTGTGTTGTTAGTGTTACTAACGCAGGAGATCGTGAGATGGGGTTAAAAAGTTTTTATTTTTTTAGAAAAAGATTTGGGTTGACACGCGCGTTATTCAGGCTGACGCCCCAGTGCAGGTGTGGGCCGGTCACACGCCCGGTTTTACCGACCGTGCCAATTTGCTCGCCCTGTTTAACACTGTCACCGGGTTTCACGTCTATCGTATGCATATGGCAATACATCGTAATAAGCCCTTGGCCATGATCCAGAAACACGGTATTGCCATTAAAAAAGTAATCGCCAGTATCCACAACGGTCGCGTTACTGGGAGCAACAATCGGTGTACCCTGCGGGGCGGCCAGGTCCAGGCCACTATGTGGTTTACGTGGCTGCTTGTTAAAGAAACGACGTAACCCAAATGGGCTACTCATCGGGCCGTCGACGGGTAATACAAATGCTGTCTGTACATCGCGATTTGAAAAGGTCGTCAGTGCCTTGCCAATCAGACTGCGTTCACCTTTGATGCGTTTTAGATCAGCCGGATTAGGGTTCACATGACGCTTGTTTTTTACGGTGATGTACTGTTTTTTGTATTCCTTGTTTTTTACCGTAAAGGTCTTTTGTTTTTTCGCTTTAGCAGAGCCAAGTTGTAGCGTGTGTTTGCCAGCTTTCGCTGATAGCGGAATGCCGACTACAGCGTGCCACTGCTCGTCTTTTTCCAAGACCATGACACGACGATTTTTGTAATATACCTTTGGTGCAGCGGAGGTGACCTTGTCAAGCGGAACGATAATTACGCCACCCGGGACATTATTCTGTTTGGGCGTTCCGTAAACACTATTTGTAAATAGTAGGAGTGATAAAAAAATGGCGAGGTGATATTTAATCATTTTTGTCTACATCGGTGATAACGGCACTAAATTTACCATCACTCAGTTGAGTTGTGATTGTTGTACCTTGCTTAAGTTGCGTGATGCTGCGCACCAGCTTTTCTTCATGACGCACTATCGCATAGCCTCGACCTAAAGTCGCTAATGGACTGACTGCTTCAAGACTATGCGCAAGGTTGGCCAGATTTTTGTTCGCTAATTTTGCCTGGCTGTGCATGCCATGTTGTAAACGTGTAGACAAGTTGCGATTACGTTCGTTCAGTGAGTTGATTCGGTGCGTGGGGGCGTAGCGAATCAGTTCTGTTTTTGCCTGCTTGAGCGTCGCCTTTTTGGCAAGCAGATTGTTCTGCACTACCATTCCCAGTCGCTGGCGGCATTGAGCAAGACTTTTCTGGTACTGCTGTAAGCGCTGCGCCGGGCTTTGTAAATGACGACCAGCATAATCGAGTCGCTGTTGATACTTTTCAATACGCAGCTGCATGCTGGCACACAACTGTTTGTATATTTTATCTAGCTGATGCTGTATTGCCTGTTGATCGGGGCTGAGTAACTCGGCAGCAGCGGATGGGGTTGCGGCACGCACATCAGCGGTGAAGTCACTAATGGTAAAATCAATTTCATGGCCTACGGCTGAAACCACAGGCAGGGACGAAGCATGTATGGCACGTGCAACCACTTCTTCATTGAATGACCACAGATCTTCGAGTGATCCGCCACCACGACTTACTAATAACACATCGCAATCCAGACGTTGATTAGCAAGTTGTATTGCTGATGCAATCTGCTCTGCGGCACCTTTGCCCTGTACCGCTACCGGGTAGATGAGAACAGGAATCGCAGGAAAGCGTCGTTGTAACACGGTCAGGATATCGCGGATAGCAGCACCAGAAGGCGATGTGATGACCCCAATGCGCTTGGGTAAGCTGGGTACAGCTTGTTTGCTTTCCTGGTTAAACAGGCCATCTTGCTGGAGTTTTTTCTTCAGTGCCTCGAAGGCCTGGCGCAGGCGACCATCACCTGCTTGCTCCATGTGTTCGACAATAAGCTGATAATCACCGCGTGGTTCGTACAGGCTGACACGCGCACGCACCAGTACCTGGTCACCATTTTCCGGATTAAAATCCAGTAAACGATTCTTACCACGAAACATGGCACCGCGTATTTGTGCGTTTTCGTCTTTTAACGAGAAATAGATATGGCCTGAGGCAGGGCGAGCGAGGTTAGAAATTTCACCCTCTACCCAGATAAGAGGAAAATTATCTGTCAGTATTTCACCGACGGCCTGATTTAATGCGCTGACGCTAAAGACTTCACGTGTGGCGGGCATGTATTGGAATATTTCTAAGGCTTAAAACAACAGGGCCGGGTATAAAACCCGGCCCTGAATGTGGTATGAGAAACGTCTTACTTAGAAGCCGCTTTTACATAACCTGGGAGTCCAACATTAGCTTCTGCTTTCTGCTGAGCCTGAGCAAGTACACTCTGCTTTTTAGCTTTATTGGCAAGCTTGATGGCTTTACCGTAATCGCCTTTTTTGAAGGCTTTTTTGGCTTTACCAATAATCTTGTAAGTGTCACGCCATTCGTATTTAACTTTGGCTGCTTTTTGAGTTTCAGATACTGCGTTAAAGATAGCTTTTGATGCGTCAGACTTAGAGCCTTTAGCGCCACCACCTGCGTGACCTGCGGCCAGAGCTGAGCCGCTCGCGCCTACCATTAATGCTAATGCAGCGATCATGGCGATTTTTTTCATATTTCTTTCCTCCAAACTAGCTTGTTATATTTTAGTTATATAGGATTTCCAAGTGCCGTTTACCAGCCGTATCCGGATCATGCAGCACCGGGCGGAATATTCCAATACCTATAGCTAACCAGTTTACCAGCTCCACGTCAAACTCTATAATCAAGTGCTAATTGAACCCACCATAAATTGGACCCAGAATGCGGATTATTGAAGAAGCGCTTACTTTCGACGATGTACTGTTACTCCCTGATCACTCGCTAGTATTGCCCAAAGACGTCGATCTCTCGACCGCCCTGACGCGTGATATACGCCTAAATATCCCGCTGGTGTCCGCTGCCATGGATACCGTCACGGAGGCCAGGTTGGCGATTGCGATGGCCCAGGAAGGCGGAATTGGCATTATTCATAAGAATATGACCCCTGAGGAGCAGGCTGCTGAGGTTCGCAGAGTCAAGAAATTCGAAAGCGGGGTGGTCAAGGACCCGCTGACGGTGTCACCCGATACAACCATACAAAATGTAATGGAAATAACGCGGGTGAACAATATCTCAGGACTACCGGTCGTTGATAACGGTGCCCTGGTAGGAATTGTCACAAGCCGTGACTTGCGCTTTGAGACCCGCTTTGATGCACCTGTCTCGAGTATTATGACGCCGAAAGAGCGGCTGGTAACGGTTAAGGAAGGGGCTGAGAAAGAAGAAGTCATCGGTCTGTTGCACCAGAATCGTATTGAAAAAGTGCTGGTGGTGAATGATAACTTTGAGCTGACCGGCATGATTACCGTCAAGGACATCCAGAAGGCCACTGAAAAGCCGTTTGCCTGTAAAGATGATCAGGAACGTCTGCGCGTAGGTGCTGCTGTTGGCACCGCACTGGATGATGGGCGTGTCGAGGCTCTGGTTGCTGAGGGCGTTGATGTCGTTGTTGTGGATACCGCACACGGTCATGCCCAGGGCGTCATTGATAAGGTCGCATGGGTCAAAAAGACTTTTCCAGATGTGCAGGTCATTGGTGGCAATATTGCCACGGCCGCTGCTGCTGAGGCACTGCGTGATGCCGGTGCGGATGCGGTCAAGGTCGGTATCGGGCCAGGTTCTATCTGTACGACACGTATTGTGGCCGGTATTGGTGTGCCGCAGATTACTGCTGTGGCCAATGTCGCGGCGGCGCTGAAAGATTCTGGTATACCACTCATTGCTGATGGCGGTATTCGTTATTCAGGTGATATCGCCAAGGCGATTGCTGCCGGTGGCTACAGCATTATGGTGGGTAGCCTGCTTGCAGGTACCGAAGAGGCACCCGGCGAGGTTGAGCTATTCCAGGGTCGCTCCTATAAATCCTATCGCGGCATGGGCTCGATTGGCGCAATGGGGCAGAAAGATGGTTCCAGCGATCGTTATTTCCAGGAAACTCAGGACAAGGAAAAACTTGTACCTGAAGGTATTGAAGGGCGCGTACCCTATAAAGGCACCATGCTGACTATTGTGCACCAGTTACTCGGTGGTCTGCGTGCTAGTATGGGCTACACCGGTTGCAAGAACATTGATGAAATGCGTAGCAAGCCAAGTTTTGTCAGGGTGACTAACGCTGGTATGCGCGAGAGTCATGTGCATGATGTGACAATTACTAAAGAGGCTCCTAATTATAGGACAGATTAAATGCCAGTTTTCTGGCATTTGATCGTTTTGTTAAAGATGCATCAGAACCTCATATACGCATAGAACCCCCTGCGGGGTTTCATTATTCTGTCTCACAGAACCCTTGCGGGTTCATGATGAGTGCCCTACGCTTTCAGCGTCAGAGCAACCTCACCCTTCGGGTCGAGGCGGGCGCTCTAAATATGAGAATAATTATAACTAATTCGAAGAGAGCTACTCTTGACCCAGAACATTCATGATGACCGCATTCTGATTCTTGATTTTGGATCCCAGTACACACAGTTGATTGCGCGTCGTGTGCGTGAAGCAGGCGTGTACTGTGAGCTGCACAGCTGGGAGCACGAAGAAAAAGATATCCGTGAGTTTAATCCCAGTGGCATTATTCTCTCAGGTGGGCCTGAAAGTACTACTGCTGAGGATGCACCACTGGCGGCACAGTGTGTGTTTGAGCTGGGTGTACCAGTTCTCGGCATTTGCTATGGCATGCAGACCATGTCTTCTCAGCTGGGCGGCAAGGTCGAGAATGCTGACCATCATGAATACGGTTATGCGCAAGTGCGCGCACGCGGCCATACTGCGTTGCTGAAAGATATTGAAGATCACACCAGTGATGAAGGCTATGGTCTGCTGGATGTGTGGATGAGTCATGGCGATCGTGTTATCGATATGCCTGAAGGTTTCAAGCTGATGTGCTCAACCGATAACGCGCCGATTGCCGGTATCGCCGATGAGCAACGTAAGTTTTATGGCCTGCAGTTTCATCCAGAGGTTACGCATACCCAGCAGGGGCAGCGTATCATCGAACGTTTTGTGCATCAGATATGCGGCTGCAGCAATCTGTGGACACCCGGCAATATTATTGACGATAACATTACGCGTGTACGTGAACAGGTAGGGGGTGACGAAGTCATTCTTGGTCTTTCGGGTGGTGTTGATTCATCCGTCGTGGCGGCACTGTTGCACAAGGCCATAGGTGATCAGCTGACCTGCGTGTTTGTTGATAATGGTCTGTTGCGTTATCAGGAAGGCGATCAGGTCATGGCGACCTTTGCCGAGCACATGGGCGTCAAAGTGATTCGTGTTGATGCCGAGCAACGTTTCCTCGATGCCCTTAAAGGCATTGAAGACCCGGAGCAAAAACGCAAAATCATTGGCAACCTGTTCATTGATGTATTTGAAGAAGAAGCCAACAAGCTTAGTAACGCGAAGTATCTTGCGCAGGGTACGATCTATCCTGATGTGATCGAATCGGCCGGTGCCAAGACAGGCAAAGCCCACCTGATCAAATCGCATCACAATGTCGGCGGGTTGCCGGATTACATGAAACTCGAACTGTGCGAGCCACTACGCGAACTCTTTAAAGACGAAGTACGTAAACTTGGGGTTGAGCTAGGCCTGCCGTATGACATGGTCTATCGCCACCCGTTTCCCGGCCCGGGTCTAGGGGTACGCATTCTTGCGGAAGTGAAAAAGGAATATGCCGATATTCTGCGGCTTGCCGATCATGTCTTTATCGAAGAGCTACACAAGCATGACCTTTATAATAGTGTCAGCCAGGCGTTTACCGTCTTCCTGCCAGTGAAGTCTGTTGGTGTCACCGGTGATGGGCGACGCTATCAGTATGTCGTTGCCTTGCGAGCCGTCGAAACGATCGATTTCATGACCGCCCGTTGGGCGCATCTGCCGTATGATTTTCTCGAAACCGTATCGCGCCGTATCGTCAATGAAGTTGATGGCATCTCACGCGTGGTCTATGACGTCACTGGTAAACCGCCGGGCACGATTGAGTGGGAATAGGCCCGGTGTTGGTTTTAGATGGAAAGGGTGAAATTATTACTGGATTGTGAATTTCTATCTAGTTGCCTAGATACCCGCCTCACAGGTAACCAGGGCAACGGTATACTGCTTACGCAGTTCCTTGCCCACACGAAAAAAATTATCGTCGCTCAGCTCTAGATCCCTGCTCTTATTACGCTGTTCTTCTAGCTCGGGGATATCCCGGGTCAACTCATGTACCGATGCCAGGGTCGAAGTGGCAGTCGCAACATTGCTAGCGTAGGCCTTGCTATATCCCTGCAGTACACTGACGATCTCACCATTGCGGTTGAGAATGGAACTACCACTGAAACCAAACAAGGCTCCACGATGTGCTCCCAGCCCGTTATCCAGAGACCAGATGAAGGTGTATTCAATGGCATCAGCATTGCCATGACGATATTTATTACTGCCAAGCAAATTTAAATACAGCACACCGGAACGGCCTGCTGGAAATCCACTTACGTAACCAGTTGCATATTGAGGTGGCGATTTTCTTGCGATGGGTAAATATGGGACATCTGCGGGCTCGCTATATAATAGTGCCAGGTCTTTTTCCGGGTGCAGTCTCACCTTGTGTGCATAGATCTCTTTGCCAGAGTCAACGCGTAGTTTCACCTTATCGCAACCATCTACTACGTGACGTGCAGTCAGCCAGTGTCCCTTTGCAGAAATTGCCGTTGCTGTGCCAGTACCACTTTGGCTTTGCTGACCAACTTTGTTGCCTGCAACGCCACCTCCCTGCCATTCATAGGTGTGGTTGCAATAGGGGCCCGAACAAGAAGGTACCAGATAGTTTTGTATATAATGATTATCTTTGGCAATGCGTTTTGCATGGATTTCGTATGTAGGCTTGTTAAAGATATGCCATGCCAGGTAATGGTCCCAGGCCAGGTAGCCTAAGCCCACCAATATCGTCAATTTTATGATGCCCTTCATAATCACGTCCTCATTGTTCTAGTATTTTGACATTTTTCGAGTGCTATTCCTGTGCCAGGGTATTCATGGCCATCACCAGCCAAAATCATGGCTATGACACAGCTAAACTTTTTCAAAAGTAACAGAATGGAGGAATAGGATATACAGTGTAATGTCATGCCATTGATGGCATCTCTGTGTTGCCTAGAGTGTGGCTGGTAAGCCGCCACAGCCCATTGAGTGGGAATAGTTCTAAGCCTGGCAGTGTGTCAGAAGATTGTCGGCAAGGCCGAAAAACGCTCATAAACCGTCAGTAACTATCTATCTCTGTCGTAATATAAGAGCTTGTCTCTTATATATATACCTCTAGCAATATATATCGGGCTCTCACCGCACTGGCTTAGTGCAAAAAACAAGTATTCACTATAATTAACAATAGCTTAATGTTATTTTAGCTGGTCACAGCAACCGTGAGCAAAGGCTGATAAATACCCCGTTAGTATAGAAGCGAACAGTATATTAAATAGCTAATAAACAATATTTATGTGGGGCAAAGATATTACTGTTTGGACTCCACGCGACAAACCATTAAGGTAGCGTTCCTCTGACTGGGCTGGTGCGTCTAAAGTGGGGCAAATCAGCTGCTTTCCGGTCACAAGAGATTTGATGAAACGTTGTTAAACAATAGTTTAGAGGGTGGAGTAGTTTCCACCATGTCCTTAGTAATGGCTCTTTACTGTTGTTTAGATAAGGTTTCATCTTTGCGTTGTGTTCGAGCTGCAAGAATATGACGAAATTTACAGCAGCTTAACTTTTTAAAACAGTAATATTAACCGAGGAAGTGTCGATATGTTCAACACCAACCCATTCGATGCACTGACAGCACTAATATCAACTGACATCCAGCAAGGCTACATTATTTTAATGGCCATCCTGGTGTTTGCGGGTACTGTGCTAGATATGATGCATAAGAAGAGTGCCAAATACTTTTTCCAGGATTCTGAGAAAAACAAGAAAAACGCCAAGCGTACAGTTAGTGGCGGCGAGCAAGCCGGTCTGGCAATGAAAGTTGTCGCTGGTGAAATTCTGACATCTTCAGAATTTGCTAACACCAAGCGTCGCATTTCTCATCTGCTGACAATGTATGGCTTCACGCTCTTCATAGTCTCAACAGCCGTCATGATTTTTGGCTGGTCAGAAAGCACACTTTTCGCAAATCTGTGGCACATCGGTGCGGTGATGCTGTGTGTGGGTGGTTACTGGTTCTGGTTCTCTATTCGTGTTGACGTCAACTCAGAAGGTGCCAAATGGTACAAACTGGTCAAGGCAGATATGTTTATCCTCGGTCTGCTGACAACGTGTACATTTGGACTGATCTGGTCTTACCTGCAGTCTACTGGTAACGGTGGCGCAGTTGCTGACATGGGCTGGACGACACTGTTCTTCGCTCTATTTGTTATTGCTAACACATTCCTGTTCTCAACAGTTATGTGGTCGAAGTTTGCTCACATGTTCTTCAAACCTGCTGCGGCATTGCAAAAACGTGTAGCTATGGCAGAAGGTTCAAGCCTGAACCTGCCAGAAGATTTTGATCTGACTGACCCGGCAGTGCATGCACGCTTTCCTGATGTACCAATGTACATGGGTAAGAATCCAGCTGACATGGGCCCTGGTATCCGTCGTGAACCAGCCAACCACTACTAATAACAACTTAACTATCGTTTAAGTATAGAGAGAAAATATCATGCCTACTTTTGTATATATGACACGATGTGATGGTTGCGGACAGTGTGTTGATATCTGCCCATCTGACATCATGCACATCGATAAGACACTTCGTCGTGCTTACAACATCGAACCAAACATGTGTTGGGAATGCTACTCATGTGTGAAAGCCTGCCCTCATCACGCCATTGACGTTCGCGGTTATGCTGATTTCGCCCCTCTGGGTCACTCAGTACGTGTACACCGTGATGAAGAAAAAGGTGTTATCGCCTGGCGCATTAAGTTCCGTAACGGTAAGAAAGATATGGACCTGCTGGCGCCGATTACTACCAAGCCTTGGGGTGAAGGGATTCCTCAGTTATCTAGCGTCGCTGAACCAGCTGGCGAAATGCGTAACAGCGAGCTGCTTTACAATGAGCCAAAGTATGTACGCATGGATGACGGTGGTCTGCATACCCTTGAATCTAATGGTCTCTCAATGAAAGAAGGGGTGCAGTACTAATGGGCTACAAGACAATTATTGAAGACGGTATTGACGTACTCGTCGCAGGTGCTGGCCTTGGTGGTACAGGCGCTGCTTTCGAAGCAAGATACTGGGGTAAGAACAAGAAGATCGTTATCGCTGAAAAAGCAAACATCGATCGTTCTGGTGCGGTTGCTCAGGGTCTGTACGCGATTAACTGCTACATGGGTACACGCTTCGGCGAAAACAACCCAGAAGATCACGTACGTTATGCACGTATCGATCTTATGGGTATGGTTCGTGAAGATCTCGCGTTCGATATGGCTCGCCACGTTGACTCAGCTGTGCATCAGTTTGAAGACTGGGGTCTGCCTATCATGCGTAACGAAAAGACTGGCGCATACCTGCGTGAAGGTCGCTGGCAGATTATGATTCATGGTGAATCATACAAGCCTATCGTTGCTGAAGCTGCGAAGAACTCAGCTGATAAGGTTTTCAACCGTATCTGCGTAACTCACCTGCTGATGGATGAGTCTAAAGATAACCGCGTTGGCGGTGCTGTAGGCTTCAACGTTCGTACTGGTAACTACCACGTATTCAAGTCTAAGACTGTTATCGTGGGTGCCGGTGGCGCATCTAACATCTTCAAGCCACGTTCAGTTGGTGAAGGTGCAGGTCGTGTATGGTACGCACCATGGTCATCTGGTTCTGCATACGGTCTGTTGATCGGCGCAGGCGCGAAGATGACTCAGATGGAAAACCGTATCGTACTGGCTCGATTCAAAGATGGTTACGGTCCTGTTGGTGCTTACTTCCTGCATCTGAAAACTTACACTCAGAATGCATATGGCGAAGAGTACGAATCAAAATGGTTCCCTGGCCTGCAAGAAATGGTTGGTAAGGAATACCTGGATCCAGAAGCGTCGCATCGTACGCATCGTCCAATCCCTACCTGTCTGCGTAACCACGCACTGATTAACGAAGTCAATGCGGGTCGTGGTCCAATTCACATGGTCACAATGGAAGCTTTCCAGGATCCTCATCTTGAAGAAATCGGATGGCATAACTTCCTCGGTATGACTGTTGGTCAGGCAGTACTGTGGGCAGCGACAGACGTTGATCCTAAGTACGAAAACCCTGAACTGACTACTTCAGAGCCTTACGTTATGGGTTCACATGCCACAGGTTGTGGTGCGTGGTGCTCAGGTCCTGAAGATCTTTCTCCAGAAGAGTACTACTGGGGTTACAACCGTATGACGACTGTTGAAGGTCTGTTCGGTGCTGGTGATGCTGTTGGTGGTACACCACATGCGTTCTCTTCTGGTTCATTTACAGAAGGTCGTCTGGCTGCTAAAGCTGCATGTAAGTACATCGACGATGGCAAGGGTGAAGGTATCCGTGTTTCTGATGCCCAGATCCAGCGTCGTAAGGAAGAGATCTACAAGCCAATGGAAACTTACACTGTTGGTCGCAACGAAATCGTTGCTGGTTCTGTTAACCCTAACTACATTAACCCACGTCAGGGTCTGGATCGTCTACAGAAGCTGATGGATGAGTACTGTGGTGGTTTTGGTGTTAACTACATGACTAACGACAAGCTTCTGAGCATTGGTCTTAAGAAGATGGCAATTCTGGGTGAAGACCTGGAGAAAGTTGCTGCTGAAGATGTTCATGAACTGTTACGTGCATGGGAACTGAAGCATCGCTTCCTGACATCTAAAAGT